>Ga0302213_1000080_pt1 | contig 66649 bp, 67 predicted proteins | sample II_Fen_N1_2_FD_194583 | JGI IMG/M metagenome (GOLD analysis project Ga0302213, IMG submission 194583) | Peat permafrost microbial communities from Stordalen Mire near Abisko, Sweden - II_Fen_N1_1 | ecosystem: Environmental > Terrestrial > Soil > Wetlands > Permafrost | place: Sweden: Abisko...
CTCTTGCGCGTGAGGATGCGCCCTGACGGAGCTCAATGCGACGATCTGACGCCGTACAATTGGAAAATCGCACAAAATAGCCGCTGAGGATCACGATAGACAGAGGGGATCACTGAGCGGTTACGCACGCGACGAGGGTCAGCGGCACGCTGCGCGCGCCAGGGCGAGGAAAAGCGACGTGCGCATGGACAAAGGATATCCACTCGCACGCCAGCCCTGTGCCGTTTCCTAGCTTGGCGGACATGATGCCCAACACGCCTTCGCTTCCTTCCCGCGCCCACGGTCTTCTCCTCGGTCTTGCTTCCGGCAACAGCCTGGGCGCTCCCTGGTCGGAGATCTGGCCCAAGGACAAGATCCTGGCCCAGTCGGGCGGCAAGGTCCTGGAGATCGCGCCAGAGGAGGCGGCACTTCCTTGGAACGCCGACCTGGCCCAGGCCGTGATCGCGAGCGAGGCCCTGCTCGAGAAGAAGACCGTCGAGATCGAGGACCTCGGACGCCACCTGCTTCTGTGGATGACCGAGAACGGGCGCGGCATCGCCGTGCTGACCCGCCGGGTGCTGGAGGATGTCGAGACGGGCACGCCCGTCGAGGAGGCATCGAGCTACGCCTGCGAGAGCCTGGGACGCAACTGGAGTGCCGGCAACGGCGCCCTGGCCCGCGGACTTTCCCTGGTCCCCGCCCTGTGGGGACGCCAGGAGCAGCTGATCGAGGAGACGCGCCGCGCCGCCCGGGCCACCCACTGGAACCCCCTGTGCGAGTGGTCCTCGACCGCCCTGAACCTGGCCCTGGCAGACACCTTCGCCGGACTCCCGCTGGACTGCCGCGCCCTGGCCGAGACCCTGCGCACCCTGGGCGCGCCCAGCGCCGTGGCCGACGCCGTGGACGGGGCCAAGGCCCCCCTCGAGCGCTTCCAGCTCGACGGCAAGACCAAGCTCTTCACCCTCAAGGCCATGCAGGTGGGCCTGTGGGCCCTGCGCACCGAAGGCACGCCCGAGGAGATCCTCGAGCGCGTGATCCTGGAAGGCGGCGCCACCGACACCAACGCCGCTCTGGCCGGTGCCGCCGTGGGTGCCCGCTTCGGCGTGGAGGCCCTGCCCGAAGCCTGGCTTGCCAAGCTTGCCCGCCCCGAGATCCTAAAGGATCTTGCCGACCGCCTGCTGGCCTTCCAAGGCTGATCCCCCATGTACTCGGAACAGGACCTCGATCTGGCCGTCGAAGAAGGGATCTTCGCGCAGGAATCCGTGGAGGCGTTCCGGGAACGGATGAAGGCGCGGCGCAATGCCCGGGCAACGCAGCCCGAGGCTCCTCCTGCCCTGGTGGAGAACGAGAAGCTCAAGATCCTCTCGGGGCTCAACGACGTCTTCATCCTGCTGGCCTGCCTGCTGACGGTCGTGTCGGGAGCCATCGTCGGCGCCATGGCCCACAAGACCGTCGGCGGATTCGTGGTGGCCGTGCTGGCCTGGATCCTCTCCGAGCTCTTCATCGTCAAGCTCAAGAAGCGGACCACCGGCATCGGGCTGATGCTGATGTTCTCGGCGGGCATGGCCTGGTTCCTGCTCGCCCTGCTGGGTGAGAACGTCGCGCCCGTGGTCGCGCTCTTCCCCCTTGCCATCCACTGGGCCCGCTTCCGGGTGCCCATCACCGTGTCCCTGTTCCTGGGCGTGGTCGGCTGGAACCTCTACAACCTCGGGACAACGCTGGAGCTCTTCAAGCCCCACTTCCTGCTGCTGGCCCTGGGCCTGGTCACGACCTCCCTTGCCGTCGTGCTGGATTCCACCGACACGCGCCGCGAGACGGACAGGTCCGACATCGCCTTCTGGATGCACATCGTGGGCGCGGCCCTGATCGTCCACAGCACCTACTACGCCCTCTCCGAGGTCTTCAAGGAGGAGTCCGTCCTGAAGATCGTCGTGTTCGTGGCGCTCTACCTGATCCTGAGCTCCGTGTCCCTGATCATCGACCGCCGCGCCATGATGGTCTCCTCGACCGGCTACGTGGTCTACGCGATCTCCTGGAAGTTCGGGACCCACCAGGCCGAGACGGGCATCTCGGTGGGCGCCGGACTGGTCGGGCTCTTCATGCTGTGGCTGGCCGTCACCTGGCACCGCATCCGCGGACGCCTCCTCGCCTTCCTGCCGGACTCCGTCCGCCGCCTGGTCCCCGCCCCGCTGGGAGCGTTCGCCTCCTCCCCCGCCCTGGCGGACACCGAGGCGTGAACAGGAAGCCTGGACTTCTGCTGACCGGGGCGCTCCTTGCCCTCCTGGCGGCCTGCAACCAAGGCGCCACCGAGACTCCGGCCTCCACCGTCGTCGCCCTGGACAGCGTCGCGACGGTGAATTTGCCGGATTCCGTCAAATCGGGATTCTGCGAGGTCTCGGCGATCGCCCAGGCCTTCGCCTCGGGCACCGGCGCCCTTGCCGTCTCGCAAGCGGGCACCGTCTCGCGCCTGCTCTCCGACGACACCGTCGGGGACCGCCACCAGCGCTTCATCCTGACCCTGAGCAACGGCCAGACCTTGCTGGTGGCCCACAACATCGACATCGCCGCCCGCGTGCCAGGAGTCGCCCTCGGCAAGACCGTGGCCTTCAAGGGGGTCTACGAATGGAACGCCCAAGGCGGCACAGTCCACTGGACCCATGTCGACCCGTCCGGATCCCATGCCCCCGGCTGGCTCTGGATGGACGGACAGACCTGGCGCTGAGACGGCAAGAAGGCTGACCGTGACCTGGAAGGATCTCGTTTGGGGCATGCTGTTCTGGAGCCTCTGCACAGGCATCCTGCGTCTTGCGTTCGGGGACATCATCCTGGGCGAACTGTTCGTCCTGGTGCTCGGCTCCGTGGTCCTGCTGCTTGTCCTCTCCATGCGGCACGGACTCTCCTCCTGGCTGCGCCTGCGCTTCTTCGGGCAGATGCTGGCTTTGTTCACCGCCTTCGGCATCGCATCGCTCCTGGTCGGCAACCTCCTGTCCTCGAGCACCTTCCTCGCCGTCACCCTGTTGCTGGCCCCGGCACAGGCATTGTTCTTCGTCACGGCGAAGACCCTGAGGCAAGCATCTTCCTGGAAGGGAAGCGATAATCCATGAAGCGCATCGTCGCGCTGGTCGCGATCCTGATCGGACTCTTCCTGCTGCTGCGCGGAACGCACCGCAAGGCATCGCCTGCGCCACGGGGCGCGACGGAGGCGCCCCAGGTCCGCAAGGGAGTTCCCCTGCCCGCCGAGGAACCTTCCGCCGAGGTCGTGCGCACGCTCGCCTTCCAGGAGTACGAGGCCATCGAGAAGGCCGGCGGCCTGCCCGTCACCTTCACGGCCACGGGCAAGTCCACGGTCCTCCACCCGAAGCTCTACGAAGCCCGCAAGGATTCCTGCCACCGCCTCCCGCAGTCCCTGCCCTGGGAATACGAATGCGACCTGATGATCCGGCTGAGCCTGGCGCCGGACGGAAGCGATCCCTCCTGGCAGGGAAGCCGGCTCGAGGTGAAATGGGACTCGGTGGCCGGGAGATGGCGACTGCCCTGAGGCCGCAACGCCAAGCAGATCCGACACCTCGACTTGGGACGTGATCCGCATCACATCGCCCTGATCGCCGCGCAGCCCTCTTGCGGATTCCGTGCTATCCTTGGGAACCCAAACCCGCTTCCCCGGAAGGAACATGAAATGCGCACCTTGCTTGCCGCCTTTGCTCTCTGCCTTTGTGGTCAGGCATCCTCCGCCACGACCTATCCCCCCGTCGGCCTGGAAGGGACCTTTCCCGCCTCGTTTCCGGACACGCTCTACATCCTCAACACATCGTACCAGCAGTTCCCCGATTCGACGCCCCCCGCCTCGAGCGGCTGGGTCGTCGACACCACGACTCGGACGGGAAGGATCCAGAACCGGATCGAAGTCCACCTCTTCCGCGAGGCGGGTCGACTGATGCGCGTGTTCATGAACTGGCCCGACCTCGATGTCCCGGTCCATTCCGTCAACTACGTCCATACCAGGGATTCGTTGGGACGAGTCGTCCGGATGGACATGATCGTCAAGGATACGATCTCGGCGACCTGGGAATGGGACCGTGCCTGCCCCACCCAGACCACCAGCAACTTCAGCCTCTACGCATGGACGGCAGACAGCACAGGCCATTGCGCCACAGCGGTAACGAAAAGCCGCAACGGAACCGATTCCCCTTGGGTCGTGACCAGCACCGGGACGGTCGCCGCACAGACCTGGATCGACGACCGCCTCGTGGCCGACTATGACTTCTCCGGTGCGGACACCGTCGAGAAGTCGAGCTACGCCTACCTCCCCGACGGGCGTCTCATCCAAGCGACCCATTGGCGCAAGGGGGCCGACCAGTGGTGGATCACGGGCCACAAGAGCGTCGTCTACGATGCGCAAGGATTCGTGTCCAGCACGGCCACGAGCTACGAATACGCCGTCGAGGTCAGCAGCTCCTTCATCTCGCCCGATCCGGTCTCTCTCGGAATCCGCCCCGGACCCGCATCGCGCCTCTCGCAACTCTCCCTCCGTCGCACCTCCGTCGGGCTGGAATTCCGCAACGCCTCGACCTCCCCCCTCGAGGTCACGCTGCGTTCGGCCACGGGCAGGCATCTCGGCAACGTCCATGTCCCCGCCGGCGCCACCGTCACGGCCTCCGCACCCGCCGGAAACAGCGTCGTGCTCTGGCAAGCAGGCAACGGATCCGGCATCCTCGCTCCCCTTCGCTAAGTTCCCCGGGCGCCCGGGCGGGCTGCCTGCCAAGCCCCCGCTTCGCGGGGGTCTTGGGCCAAAGGCCGGCATCCCTGGCGCGCGTCAGCGCTTTGCTTACGCCCCCTTTTCTCGCTTCTGACGTCACCCCAGCGCGGCCAGCGCCTTCTTCGCCTCGGAGAGGTCCAGGTAGACCTGATGGCAGCGGGTCGCGACGTCGGGGATGGTCTCCCATCCCACCGGCAGCTCCTCGGTCAGGTCGTGCAGGTCCAGCTTGAGCTTGACGGCCAAGCCCGAGAGCTTCTTGATGCGTTCCTTCAGTGCGGCAGCGTCTTCCATCGTTTCCCTCGTATCCGTGTTGCAGGACAAAATCTGTCCTGGATCGGCAAGTACGCAGGAGCCGTGCCAATGCTGCATTTCCTGATTTGAGATTCCGTCTCTCCGGAATGGCACGCCCTTCGCGTTAGGATAGGATCAGGAGGTGCGATATGTCTGTTCAAAGTGCCATCGACTGTCTTCGTTCCATCGACCGTTTGGGTCTCAAGGAGGTCCTGTACCACTGCGAGAGCGAAAACGAGCTCTTCTCCTGCCTCGACGAGAACGGATTCACGTTCGAGAAGTTCGAGTTCGAGGAAGCCCTGCGGACGCTTGATGTCAATTGTCAGCATCCCGACAATATCGAGGAAATGCGCCAGAACGCAGATTGGTTCCGGGTCCTGGTCGAGGATGCTTGAATCTCCGGAGGTCGTGCGGGCCCTGCCGGACGCCGACCTGTCCCTCCCCTGTCCGGTGCGCACACCGCTCGAGCAGGCGTTGGACGAATGGACCGAGAAGCCTGAAGACCTCGTCCTCTCCGTGGAAGGCCATGCCAACCGCGGGGAGAAGGAGGAGAAGAGCCTGTCGTCGGCACAGTCTCCCGACGAGCTTTCCCCGCTCCTGCTCACGCCGGGAGTGGGCTGGCTCTTCGGTCGCGAGTCGCGCGAACGCCTGATGGACAGCGGCGCCTATGCTGATCTCTCGGGATGGGGCCACGGGCGCGGCGAACTCGCGGACCTGCGCGATCCTCTCGGCAACGTGACCGTGACGGCCTGCAACCTCACCGTGCTGGTGGTGGACGACACCTTGGCCTTGGCCCAAGGACGCAAGCCGCTGCGCGCCTGGGAGGACCTGCTCGACCCGTCGTGGGAGCGCGGCATCGCCTTCCGGGGAAACGGCCAGACCTTCTGCGAGACCACCCTCCTGCACCTGCAGGCGCACTTCGGCGAGGAGGCCATGCCCCTCTTCCGGCGCGCCGTGGGCGGCCACGGACATCCGGCCCAGATGGTGAAGGCCCTGCGCGAGGCCAAGGACGGCCTCCTGCCCGCCGCCACCCTTCCGCTCTTCTTCGCGCGGCTCCTGCCCAAGCGGCCGGGACTTCGCATCGTGTGGCCCAAGGAAGGCGCCATCGCCTCGCCGGTCACCCTCTTCGTGCGCAAGGACGCCCCCGAGCGCGTCAAGCGCCTGGGCGAATGGCTCTGCGGCCCGACCGCCGCCGAGGTCTTCTCACGGGTGGGGCTCCCCTCCGCGCATCCCGACCAGCCTTGGAGCGTCCCGGAGGGACGGAGTCTCCTCTGGCTGGGCTGGGACGTGATCCGTGGACAGGATCTGTCAAAACCCCTGGAGCGCCTGCAGTCCCTGTTCGCGGGGGCGGGGAGCTAGGTCGGCTCACCGGGACGGGTTGCTACTCCCTGGGCTCCCCGCACTTGACGCCCGAGGCGTCGCCCGGGCACTTCTCCAGGTCCTCGCCGCGCACGCGCTCCACGCGCTCGCTCGAAGGAAGCTTTCCGATCAAGGCCTCGATCTTCCCGAGGTCGAAGCCCACCAGCTTCGTGCCCTCGATCTCCAGAAGCGGGCGGCGGATCAGGATGGGGTCGGCCATCAGGATCTCAAGCGCCTGTTCGCGCGTCACCGCATCGGGATCCACCTCGCCCTCCTTCACCCGGCGCGCGCCCCGGTTGAACCAGTCCGGCACCGGCAGCGGATCGAGGAAGGCAAGCAGCGCCTCCTTTTCCCAGACCGATCCCGGCAGGGAACGCGATTCGAGCACATGGCCTCCCGTGGCAAGCAAGGCTTTCTGCCGCGCGTTGCCCATGCAGCCGGGCTTCTCCCAAAAGACGATTTCTGTCATATCCAATCCCCCTCGGCGGGCGACAGCCCCACCCGCAGGCGTTCCCTGGCGCGGGAAAGCCGCTCGTCCACCTTCTCGAACTCGGCAAGCAGCGCAAGCTCGGCGGGCGTGCGCACCCGGATGCCCCGGATGCCCCCGCGCCCCAGCACCGCACGGCGCGGGGCGAGCAAGGCCAGCAGCGGGTCATGGGTCGCCATCAGCACGATCTTGTCGCGGCCCGTCAGGAGCTCCAGGGCACGGCGGCGGTCCACGCCCGCGTTCTCCACCTCGTCCACCAGCACCACCGGCGCGGCTGCAAGCACCGCAGTGTCGGCGATCATGAGCGAGCGGCTCTGGCCTCCGCTCAGGGCGCACAGGAGGGTCTGGGCCGTGAAGGGCTCGCCGCACAGGCGGCAGGCCGCGTGGATCACCTCGGCCACGATGCCCGGATCCCCGATTTCGCGGGCCTGGGCGTGGAGCGCAAGGAACTCGCCCACCGGCAGGTCCATCACGAACTGCATCGACTGGGAGAGCTGGGCCACCCGATGGTGCGCCCCTTCGAGACGGTCCTCGGCCTCTTCCCCCGCACCGCGCAGCTCCACCGTGCGGCGGCTGGGCGAGTCGCCTTCCGAGAGCCACTCGATGTCCCCGAGCAGGCGGCTCTTCCCCGAGCCGGTCGGCCCCACCAGCGCGAGCATCTCGCCGGGCCGCAGCTCCAGCACCCCGAAGTCCTCGGGCTGGCCGTCGCGGTCGAAGCCGGGGCGGATGGTCAGGACAAGATCTGTCGTGACAGATTCCGTCATGCGGGCAGCTCCACGAGCTTGAGGTTGCCGATCTGGCGCTCGTCGCCCAGGCGCGTCTCCCCGAGGCAGTAGGAGCACACCGCCGCCGGCATGGAGAAGCGCAGCCTCGGCTCCTCGTCGGGGAGCGGCGTCGCGAGCCTTCCGACCACGCGGGAGAGCTCCAGCGTCCCCTGTCCGGTCTGGCCGTGGACCCCGATCACACGGGCCTTGGGGGCGTATTTCCTGGCCTGCAGGGCGAAGACCTCGCGCTCGGCCTGGCTCACGAGGTCGCCGCGGGTGGTGACCACGAGGTCGGCGGTGCGCAGCATGGGGCCGACCTTGGCCGGAAGCCCGATGCCGCCCAGGTGGTCGAGCACGCACACCCCGAGCGCCCCGCGGATGTGCGGACTGCAGCGATTGCACAGGCCGGCGCTCTCCAGGAAGAGCCAGTCCAGGCCCCGCTCCTCTCCCCAGCGGATCAGGCGCGGGACGTTGCCGGCGAAGAAGTGGTCGGGGCAGAGCGATCCCGAGAGCCCCTGCGCGGCGTCCGCGATGCCGGCCGCCTGGAAGATCTTCGCGTCCTGGGTGACGAGGCAGTCGAGCTTGACCACGCCCACCCGGTCCCCGGCGCGCTGGAGGTGCAGCAGCACGTGGCGAGCCACGGAGGTCTTGCCGCAGGTGGGCGGTCCCGCCAGCGTGACAAGCCGCATTCCTCTGGGTCGTTCCGCATCCATGGCTTGACCAATCGCACACTCCGTGCCATCGGGCGACATGGCACTCCATCAAAGGATCCCCGAAGCACGCGCCCTGACATTGTCGGAATTTGTCAATCAATGGCACCCGACATCGAAGGTGGATTCAGTTGTTAAGGAACGCTTAACAACTGCGGCAGACCAGATGCAGATGAGAAAGCGACGTGCTCACGCGCGCCAGGGATGCCGGCCTTCGGCCCAAGACCCCGCAGGCGAGCAAGCTGTCGTGCGGGCGATCCTGCGCGCCGAGGAGGCTTGGCAGGCAGCCCGGCCCCGACTTGATCGGGGGGCGCCCCCCGGTGTTTCTACCTTGTCCGCTGCAATCGATGCGTGCGGCCTGATCGGCGGCTCGCCAAGCCAGGTCTATCTCGAGAGGACAGGAAAATGGGAATCCAGTGCGGAATCGTCGGGCTGCCGAACGTCGGCAAGTCCACCATCTTCAACGCCATCACCGCCGCCGGTGCCCAGGCCGCCAACTACCCGTTCTGCACCATCGAGCCCAACGTGGGAACCGTGACCGTGCCGGACAAGCGCATCGACCGCCTGGCCGAGGTGGTCAAGCCCCGCAACATCCAGAAGGCCGTGATGCAGTTCGTGGACATCGCGGGCCTGGTGCGCGGCGCCTCCAAGGGAGAGGGCCTGGGCAACCAGTTCCTGTCGCACATCCGCGAGGTGGACGCCGTCCTCCACGTGGTGCGCTGCTTCGACGACGGCGACGTGACGCACGTCGAGGGCTCCGTGGACCCGGTCCGCGACATCGGCATCATCGACACCGAGCTGTGCCTCAAGGACCTCGATTCGGTCGAGAAGCGCAAGAACAAGGACGAGAAGATCGCCCGCTCCGGCGACAACAAGGCCAAGCTCTCCGTGGCCGTCTGGGAGAAGGTCTACGCCCGCCTGAACGAGGGCAAGTGCGTGCGCGGCATCGAGCTCTCCGAGGACGAGACCGACATCCTCAAGGAGCTGCAGCTGCTGACGGCCAAGCCCGTGCTGTACGCCTGCAACGTCCACGAGAACGACCTGCCCGACGGCAACGCCTACGTGGAGGCCGTGCGCGCCCATGCCGCCACCGAGAATGCTGGCGTGGTGGTCATCTCCGGCAAGATCGAGGAGGAGATCTCCCAGCTCGAACCGGCCGAGAAGCTCGAATTCCTCAAGGACCTGGGCCTTGCGGAATCGGGACTGGATCAGGTCATCCACGCCGGCTACGCGCTCCTGGGCCTGCAGACCTACTTCACCGCCGGCGTGCAGGAAGTGCGCGCCTGGACCTTCCGCAAGGGCTGGAAGGGCCCGGCCTGCGCCGGCGTCATCCACTCCGACTTCGAGCGCGGCTTCATCCGCGCCGAGACCATCGGCTGGAAGGACTTCGAGACGCTGGGCTCCCAGGCCGCCTGCAAGGAGAAGGGCCTGATGCGCTCCGAGGGCAAGGAATACCAGGTCCAGGACGGCGACATCCTGAACTTCCTGTTCAACGTGTAAGACAGAATCTGTCATAGACAGGATCTGGCAAAAGGCCGGGGCACTTGCTCCGGCCTTTTCGTTTGGGCGCCCCGCCCCACGGATATCCATACGGCCATCAGGGATTGCAATCCAAGCGTGGCAATGGAATGATCAGCTCCAGTCGACACGCGCAGACCAATGAAAGGACGGGAGGATGATCCAACCATGACAGCCACAATCCCAAGTGCCACCGATCCGAGATGGAGCAAGCTCATCCTTGGGCAGCTTCAGCCGGATTTCCTCGGAGCCCGAGTGCTTGTCGGACGCCTTACCGCAAGCTATAGCATGGATCCCACGCCGGCCACCATGACCGCCTGCTGCCTGGAGTTGCACGGGTTCTACACCAAGCTCGCCCACCTTCCCAAGATCCAGGCGGAAATCGCCAAACTTTTCCCATGAGAGCGCACATGAACAAACTCTTCGACATCGAAAGCGCCTCGAAGATCATTTCTTCCGGGCAGCAGATCCTGTTCATCGCAGGTTCCCGCCAAGCACTTTCCCGACTGCCCAAAGGCCCTTGGATCGGCGGTACGATCTCGTATTTCACGGATCCCGCCGGGGGCACATGCGATCAGGAAAAAGTGTTCATCCATGCTTTGCCCGAATGGATCGCTCCAGTTCCTCGCATCGAGAGGCTCAATCTCGAGAACGTGAAGGAGGTCTACCAACGCATCCCGAGCAATGGATTCGCCTTGACGATCATCCCTGCATTCTCGAAGCTGCACACCAGCTTTGCGGTGGATGCGCCGAGCTATCCGGATTTTGCCACGGCCCCTCTGGTCGGTTGGATCAGCGGCGTCCACCTGGACGACTTGGGCAAGGCGGCCCCTGCGGTCATCGACGGCTCGACCGGTGAATTCATGGAATCCGAAGGCGTGATCGCCTATGTCACCCTACCCGACGGCCATTATGCCGATCTGGGTATCGTGAACCTGTTCCGCCAAGGGAAGGGACCCGCCATAAAATTCCCCGATGGAGGATTCTCCGCATCCAAGGCCGTGATCGACGGGATTGAGGTCGACTTCGCCGCATGGTGCCGTGAGCAGGACATCGACGTCCGCCTGCCGCTGGTGGCGGATTATGGCGGCGCCATGATCAATGTCAGCTTCCAGACGATCTCGGCGGACCATGTCGATTTCTATGCGCCCGTGTTCCCTGGATGCGCCTACCATCAAGCCGATCCGATCGACGACTATCCGACGGAATTCGCCAAGCATGCACCGGAGGGGGAGATCGCCTTCGCATGCAATTGCATCTTGAACTACCTCTATGCGGAGCTGGAGGGCAAGGTGACAGCGATTCATGGCCCCGCGACCTTCGGGGAGATCGCCTACCAGCTCCTGAACCAGACGCTGTGCTATGTGCGCTTCCAAAACCTCGCCTCCGGGCATTGACCTCCCGCAAAAGCACCGCATACCACCGCATCGCGATGTCAAAAGGCACGGAACTCCGTGCCTTTTTCCGTTTTGAGATCCTTGCACAAGGATCCGCCGGATTGAAGCCATGCCTGCGAGACAGCGTTCCGTACCCATCCCCCGTTGAACGCCCGGACAACGCTTTCCCGTTCCTTCCGTTGGCCGCCTTCGCGAAATGCGATGATCTTGTCCGGATCACGGGAGGAGAGGTCATGCGCAAAGGTCTAGGGCTGCTGTTGGGATTGGCGGGCATCGCAAGCGCCAACGTGCCGGGAGGTGGGAGCACCGGGAGCGACGTGAAGCTGACCGACAACGGCACCACCGTGACGATGGACAACGGGGTGGTCGCTGTCACGGTGACCAAGGCAAGCGCAGCCATCACCTCGCTCACCTACAACGGAGCCAACGCGCTGGCGGGCGGCAACAACGGCGGCCAGTTCTACTGGTCCTGGAACATGCCCAACTACCAGAACCCGGCCAGCTGCACCTACACGCTCAAGGCCGACCCTGCCAAGGATTCCGGCAACCGCGCCGAGATCGTGCTGCACATGGCCTGGAACCAGGACACAGCCACGGCCGCCATGGACGTGGACATCCACTACGTCCTGCTGCGTGGCAGCACCGGCTTCTACGCGGCGGCCCAGCTCTCCCATCCGGCCGGCTACCCCGACAATCCGGGCGGCGAATGGCGAATGGCCGGCTACGTGGGCTCCACCTTCGACTGGCTCTCCGTCGATTCGCTGCGCAACAGGAAGATGTGCGCCCCCGCCGACTGGGACGCCGGTGTCCAGCCCAGCGACGGCCCCAAGGAAGTCCGCCTCCTGAACCAGGGAATCTACGCCGGGAAGTACGAGTGCAAGTACAGCTATTCGGCCGACCTGGGCCGCACCGACGCCTGGGGCTGGAGCTCCACGACCAGGAACGAAGGCATCTGGGTGACCGTGCCCAGCCGCGAGTTCTACAACGGCGGCCCGCTCAAGCGCGAGCTCACCGCCCACACCGGCCCGACCCTCCTGAACATGCTGGGCGGCCAGCACTACGGCATGGGAAACCAGATGGACATGCCGGCGGGCCAGGAGGTCCACAAGGTCTTCGGCCCCTTCTTCGTCTACCTCAACAAGGTTGCAAGCGGCACGGCAAACGCCAACACCGCGCTCTGGAAGGACGCCTTGGCGCAGGCCAAGGCCGAGCAAACCGCGTGGCCCTACGCCTGGTTCAACGACACGGGCTACAAGCAGGCCGGCCAGCGCGGCACCGTGAACGGGACCCTTGCGATCTCGGACTGGGGCAACGCGACGGCTTCGCCCGAAAGCCTGTGGGTGGGCCTGGCCCCGGCCGGCACCGACTTCCAGATGCAGTCCATGACCTACCAGTTCTGGACAAGAACTGTCAAATCAGGCGCCTTCATCCTCAAGAACGTGCTGCCCGGAACCTACACCCTGTACGCCTTCGGTCCCGGCGCCATCGGCACCTTTTCCAAGGCGGGCATCGTCGTCAAGGCCGGGCAGACCCTGTCCTTGAGCGAGACCTGGACACCCGACCGCAAGGGCGTCACCGCCTGGGAGATCGGCACCCCCGACCGGACCGCCGAGGAGTTCCTGCACGGCAACGACTACTTCAAGTGGGGCGTCTTCAAGCAGTTCCCCACCGAGTTTCCCAACGGCCTGACCTACACCGTGGGCAAGAGCGACTGGCACACCGGCTGGAACTATGCCCAGCCCACCATCACCAGCTACGACACGGCAGGCATCGCAAGCTACGCCCAGTACCCGTGGAAGATCGACTTCACCCAGGCCGCAGCCAACACCGGCGCCACCGACTCGGCCTCGCTCTACCTCTCGTTCGCCGCCGAATTCTCGGCCGCCCTGATCGTGACCGTGAACGGAACCAACGTCTCCTCCCCTGCCACCGGCTTCTACCTGGCCAATCCGTCGGATGCCATGATCCGGCTGGGAAGCCACGGAGCCTGGTCCGACCTGCGCATCACCTTCCCCGCCAAGCTCCTGAAGGCCGGCACCAACGAGATCGTCCTGAACCAGCGCAAGGGCGCCTACGGAGCCTCGGTGATGTACGACTACCTACGGCTGGAAGTGCCCAAGGCCGTCTCCGTCGGCATCGCAGGCCCTGCGCGCACCGCAGGGCTTCGCAACCTGGGCACGAGCCTGGAAGGCGACGGTCTCCACCCCGTCCGGCTCTACGCCCTGACCGGCCGCCTGGAACGCGAGTCTCCCGCCGGACAGAATCTGTCTTTCTCCGACCTGCCCCGCAGCACCTGGCTGGCCCGCTGCGGCACCTCCTCCCTGCCGATCGTCCTCACCGGGCGCTGACCCGGAGCATCAATACCGCGTCAGTGGTATCCGCTGAAAGACGGGATGGCACCGGCGAGTAGCCACGCGAAGGGGAAGGTGATCACGGCCAGGACAAAGAGAGATCCCTGGATCGGCGAAGTGACGATGTCGGCGAGCGCGGCGCCCGTCTTCCGGACGCAGACATCTGCTTTCGTCGGTTCCGGGCGTCTGGTCCAGACCCTCCTGTCCTTGCGGAGACCATGCTCCGAATAGACCAGGCGCAGGGCCGTGTCCAGGACCACGAGGCTGTCACGCTCCGGAACGTTGGAACCCAGGAGCAGGAGCAGATTGGCCGGTTCGCCGGCAAGGGTCTCGCGGGCGGTCAAGCCGTATGCGTAGGGGGAGACGATCAGCTCGATGGAATCGGAGGTCGTGCGCAGAAGCGCCTGGGTCGAGTCCTTCAGGCTGCGGAGCGGATGGATCTCGCTGCGTAGACTTCCAAACCTCCAGTACGGGACGTCGAGCATCAGGACGGCGGTGTCCTTGGCGCCGTCGATGCGCACCGCGAACGGACGTTGCAGGAGCGGGCAGGTACGCCGCACCGTCGTGCCCGTGTAGCCGAAGACGGGGAGCGTGTCCGGATTGTCTTCGCGTTTGAACTCATCCTCAATGAGCCTCGATCTGAGGTCGCGCGAAAAGTAGCAGCCGGACAGGAAGGGCAGGAGCAGGAGCAGGAGGGAAAGACGGTTTCGCATGGGCGGCTACTTGACGGAGAGGATTCGCAGGGAATCGGTGGCGACGGTCACGTTCTTGCTCAGGCGCAGCGAACCCAGCCAGAGGCTCATTTCCCCGAGCATGACATGCGGCAGGGGATCGCCATGGTAGGCGTTCCATTGACTCGACGAACGCCCCCCGATCTCCCTGAGTTCGAGCTTGGCCTTCTTGAGCCAGGATGCGTAGTCGCCGCGACCCACGAGCTCGCGGACCTGCGGGAGCCGAAGTCGCGCCCACACGACCGGATCGTTTGCCATCGGCTCATCCTGGATGCGCAGCAGGAACCGGACGGCATCGCGCTCCGGCCCGCAGGAATCCTCCACGACCGCCGACTCGAACTGCACGGGGTTTCCGAAGATTGCCCCCGAAGAGGAAATATCGAAGTAGCCCAGGACCCACTGCACAGGCTCCCAATCGGTCTGCTGCGGGCAATGCGCGGAGGAACCCGCGGGATCCGCGGAGACCGGAACGAATCCGGAAAGATCCAGGGTCGCGCGCGGCGTCATCGTCGCACAGCCTCCCAGGAGTAGGCCGAGGAACCCGGCAACGAGAGCATGACGGCGGAGCATCTGCGCAAAGATAGGTCCGATCTCCGGAAGGAATCGATCCGGGTGCCTCCCCATCCCCCAAGTTCCTTCGCCCACGCGTCCGCGCTTTACGATCTTTGCACCATGCGCCGCTGGAGCTTCGGACTTGCCATCGCCGGATTCGTCATCGCTACCCTGATGACCATCACCCTGCTCGTGCTGTGGAACGTCTACATCATCAACGACTACCGCACCATCCATGAGCTCTCGGTCTCGCTCCAGAGCATGCGCACCCAGGCGGCGCAGGCCCAGCACAGTCCCGGCCTGCGCTGGGCGGTGCTTGCCATGGGCGAGACATTCTTCACCGCCATCCTGGTCGCGCTCTCGCTCTTCTTCGCCGCCTACCTGGTGGCCCGCAGCTTCCGCAACCGCCAGACCGAATGGCTCAACCAGACCACCCACGAGCTGAAGATGCCGCTGGCCAACATCCTGATGTTCGGCCAGACCCTCCAGAAGGGCAATACCCCACCCGACGAGACCGCAGCCTTCCTCGACCTGATCGTGCAGGAGACGCGCCGTCTGCAAAGCCTGGTGAACCGCATCCTGCAGGCCCGTCGGGTGGACACCCTCCACAAGGGCTTCGAGACCATGCCGCTGGAGGTCGCCGGGTGGCTCTCCGAGCTGCGCCGTTCCCAGACCTATCCGCTGGTCTGGAATCCTCCCGCAGGCGAGTTCTGGATCCAGGGCGAGCGCTCCCTCCTGGACGCGGCGCTCGAGAACCTGCTCTCCAACGCAGTGAAGTACGGCAACGGGAGTCCGCCCGAGCTCTCGCTCCGCCACGACGGCAATCACATCCTCATCGAGGTCGCCGATCGCGGCATCGGCATTCCCCCGCACCTGCGCAAGCTGGTCTTCTCGCGCTTCTACCGCGCCCCCCTGCCCGAACACCGCCGCCGCGAAGGCACCGGTCTCGGGCTCCACATCGCCCGCACCATCGTGCGCCGCCACAAGGGCGAGATCGGTGTCCATCCCCGCGAGGACGGCACCGGCTCGGTCTTCTGGATCCGCCTGCCGCAGCTTGGAGAACCCTGCAAATGACGCCCAGACTCCTGCTTGTCGAGGACGACAAGGCCATGGCCATCGGCCTTTCCTACAACCTCAGGTCCGAGGGCTACGAGGTCGTCCACTGCGCCGACGGCGAGTCTGGCCTTGCCACCGCGCAGATGGGCGGCTTCTCCCTGATCGTGCTGGACATGATGCTCCCGGGCCTCTCGGGCCTGGAGGTCCTGGAAGCCCTGCGCAAGAGCGACCAGCGCACGCCGGTCCTCATCCTCTCGGCCCTCTCCGGCAACGAGAAGATCGTGGAAGGCCTGAACATGGGCGCCGACGACTATCTCGCCAAGCCCTTCGAGCTGGACATATTGCTTGCCCGCGTGCGCAGCCTGATCCGCTCCCGCAACTGGCTGGCCGGGGACTCCTCCCCGACCGGGGACACCGGAAACGTCCTGGCCTTCGGGCTGAACGTGGTCGACTTCCAGCGCCAGGTCCTGCAGACCCCCGACGGCGAGGAGGAGCTGTCCTACAAGGAGGGCATGCTCCTGAAGAAGCTCTCCCAGCGCAAGGGCGAGGTGGTCACCCGCGACGAGCTGCTGCGCGAGGTCTGGGGCTACACCGGCGGCGTCCAGACGCGCACCATCGACCAGTTCGTGCTGTCGCTGCGCAAGAAGATCGAACCCGACCCCAAGCGCCCGAAGCACCTGCTGACCGTGCCGGGCCAGGGCTACCGCTTCGTGGCCGACTGACAGGAACTGTTAAAGACAGGATCTGTCAAACCGCCGCAAGCCCCCGCACCCGGCGGCCCTCGCCCTCGGGCTCCAGGAACACCTCGAGATCGGGACGGAAGGCGCCTCCCAGCACCCCGGGCCACTCCACCAGGGAGACCGTTCCCGGCGCGAACAGGCGGTCGAGGTCGAGGTCCAGCGCCTCCTCCAGGCTCCCCACGCGATACAGGTCAAGATGATTGACCTTCGGCGCGGTCGGATAGGAATGCACCAAGGCGTAGCTGGGCGAACGCACCGGACCGTCCCAGCCGAAGCCCTCGAGCAGGCCCCGCACCAGGGTGGTCTTGCCGGCGCCCAGGTCCCCGTGCAGGAAGACCAGCCCCCCGTCGCGCAGGCGTCCGGACAATTCCTGTCCCAGCGCGCGCGTCGCTCCCTCGTCGGGCAGGAAGCGCTCGAAGCTCATCCGGGACTGAGAAGGCAGATCGGAGCCAGCATCTCGTGCATGGTCAGTCCGCCCGAGACCAGGCGTCCGAGGTGCCGCGTGCCGTAGTACTGGAACTTGTTGGGCTGGGTGAAGTAGTGGTCGCTGCGCGCCAGCACCATGGCCCCGCGCGAACCGTCGAGGCCCGCGGCGGGAGGATGCTCCATGAAGAAGGCGTGGCGCTCGTCGCAGGAGATGTCCTTGCCGAACTGGATGCGGAAGTCGGCCGGTCCCTGCTCGCTGCAGAACACCTCGACCGCCTCGTTCACCAGCGTCGTGCCGTGGTCCGAGACGACCAGGACGGTGCGTCCTTCCTGGGCCAGCTTGCGCATCAGGCTGTAGAAGCCGGTGGTCGCCAGGAACTTGCGGGCCAGGTCGCGGAAGGTCTCGATGGGCACCGCCACCGGATCCTCGCCGCGAGTCGCGTCCGCCATCGACTGGAGGATGTTCTGGAACTCCATCACCACGAACGCCGGCGAGCCAAGACCCATCGCACGTGCCGCCAACTGCTTGCCCTCGTGGGCGGTGCGCACGCAGCGCACGTCGAACTCCTGGGTGATCCCGGCGGCCTTGAGCCCCCGGCTGAGCAGCGGGCGGACAAACTCGATGTCCGAGAGGCTGGCGCGCTCGGGCCACGACCAGGCAGCGTTCTCCCCGGCCAAGGCGCGGGGCGAGGCTCCGCCGAGCAGGGAAAGCCGCGCCGTCTCGGGAACCCCGGGCAGGAGCGACCAATGGTGCTCCAGCCGCGGCTCGAAGAGGCCTTCCAGCAGGCCTTGCATGGAAAGCCACTGGTCGGTGCGCAGGCCCGAAAGCACGAAGACAGCGAGGTTCTTGCCCTCCTTGAGGAGAGGCGCCACCCGCTTGGGGAGGAAGTCCCACACGAAGCCCGGCTTGAAGCGGTCGCGCCCCATCCAGGAGTACCAGTTGCTCTCGAGGTAGCGCAGGAAGTTGGACTCGGTCTCCTCGCGCTGGCCGTTGTGGGTCAGGAAGAGGCCTTCCTGGCCGGCGGCGGCGAGGTCCAGGTCCCAGCCGCACAGGCGGGCATGGATGCGTTCCCAGTCGGCCGGCGTGACCTGCCCCAGCATGCGGGCCTTGTTCTCGGCGTACTGACGCACGTAGCGGCTGGTGAGGTGGTTGGAGCGCAGCGAGCGTGCGTTGAAGAGGCTCTTGCACAGCGAGACGATCTGGCCGGGATTGACAGGTTTTGTCACGTAGCCGTCGATGTTGCGTCCGATGGCCTCTTCCATCAGGCGCTCTTCCTCGCTCTTGGTCACCATGACCACGAAGAGCTTGGGGTGCTCGGCCTTGAGCTTCTGGAGCGTGGTCAGACCGTCCAGGCCCGCCATCTGCTCGTCGAGCAGGACCACGTCGTAGTCGTGCTTGCGAACCAGGCCCAGCGCGTCGTGCCCGTTGGTCGCCTTGTCCACCACCCAGTCCTGGTCTTCCAGGAACATGATATGGGCTCGAAGGAATTCGATCTCGTCATCCACCCAAAGGATGCGACGGGTCGTTTCTTGCACTGTGGAGGTGTCCGCGCTCTGCGTCATGTATGCTAAGGGAGAATAGCAATCCGCAGGCGTTTTCCGAGGAAGAGTCGGGGCGAACTTGTGCACAACCGGACATTTTCATCCTCCATGTTGTACAGAATGGACTTGCCTTGACCCGATTGCGATGGTAGTTTCGCCATCAGGGATTTTGCCCGTAGTCATACACCACCCCATGTAGGAGATCACATGATCCGCATCCGCTCCAGATTCCTCGGCCTCGCCGCCTTGGCCCTTTCCATCGTTTCCTTGACCGCTTGCGGCTCCACGGATTCCGAGACCTCGTCGATCAAGCTGACCGAAACCAACCTCGACAACGCATCGCTCACCATCGGCGCATCGAGTGCCATTTCGATCCGCGGCCTGATCGCCAGCGACGTCGCCGGTCTCTCCGTCACCTACAACGTGCTGGACAAGAACTTCTCCCCCGTAAACGAGGACTTCACGGTCAGCAGCACCGCTCCCGGTTCCAGCGAGACCAGCTGGAGTCTTGGCGATCCCAAGAAGGGCAACGGCACCATCAAGGCCAACTCCAGCCTCACGGTCTCCGACACCGGCACCTACTACCTGAGGATCGTGGTCAAGAATTCCTCGGGCAACGAGGACAGCGCCACCGTCACCTTCAAGGTCAAGGCCACCAGCACGACCGTCGTGGGCACTCCCCTCGTCGTCGCCGCTTCGAGCCTTGATGTCGGCGGCTCGAACGCAGCCGCAGGCAGCTTCATCTCGATCGGCTCCGCTGCGGTCTACAACAGCACCGATTCCAAGACCAAGTTCGCCTCGATCGACCTGTACACCACGACCAACGTCGACGGCCAGGCCACCTTCAAGTCCACCGCAGCTGCCGTGACCGCCGCCAATGCAGGCGAGACCGTCGGAACCCTCGTCTCCACCTACTGGGGCAATGGCCGTTCCACCATCGTGACCCAGGTCGCCTCGGCAGCCACCACCCTGGAGCAGGCCAAGACTTCCTTGACCGGCATCACCACCCAGGAAACCCCGATCAACACCACGGACGCGACCTCCTACTACCTGGTCAAGACCACCGACAACGTCTACGCCCTGCTTACCGTGACCAGCGTGTCCAAGACCGGCGCAGATATCACCTTCAAGCTCACAATTCTGAAGTAATTCGGGCTTTTCGCGATCCGAGCCTCCTGCCCATCCGGGTGGGAGGCTTTCTTTTTGCCCAAGCCATGCCTTCGTTCCACTCCCGACCTCTCGCCGCCTTGCTGCTGGGCATCGTACTGCCCGCCTTGGCGTCCCCGCTGCCGACTTCGGAGGACGAATCCGTGCGCCTCACCGGCGACTGGATCGAGTTCCGCCTGAAGGCCTCGACCCCGATCGAACTGCGCGCCGTGGACATCTCCGGGCGCCAATACGGCTCCCCCCTCTCCTTGACCGCCGATGCCACCTTCCATCGCCTCCGCAATCCGTGGCATCGCCCCGGCACCCCTCTCTGGATCCGCATCCACACCCCTGCGGGCGAACGCGTCCTCGGCCTCCCCCTTTCCGACCGCACCAGCCTGTTCCGAAACCCCTCGACGGAAGGCATGCGTCAGGTCCTCGGGGGCGCCTTCAAGATGGGCTCACCGGCAGACGAACCGGGCCGCTTCGACGACGAACCGCTCCACACCGTCACCCTCACCGGCTTCTGGATCGACACACTCGAGACGACGCGTCTGCGGTTCCGCACCCTGATGGGATTCGACCCCTCCGCATCGGGCTGCACCGAGGATGCCTGCCCCGTGGAGAACGTGAGCTGGAACGAAGCCATCCTCTTCTGCAATGCCCGCAGCCGCGCCGCCGGATACGACAGCGCCTACGCCTGGAGCCGCATCGTCCGCGACAGCACCGGCGACATCGAGGAACTGGCCGATCTGACCCTGCGCCCCGGGAGCCACGGCTATCGCCTGCCTACCGAAGCCCAATGGGAATACGCCGCGCGAGGAAGGCGCTCGACCGCCTGGTCCTGGGGCAGCGACACGCTCCCTGCCACGGCCAACGCCTGGTTCACCAGCAACGCCGAAAAACACGCGCATCCCGTCGCCACGAAGCCGCCTTCGGACTGGGGCCTGCGCGACATGACAGGAAATGTCTGGGAATGGACGTGGGACTGGTACGGAGCCTACGACACCCTCGCCCCCCTCGATCCCGTCGGCCCCGCGCGCGGCCTGAGCCGCACCTCACGCGGCGGCAGTTGGGGAACCAGCCTCGCGCTTCTGCGCTGCGCTTTCCGCAACGGCTCGGGACCTGCCCATCGCGACCCGCAAACGGGGTTTCGCAGCGTCCGCCCTTTGCCCTGAAAACAAAAAACCTTCCCGCCAAGGCTGGCAGGAAGGCGCGAAGCCCGAAGGCTCCTTGACTTACTTGGCGGCGGGAGCGGCCGAATCCTTCTTCACGGCGGCCTTCTTCGCGCCCTTCTTCACCTTCTTCTTCGAGACGGTGCCCTTGGCAGCCTTCTTGTTGGCGACGGAGTCGGCAACCGGCTTGGCCTTGGCAAAGGGCATGGCAAAGGCGGCGAGAGTCATGGCGACGACGAGCTTCTTCATTGGGAACATCCTGTACGATGGTGTGAAAAGGCCGATAGGCGTTTCTGCCCATCATTGGCTTGGGCGTGAAAATACAATCAACTCCCGCAAGAACCAAAGCGCTTTCCGACGAATCGACAGAACCCAAAGATTCCCATTCCCGCCAGCGGCATCATTTCCTCTCGTCGTCCATGGATCAGGGCCGAAAATCGGGATCCTTCGTTCCATTCGGAACGAATCGTTCCGTTTTTTTTGCATCGCAATTTCTCAACATATCGACAACCAAAGGCCCTCGACATTGGCACGCGACTCGCATATATTTGGGGCACAGCAACCGGAGAGATCCTCCCTAGCTTATCATCCATAACGGAAAGTACCCATCATGAAGAAGATCATCGCCGCTCTCGCCCTGGCCGCTTTCACCGTTTCCTTCGCTGCCGAAGGCGCCGCTGACACCACCAAGAAGGCCGAGAAGAAGACCGCCAAGAAGGCCAAGAAGGCCAAGAAGGCTGCCAAGAAGGATTCCGCCGCCAAGTAATTGGTGGCGGTCTTCCATTGGAAGACTGCTAGAGCCCTTCGATCTTCAGATCGAAGGGTTTTTTGTTACCCGAAATATTTCCGCCACAAGTTTCTTGCTCTTTTGTTCAGTATCGTGATAGATTCATGAGATGACCGCGCAAGACGCCTTTTCGCATGACCAGGCCGTGAAGAACCTGATCAAGGACTACCCTGCAGAGGCCCTGGAATTCTTGGCCGAGGACATTGTCGCCACCCACGGCATCCCCATCGACATCGAATTCCTCGACACCGCCGTGGCCAAGGACGATGCGGCCGAACCGGGCCCCGGTCAAGCCATGGATCTGGCCATCCGCTACCGCTTCAGCAACCATGAGGCGGTGATCCTCGTCCTGGTGGAGCACTGGTCCAGCGCCGACAAGCTCGATCTGCTGCGCACGGCACGCTATTACCTGGACCTCTGCCGCCGTTTCCCGGAAGAAACCATCCTGCCCATCGCCTTGGTCGACGACGATCGCCCCAGAACCCTTGCCGACACGGTCGAGCGCAGCGTGTTCGGAAGCCCGCATTTCTTCTTTCGCACCCGCATCATCCAGGTCCCCGCCTTGAACCTGGAGAGATTCCGAAACACCGCCAACCGCGTGGCCCTGTCCTTCTCCCCGAACATGGCGGGAGCCGATCCGGTGGAACAGGTCCTTCACGTGGCCATGGCATTTCGCCGCCAAGCAGACCTCCAAGGCTTCCGCAAGTTCTTTGCATTTTGGGTGGTCGAGGGTAGATTGAAGCTGGACGAACAGCGCGAAGTGAAGCAAAGGCTCAAGGAGATCGACATGCCGGAAATCATGGAATGGTTCAGAGAAGAGGCCATTGCGCTGTGGAAAGCTCAAGGGATGGCAGAGAGCAAGGCCGAGGGGATGGCCGAGGGCAAGGCGGAAGGCATTGAGTTGGGCATGCGCCTCTCGAAACTCGAGGACGCCCGCAAACTCGCCGAGCATGGCATCTCCTGGGAGATCATCACCTCGGCGACCGGCATCAAGCCCGAGGATCTGCTGAGCTGAAGCCGAGGGGCAAGGCGCGCAAGCCATGCCCTTGCAACCCGGTACCCCATCCGTTCCGCTTGTCAAGGCTCCCTCTCCCCTGCCTTGATCACTTACATTCCGTCCATGAAGCTTCGCATCACAGGTCCGCAGAGAGTCGAAGGGGAAGTCCTCATTTCCGGCGCCAAGAACGCCGCCTCCAAGATGATGGTGGCCTCACTCCTGACCGACGAGCCCGTCGTCCTCACGAACTTCCCGCGCATCGAGGAGATCGACATCGTGCGCGAGCTGTGCGAACGGCTGGGCAGCACCGTCACCATGAACGGCCATGAGCTGCGCCTGCATACGCCCACGCTCCAGCGCGACGACGCCCTGGGCCTCTCCCGCGCCAACCGCATCTCGGTGCTGGCGCTCCCGCCGCTGCTGCACCGCGTCGGCCGCGCCGTGCTTCCCATCGTGGGCGGCGACCGCATCGGCCCGCGCCCCGTGAACTACCATCTGGACGCCCTGCGCACCATGGGCGCGGTGATCGAGGAAGGCGACAAGGCCTTCGTGGCCTCGGCCCCGAACGGACTCCACGGCGCCCACATCCGCCTGCCCTACCCCAGCGTGGGAGCCACCGAGAACATCCTGCTCGCGGGCGTGCTCGCCAAGGGCCGCACCGTCATCGAGAACGCGGCGACCGAGCCCGAGATCCTGGACATCATCATGATGCTCCAGAACATGGGCGCCATCATCGAGCTGGGCACCAACCGCACCATCGCAATCGAGGGCGTCGAGCGCCTCAAGGGGGCCTCGCACGAGATCCTTCCCGACCGCATGGAAGCGGCCAGCTACGCCAGCATGGCCCTGGCCACCGGCGGACGCATCTTCTGCCGCAAGGCCAGGCAGGAGCACATGATCACCTTCCTCAACGCCGTGCGCCGCCTGGGCGCCGACTACGAGGTGGTCGAGGACGGCATCGTGTTCTTCGCTCCGGGCGGGCCGGGAAGCCTTCGCGGCATCGACTTGGAGACCGACACCCACCCCGGCTTCATGACCGATTGGCAGCAGCCCTTCACGCTTCTCCTGACCCAGTGCGAAGGCACTTCGGTGGTCCACGAGACAGTCTACGAGGACCGCTTCGGCTATACCCGCGAGCTGGTGCGCCTGGGCGCGAACATCACCATCTTCGACAAGTGCCTGGGCGAGTTGCCGTGCCGCTTCCGCGGCAAGAACCACCCACACAGCGCCATCATCCAGGGACCGACCAAGCTCACGGCCATCCCCGACATCCTGGACATCTTCGACATCCGCGCCGGCATCACGCTGGTGATCGCCGCCCTGTGCGCCGAAGGGACGTCCACCCTCAAGGGCCTGGAGCACCTGGACCGCGGCTACGAGAACCTGCTCGGCAAGCTCGAAGGCCTGGGCATCAAGGCCGAACGCGTCGAATAGGACAGATTCTGTCATAGAGCCCTTCGCCTGCTCCAACCCACCCCGACCCGCCCTACCCAGGGTGGGAGGATTCCGTTTCCGAGGGGAACGTGGAGAAGGCCGGCACTTGTGATGAGCCTGTCGAATCATCCCTGGCGCGAAGCTACCTTGCCGCACCGCATGACACGCATCCTCCTGCCCCTACGGCTCCTGGCATCCCGGCTCCAGCGCCTTCCCCGCTGGCTGCGCCGCACCATCGCCATCCTTGCCGGATCCGTGCTGATCGCCATGCTTGCCATCGCGATCGCGGGCATCCCCGACCAGGTCGTGGACTCGGATCTGGCCATCGTGCCGGGCACCACGGTCTTCCCCAGCGGAACCCCGTCCCCGTGGCTGCTGGGGCGCCTGGAGACGACATTGGGCTTCTATCGCACGGGCCGCTGCAAGCGGATCCTGGTGAGCGGCGGGATCGGCCGCGAGGGCCACGACGAGGCTGCCGTCATGAAGGCCTGGCTGACGGCGCGCGGCGTCCCCGACTCGGCCGTCGTCACGGACAACCACGGCATCAACAGCTTCGAGACCGCCCGCTTCGCCGCATCGCTCATCCGTCGCGACACGCTCAGGAACCCGGTCGTGATCAGCCAGTTCTTCCATGTGCCACGCCTGCGCCTGGCGCTGGAGAAGCACGGCGTGCGCATCGCCGGGAACCTCCGTTCGCGCCGCTACGGCGTACGGGACGTGTGGTCCACCTTCCGCGAGGTATTCGCCTGGATCGAGTACCTCGCCAAGCCTTCCACCGCACCGGCTCCCTGAGGCGTTCCTAGCGTCCTAGGGTCGCAAGCGACATGCTGCCCGAGGCTTCGCCGGACTTCCAGCGCACCACGGCGACACCGCGGGGAAGCGCCACGGAACGGCGTCCTTCGACCTCGTTCGAGACGATGCGCTCAAGCAAGCGGCCGTTGAGGTCCAGGACTTCCAGGGCGATGCCGCCTTCGGCGCGGCTCCAACCCAAGCTGGAGGTGCGCGCGTCCCAGCCCAAGCGGGGCCTTGCGACCGGACGGACCGCAGCGCGCCGAACTCCGACCGGATCCTGCTGGGCACGGGCCAGCAGCGTGGCGGGCACCAGGAGCGTTGCCGAGAAGTCGAGGCAGGTCTCCGAGTTGGTGTAGGTCGACCACTCGTCCGTGAGCTGCGGGGCTCCCGGATCGCCTCCGCTCATCAGGGCGCCGATCGCCGTGCGGTACGAGTAGCGGGCCGCCGAGACGTTGGTGCCTTCGAAGTTGGAGGAGCGATGATGGGGATGGTTCAGGTTGCGCGACCCGATGCCCTGGACGAACGAGATGTCCCACGGGTTCTGTCCCAGCACGAAGTTCATGCCCCGCACCACCAGCGCCTCGACGCTGTCGGCAGGGAGCGCCGTGCCGGACGGGAAGCGTTCCGTAGGCGATGCAAGCATGTCGCGGGCCATGTCGGCATAGAGGATCATCTCGCCCAGGTTGCCGACCATGTAGCGATTCCATCCCCAGGTGATCGCGGGGCGGGGAAGACTCCAGAGCGAATCCACTCCCAGCTGGTACGCACTTCCTCCCGCAGGAAGCCGCAGGGTCGCCTTTCCCGACGACAGGTTGTCCGCCAGGTTCCTGGTCATCCCGTACAGGAGCGTCTCCCGCAGGGAATCCCTCGCCCCCGCCGTCGCGATCCCGTAGCGGGCGGCCGAATCGGCGTCGCGCAGGATCAGCCGATGAAAGGCGTAGAGCGCCAACGGATGCACGTCCATCGCATCGAAATACCATGCCCCTTTGCTGAGGGCGCTCGATGTCGGGTTGTTGCCCAGCCATCCGCCCGTGCTCGACCAGAATGCCGGCTTCGGGGACGCGATCGAGTCGTTGCGCACCAGGTCGTGGAGGTAGGTCGTGTCGTGCGTGGCCCACAGCAGGGCGACGGCCGCCAGCGCCAGCTCGCTCGTGCTCTCCGCATCGCTGTAGACCGAAGACGTCACGACCTTCGGATGCGCCTTGCCCCAGGCATACAGTCCCCGCGCGGCCTCGAGCGCCTGCGCCGAGAACGTCGGGTCCTCCGCCTGCCGAAGCCGGGCCGCGAAGGCAAGACCGGCCGCCCACGAACCCGCGAGGTTGCCTCCCAGCTCCTTGCGGGCAGGACGCCCACCCTTGCCGCCTCGCGACGCGGGCAGCAGATCCGTCCAGTACGGGTGCGTCCAGCCCATGTGATCCTGCCCCGGCGTCCCCACGGAACTGGTCATGCTGGCCGGATCCTTTCCGGCAGCGTTCCAGGAGGCCAACGCGAACGCGGCGCCGTGCAGCAGCTCGCGCTGCAGGTCGGGAATGCCGTCGGGAATCTCCAGGTCCTGGCGGAACGAGGTGCGGTCGGCGTCCCGGGACGGCTGGGTCGCAGCGAGGGTCCCCAGGACCTCCATCGCGTAGCCTTGGCTCGTGCCTTCCTTCAAGTAGTCCCCACAGTCGTACCAGCCGCCGGGAACGGGGTCGTCGAGATGGACCGGACCGTGGAACCAGGAGGAGGAGTTGCCCGAGCGCTGCACCCCGAAGAAGCGCAGGGCCGCGTCGCGCACCTTGCCGTAGAGGTCGTCGTCCACCATGAAGGGGCTCGAGGTGTCGCTGGCAGAGACCAGACGGTACGGCCCTCCGGCAGGAAGCGTCGCGGGCAGGAAGCCTTCCCCGGCTGCGCCCGCGCGCAGCGCGCCCGTGGAGTCCTGGAGCGGAGTGATCGAATTGAAGTACGACTTCGTCCGCAGGCTTCCGGACACGTCCATGCCCAGCGGGGCGAGCGTTCCGCTTCCCAATGGATTTCCCGGCGAGTCGACCACGCTCCAGGCACCGATCCCGAGTCCCAGCAAGCGCGCCCGTCCAGCCTTCACGTCGGAGAGGCGGTAGCCCGCCTGGTTGACGAGCCAGTTCCCGGGCTTGCGGTTGCGACGGTCCCGATCGGCCACGTCCACCGTGTCGGAGGGCACGCGCGCGATCGAGGCGAACGAGCTGCGTCCGGCATCGTAGGCGTTCCAGGAAGGGCGCTCCGCATCCTCACCCGGGGCATTGCCCCAGACCTTGGACCCGTCCGCGAACAGCTCGATGCGGGTAGCCCGCGGACCTCCGCCGTAATCCAGGTCGGCGGTCCGCTCCTGGATCAGATCGAGGTTCGAGAGGCTCCAGTCGCCGACGCCCAACCGATGGGCCGGCGAAGCGAAGCCGACCGTTCCTCCGGCGAGCTTGCCTGCCGCCAATTCGAAGCCCACGCCTTCCAAAGGCGCCAGCGTCACGCCGGTCAAGGGCAGATCGAGCACATAGGGACAGGCGTTCCCGGTGCAGGCGGCGCCCTCCAGGACCGGAGCCTGGTTCCAGGTCGGTCGGGTCGCGCTGGTCGCCATGCCCGAGGCGTCGAACTTCGCAAGCGCGTAACCCCGGAACCCGAGGTCGGACAATCCTCCCGGCGCGGCGTTGAAGCGCAGGCGCAGCACGAGGCCGGAGACGGACTGCACAGACTGGTTCCAGACCCGCAGCGCCAGGCCCGTGTCGCCGTTCGACTCGTAGCGGTAGGCCCTGACGGTCAGGGCGGTGTCCTTGGGAAGGTTCGCGGCCGCAAGGCCGCCGGAGAGGAGGAACGCTAGGGGAAGCATGCCCAAAGGATAACCACGCGCGGACCCCTGCCGCAGGGCAAACGATCGGTCCCCGATGGAGCCGTCCTCACCTCCCGACGATGCCCAGGGCCATCCAAGGACGGCCGTCGCGTTCCACCTGAACGAAGCCCGCACGCACAGATCCTGCGGGGATGCGGAACACCTGCCCGCCCGCCGGCAGGGAGACGGCTGAATTTGACAGGATCTGTCCGGACACGTCGACGACGCGCAGCCGCAGCGTCGAGGCCTCGGGAAGGTCCAGACTCAGTTCCAGGAACCCGCCGCGCAGGACGGCCCCCTGGCGCTTGGCCTTGGCGGTGGCGATGCCGGTGGTCCCGGCACCGGCCTCGAAGGCGCCCAGGTCGGGAGCCTTGCCCTGGAAGGCAAGGCTCCCCTTCGTCCCGGCGTCGATCAGCTTGCTCCCGGTCTTCAGGCGCAGGAAGGCGTTCTGGGGGATCGATCCGTCGTCATCGCGGGCAGGGATGGCGATCGAGGTGTCCAGGCTCTGGAAGTCCGAGGTGGCAACCGCGATCGAGTTCCAGGTGTTGGTGGTCGAGGTGGCGCTCGTGATCACGTCCGCGCTCCCGGGTGCCAGCGAGATGTTGTTGATGAACACGTTCTTCTCACCCGAAGCGAGGGTCGCCCCGAACGAGTAGTTCTGGGTGCCGTTCTTCCAGGAGGTGGAGTTGACGACCGTGTTGCCGCCCGTGTTGCTGTTCTGGTCGAAGCCGCGCGCCTTGTTGAGGAAGGCCACGCAATGGCGCAGCACGTTCCTCTGGACCTGGGCGAGACCGCCCACCTTGAAGCCGTTGCCGTTCATGCTGGTGGTATTGCGGGAGTCGTTCGGATCGCCGTGGTACCAACCGTTGCGGAAGGCCCAGCAACTGTCCAGGGTCACGAACTCGGGACTGTCGAAGGTGTCGTAGCCGTCGTCGGAGTTGTTCCAGGCACGGCATCCCACCAGCCTGTTGCCGGATCCCATGGTCTGCTTGATGGCAAAGCCGTCCGACATCGACCCGCCCTTCTTGGGATCGTAGTTGTCATAGGCGTCCACGTTGTGCAACAAGGTGTTGGAACCTCCCTTGTTGACCTCCACGCCCGAGTTGCGGTTGCGGTAGAAACGGCAGTTGTCATAGGTGTTGTGGTCGCCCGTCACGTAGGTGCCCTGGTAGCCGGCCCGGGTCACATCGATGCGTTCGAAGGTCCACCAGTCGCCCGTGAGCGAGATGCCGTAGCTGTCCTGGAGGTAGGTATCCTCGGGGAATCCGAAGTCGAGGACCGCACGCCCCGTCGGACAGCGCACCACGATCGGAGCCGCCTGGGTGGCCTTGACCGCGCAGACCAGGCTATTCTTGGCACCTGCGGCGTAGGGCATCGAGTAGGTGCCCGCCTTCAGGAACAGCGAATCGCCGGCCACCAGCATCTTGACGCCCGTGACCAGGTCGAAGGGCGCTGCCGCAGTGCCCGCGTTGCCGCTCTTGCCCGCCGGGTCGGCCCAGTAGGTCGCGGCCCTCACGGGCACCGTCCCGAAGTGCACCAATCCCGCCATCCCAAGCCAAAGCGCCGCATTCGTCTTCATCTGCCGTCTCCTCCACGTGAAGCCTCGATGAAGGTACGGACACCATTGGCAATGGGTCAGCCATTGGCTCCACGCTCCGTTGAAGCGCAGTCAACGCACAGGAAGCGGATCAGCGCAGCGTATCGAAGGGGATTCCCTGCCCCGCCCGCGAGAAGAGCCTGGCCTCGCAGGAGAGCGCATGCACGCGGCCGCTGCGGGTCTTGGCCTCCAGGGCATAGGTCGTCGTGGAATCGGAAAGGATGGGGGGCGGGACCTTGAAGAAGTTCTCTGCCTCCACGGCCCAAGCCAGGGTGTCCCACGTCCCGGAAGAGCCCAAGGGGCGCAGGCGGATTCCGACGATCGCGCTCTCGGGGTTGCGCACCTGCACCAGCGACCACCAGGCGTTCGATCCGCCCTTCACGAAGAGGGACGGCGCACCGTCGGAGACTCCCGTCTCGCCCAGGCAGGAGACGAAGCGCCACGAACCGCTGTAGCGCCCCGCCTGCGCTCCCATGAGGTCGGTGGCCGGCGCCCCGCCCAGGTCGATGCCGCAGTTGCCGTCGGGGCACTTGTCCACGATTCGGGCCACGGTGCGCTTCCAGCCGTCTGCGGTGCGGGCCTTGATCTCGACGCACTCTCCGCAGATCCTGCCGCCCTGCCACTGCCCCTGGAGATCGCCCGGAAGCTGGTTCACCTGGATCGCGGCGTAATGGGTGATGCCCGTCTCCCCGTAGTTGCAGGCGCCGCCGCTGGAGGGATTGCTGTTGTTCACGCCTCCGTAGGTGGTGACGTCGCCGTACCCCCCGGAATCGGAGACGACAGGCGTGGTCGGCGTGGCGGCGTCGCAATGCCCCAGGCAAGCGCCGGAGGTGTCCTGGCTTGCCAGCGGACTCGGGGTCGCCGCCGGGGAGAGCGTGGTCGCCTCGTGGCCGCAACCCAGGAGAAGGGCCGTGCACAGCGCTGTCGTGATCCGTCGCATGCCTTGAAGGTACGGCACGGACAAGGGGATCGCATGACCTTCCGCGGAATTCAGGTACGGGCGTCTTTGTGGAAACAGCAAACCGCACGATGCGCAATGACAACACAAGGCGGAATTTCCCCCTCATCTTCGTTCGAGGACCACAGTCATAGGGAGGGATCTCCCGTGCTCAAGAAGACTCGAACATGGAGCGGTATCCTCGAACAGCCCGCCACCTTCTGGTCAGGAATCGACACCCATCATCACCGGAGACATCCCATGAAACGCATCCTCGGCCTGGCGCTCCTGCTCCCTGCACTGGTTCTTGCCGACAACCCCATCGTCCAGACCCTCTACACAGCAGATCCCGCACCGATGGTCTGGAAGGACACGCTATTCCTCTACACGGGACACGACGAGGACGTGCTGGTATCCAACTTCTACACCATGAACGACTGGAGGACCTACTCCACCACCGACATGGTGAACTGGCGCGATCGCGGCTCGCCGCTCTCCTACAAGACGTTCAATTGGTCGGGAGGCAAGGCGTGGGCGGCACAGTGCATCCCCCGCAACGGCAAGTTCTACTGGTACGTGTGCGCCGGGATCGGAACCGGAGGCCAGCCCGCCATCGGCGTGGCCGTATCGGACAACCCGACCGGCCCCTTCAAGGACCCTCTGGGGAAGCCCCTTGCCAGCAAATCGTGGGACGACATCGATCCGACGGTGTTCGTCGACTCGGACGGCCAGGCCTATCTGTTCTGGGGGAACCCGACGCTCTATTGGGTGAAGCTCAACGCGGACATGGTCTCCTACTCGGGGAGCATCAACACCACGAACATGACCACGGCTCAGTTCGGGACGCGCACGGGAGATGCCAAGCGGGCGACCACCTATGAAGAGGGGCCTTGGTTCTACAAGCGAGGAAACCTCTACTACATGATGTACGCGGCGGGCCCCCTGCCCGAGCCGATCTCCTATTCCACCTCGACCAGCCCCACCGGACCTTGGACCTTCCGCAACGTCATCATGGCCAACGACAACACCGGAAGCTTCACGAACCACTCGGGCATCGTGGACTTCGGCGGCAAGTCCTACCTCTTCTACCACACGGGAAAGCTTCCCAGCGGCGGCGGCTACCACCGCTCGGTGGCCGTGGAGGAGTTCGCCTACAACGCCGACGGATCGATCCCGACCATCAAGCCGACAGCCATGGGCCCTTCCCCGCTGCGCAACCTGGACCCCTACGTGCGGCAGGAGGGCGAGACGATGGCCTTCTCCAGCGGAGTGCGCACCACAGGCAACGACCAGACGGGCGTGTACGTGACTTCGATCTCAAACGGAGACTACATCAAGCTGCGCTCGGTAGGCTTCGGCACGGACGGCGCGAAGTCCTTCGCCGCAAGCCTCGCAAGCGCCGGGGCGGGAGGCAGCATCGAACTGCACCTGGATTCCCAGACGGGCAAGCTGATCGGGACCTTGGCGGTGACAGGCACGGGAAGCGCCACGACTTGGAAGAGCCTGTCGACCACGGTGAGCGGAGCCACCGGGACCCACGACCTCTTCCTGGTCTTCAAGGGAGGCTCGGGGGATCTGTTCAATCTGGACTGGTGGCAGTTCACGGGAAGCGGAACGACCGGGATCATGGGACATGAGCAGTCCAAGGACGCCGGGACCCCGAAGGAACGGGTCGACGTCTATTCCCCCGTCGGGGAGAAGATCCGCACGGGAGTTCCCCGGGCCACCGCCCTGCAAGGGCTGCGGCAGGGAATCTACCTGGTGGACGGGAAGAAGTTTACCGTCCTGCAGTGAATCTCCCGGGGACCGGGCCTGTCCGTACGACAGGCCCGTAGGCGTCTTTTCAGGGATTGTCGTGCGCGAAACGGGCTCGGCGGAGCCCGGATGCACCCAATCCATCCTCCTTCTCGGAGCCGCTCCGCGGATCTCTGCGGGTTTTCACGGATTTCCCGGTGGCTTGCAGCTCGCCTCCAGCCTATATTGGATTCATAGATCCACTGAACAAGAAGAGGCGACCATGAACCTTCCGAAGATCCTCGATGGCCGCCCGGCCGTAGCCGTAGACATCCTCCACTCCACCTCCCTCACCGTCCTGGGTGCGCTGCTGGGCGAAGGCCTGGTCGACGGGACCGAACTGGCATACGGGTACGAGGACCTGCCTCACCTGGACGAACTGGCCGGACTCCTGCGCGATGCGGTCCGTTTCTGGCACGGCGAACACAAGATCGCCACCGACTTCGCGGTCCTGCAGCGCGGCTTCGTGCACGCCTTCCTGTGCGGCCTGGAGACCGCCAGCCAGATCCATCGGCAGGACGGGGACGGCCTGCGCCTGCCCACCTCGCTTGCCGGGATCTTCGACGGGAAACGACGGTTCGAGGTCTCCGCGCCCCTTTCCCAAGCCGCCGTCGAGGCGTTCGCCAAACTCGAGAACGCCTTCGTGGCCGTGCAGAACCAGCTCCTGGTGCCCATCGCAAGCTCCCGCAACCAGGAGATGCTCTACGACGCCTACGCCTGCACCTGCCTGTGGGCCGCCCTGGCCGGAGCCGACTCCGGAAGCGCCCGACTCGAAGAAGCCTGATCCAGAACCCGGGAAAAGGGGCGCGGCTTGGCTACCTTGGGGAACATGTCTGACTTCAGAGCCTATCTGCTGGGCCATCCGGTTTCCCAATCCCGCTCGCCCCAGATGCAGAACGCTGCCTTCGCATGGGCCGGCTTCTCCGGACAGTACGAGGCCCTCGAGGTCCTGCCGGAGCATCTCGAGACCACCTTGGAGCACCTGGAGAGCGATGCCTCCGTGATCGGCTGCAACCTCACCGTGCCGCACAAGCTCTCGGCCTACCGCTGGCTGGTCGCCAACGGGCGCGTCCTGCATCCCGCCGCCACGACCTTCGAGGCCGTGAACACGCTGGTGCGCGGGCCCGACGGCCTGTGGCAGGGCGACTCCACCGACTACGAAGGGTTCCTCCACAACCTGCGCCGTTGCCTTTCCGAGGAGTTCGAGGAGCAGACCTTCGAGGAATGGATCGCCGAGCAGGACATCGCCATCCTGGGTTCAGGCGGATCGGCCCAGACCCTGGCCCGCGGCTTTGCCAGCGAAACCCGCTTCAAGCCGCACGGCATCGACCTCTTCGCCCGCGCCCCCCAGAAGGCCTCCGGCATGCTCCCGCGCGAGCAGATCCACTCGCTAGCCAAGTTCCCCCAGTGGAACCGCGGCCGCCAGAGCCTGGTGATCCAGACCACCACGGTGGGCATGGAGAGCGGCGAAGGCGCAGGACTTTCGCCCATCCCCCACGATGCCATCTGCCCCGACCAGATCGCCTGCGACATCGTCTACAAGCCGCTGGAGACGCCGTTCCTGGCCCATGCCCGCGTGCGCGGGGCCCTGTGCGTGCCGGGCCTGGGAATGCTGGTGGGACAGGGTGCCGAATCCTGCCGCAAATGGCTGGCGGGAGCCGGGATCACAAAAGACATATTTCCCTTGATGGACACCATGGAACGGGCTCTGGGAGCTACGCGATGAACGTCTTCTTCACCGGATTCATGGCCACCGGCAAGAGCCGCGTGGGCAACAAGGTCGCCGAGCTCCTGGGAATGCCCTTCGAGGACACCGACCACTGGATCGAGTCCCGCCACCGCAAGACCATTCCCGAGATCTTCGCCGAGCGCGGCGAGGCCGCCTTCCGGGAGCTGGAGATCGAGGCGCTGGAGCACCTGGTGGCCGACGGCCCCCGCGTGATCTCGCTGGGCGGCGGCACCCTGCTGCACCCCAAGGCCCTGCCCCTCATCCAGCGCCACGGCATCCTGATCGGGCTCCACGCCGCGCCCGAGGTCATCTCCGACCGCGTCTCGCGCAAGGAGAGCCGCCCGCTGCTTGCCGGCCTCTCCCACGCCGAGCGGCTGGAGAAGATCCGCAGGATGCTCTCCGACCGCGCCCCGCTCTACGCCCAGGCCGACTTCCAGGTGGAGTCGCTGGACTCGGTCAGCCGCGAGGAGCTGGCCGAGCGCATCGTCGCGCAGCTGGAGCCTTGGCGCTCCAAGGCGCTCACGGTCGCCCTGGGAGAGCGCAGCTACCCCATCTTCACCGGCGTGAACATCGCGAAGTTCCTGCCCCTGCTGTGCCAGCAGAAGGGCCTGGGCAAGCCCGCCGTGGTCGTGGACGCCACCGTGGCCGCCGCGCATCCGCAGGTGCTGGACGAATGGCGTTCCCGCTGGCCCGGCCTTCCCGTCTACGTCGTCCCTTCCGGCGAGGAGCACAAGACCTGGGAACAGGCCGGCAAGATCCTGGGCTGGCTCCTGGAGCAGAAGCTGGACCGCAAGAGCGTGCTGGTCGCCTTCGGCGGCGGCGTGGTCGGGGATATGACAGGATTTGTCGCATCCGCCTACCAGCGCGGCATCGACTTCGTGCAGGTGCCCACCACCATGCTCGCCATGGTGGACAGCTCGGTGGGCGGCAAGACCGCCGTCAACCACCCGCTGGGCAAGAACATGATCGGCGCCTTCCACCAGCCGCGCCTGGTGCTTGCCGACATGGAGATCCTCCAGACCCTGCCCGGCCGCGAGTACGTCTCTGGATTGGCAGAGGTCGTCAAGTACGGCGTGATCCTGGACGAGCCCTTCTTCGCCTGGCTCGAGACCAACGCCGGGGCACTGCTGCGCCGCGACCCGTGGGCCATGGCCTGGGCGGTGCGCGAGAGCTGCCGCATCAAGGCCAGGGTGGTCTCCCAGGACGAGCGCGAGGAAGGCATGCGCGCCCTCCTCAACTACGGCCACACCTTCGGCCACGCGCTGGAGGCCATCACCAAGTACAAGACCCTGCTGCACGGAGAGGCCATCGCGCTGGGAATGCGCGCCGCGGCGCGCCTGTCCACCCTGGCCCGCCTGTGGGATCCCGCCTGCGAGGAGCGCCAGTCGGCGCTCTTCGCCCAGTACGGCTTCCCCGAGATGTTCGGCTCGGTGCCCCGCGACGAGGCATGGTCCCTGATGGCCCGCGACAAGAAGGCGCAGGGCGGCAGTGCACGCTTCGTGCTCCCGCGCGCCATCGGATGCTCCGAGGTCCTTTCGGGCTTCGAGCGCGGCCGCGTGGACCGCGCCTGGGAAGCCGTGGAGGTCTGCGCTTGACGGTTCTTGTCACGGGCGGATCGGACGCCCTCTCCCTCCAGGTCATGAAGCTCCTGCCCAAGGGCCAGGGGCCCTTCGTGGCCGCCGGACGGCGCGGCGAGATGAGCGGACGGGTGCGCAGCGGCGCCGCCTACGTGAAGGCCGACTTGCGCGACCCGCGCATGGTCGAGAACCTCCTGTCGGTCTGGAAGCCGGACCGCATCTACCATCTGGCCGGGCTGCACGCGGTGGGCGAGGGCGAGAACGATCCCCTGGCCACCCTGGACGCCAACCTGGAGATGACCCACAACCTGCTGGCCTCGGCCCGGCGACACTGCCCCGCCGCCCGGATCCTGGCGCTCTCCTCGGGCGAGGTGTACGGACGCGGCCCCTCGCGCGGACGCACCGAGGAAGAGCTGCCCACGCCCATGTCGGTGCTGGGCGTCTCCAAGGTGGCGGTCGAGGCCCTGTGCGGCCAGGCCGCCCGCGCCTTCGGGCAGCACATCGTGATCGCCCGCATGTTCAACCACATCGGGGCCTGGGAGAGCCGGCGCTACCTGTTCCCCCAGATGGCCGCCCAGCTGGCCCGCATCAAGCTGCTGCGCGGCGAGCCGGTGGTGTACGCCGGCGACCTGGAACTGCTGCGCGACATCCTGGACGTGCGCGACGCGGCCCGGGGCCTGCAGGTCGTCCTCGAGCACGCCAACGCCGGTGCCATCGTGAACGTCTGCTCGGGGCAGTCCCTGCCCCTTCGCCAACTGGCCGAGGACCTCGTGTCCCTGACCAACCTCTCGGTCCAGCTGCGGCTGGACCCGCGCCGCGAGCGCGCCAACGAGATTCCCTTCCTGTGCGGCTCGAACGTGAAGCTTCGCACCCTGGGCTGGAAGGTCGAACACAAACTGCGCGACTCCCTGCGCGACCTCTGGTCCGAGATGCTCGACCGCGTCGCCGGGGAACTGAAAGGAAACGGATGATCTCCCACCTGCTCTGGCAGCTCACGGGCTACGCCCTGTTCGAAGGGCGTCTTTTCCGCGCCGGCACGGCCACCATCGTGGCCGCCCTCACGGTCTTCTTCACCATGCCCTCCTACATCCGGCTGCTCAAGCGCATGGACTTCACCTCGGACTTCGACGAGACCCGCAAGTTCCCCACGGCCCCCATCATGGGCGGACTGCCGCTGGTGATCACGGTGCTGGCCGTGTCGCTGATGTTCGCCAAACCCGTGATCCCGGTGCTTGCCATCCTTGCGATCCTGGTGAGCTACGCGGCGGTGGGTGCGGTGGACGACATCGCCAAGATCCGCTCCAAGCGCCTGATCGCGCAGGGCAAGATCTCCAAGGCCGACTACATGGCCAAGGCCGACGGCATCTCGGCCCGCCTGCGCCTGGGGCTCTACTTCGGGTTCTCCCTGCTGGTGGCCTTCGCGGTCCAGCGGTGGGTTCCGCACCTGCACGAGGGACACATCGCCATCCCCTTCGTGAAGCCCTCCCACTTCATGCTCACCCTGCCCGGCTGGGCCTTCGTGCTCTTCATGTCCTTCATCGTGACGGCCACCGCCAACGGGGTGAACTTCACCGACGGACTGGACACGCTCGTCTCCATCCCCTTGATCACCTCGGCCTTCTTCACCGGCGTGGTGGCCTACATCTGCGGCAACGCGATCTGGTCCAACTACCTCCTGCTCCCCCACCTGCCGCAGGTCGACGAGCTCTTCATCGTGGCCGGCGCCATGATCGGCGCGCTGGGCGCCTACCTCTGGTACAACTCGCCACCGGCCGAGATCTACATGGGCGACACCGGCTCGATCGGCTTCGGCGGCGCCATCGGCATGATGTTCATCTTCGTGAAGGCCGAGCTCTTCCTGCTGATCGTGGGCGTGGTCTTCTTCGCCGAGGCGCTCTCGGTGGCGCTCCAGATCGGCTACTTCAAGGCCACCAAGGGCAAGCGCCTGTTCCGCATGGCGCCTCTCCACCACCACTTCCAGATGGGCCTCAAGGAGATCTACCGCCGCAAGGGCGACATCAACTCCAAGATCCTGTGGCGCTTCCACCTGGTCTCGCTCTTTGCCCTGATCGTGGCGATGGTGCTCTTCTTCAAGGTCCGCTGACCTTTCCTGACAGTTCCTGTCACGAGGCCCTCGGGAACGCCCGGGGGCCTTTTTTCATGCCTTTGCGGCATTGGCCCCTGGTCCCGCCCTATTCGCCCATGACTCCTTTTTGACAGATTTTGTCATGGGCTCACCAAGCCTCCTCGGCCCTGCGGCGCGCGCCTGATCGCCGGCCTGCGGGGTCTTGGCCCCCGGGCCTCCGCTCCGGCGCGGCGGCGCCTGCGCGGCGGGGGTGACGGTCGGGGGGAGGTTGTCGTTTCCTGTCCTGCGGACAGCTTCATTTTTGACAGAAGCTGTCTTTATACCGATTTGCAGGCGCTCCGCCCTGCACCCGGCGCCTTGTTCATGCACTGGCGTGCGGCCGTCGCGTTGGGGCCGCCTGCCCCAAACCCCGGCCTAGGGCCACCGGTGGCCCTAGGAACCTCCGCCAGGGCGTTCCGCCGCCCTGGACCCCACGGATTTCCGCAACCACTTCACTCCTCGTTCCACCACTCGCGGTCAGCAACCTTGCAAGGGAACCGGCCGCAGCCATGCCCCACGCGATCAGGATCGCAACATGGGGCCCCACCAACGGGGAATGCCAAGATCTCGGGCTAAAGCCCTCGTCTCGCAACGGACAGCATCTCGTCGTCGCAAGGACACGCCTAGCCCGGTTGTCCGTTGTTCTGCGGCTTGACGAGGCGAAGCGTCGGGGACGAGTGCCCTTTGCCGCAGCGCGGCAAAGCCCGGACTCTCCACCCAGGCAAACGCCTACGGTAAGATTCCCAAGACAGCCGACCTGCCTTCGCCGCAAAGCGACCCACGGAGTGTCTCTATTGGGGATCCAAGGGGTGTAACCCCTGGCCGCGGTTTCCAAAGGGGCGCGGACAGCCCCTTTGGCCCGGGTCTGGGCCGGGCGGGCCCAGAACATCGGGCACGAAGTGCAAAAGAACATGCAGGAGCGCCTGCAAAACGATTTTAAACGGAGTTTGAGGCCGCGCCCAAGCAACAGGCATGAAGTGCAAGAATCATGAAGCCCTGGGGCAAAGGCGGCCCTCCCATCGACAACATTTCTTTCCGTGCGCAGGAGCGCAGAGTCGTACATTCAACCCATGCGCATTGCCTTGCTCACCAACGAATTCCCCCCGCACATCTACGGCGGAGCCGGCGTCCATATCGACCATCTCTCCCGCGAGCTCTCCAAGCTCTGCGAGGTCAAGGTGTTCTGCTTCGGAGAGCAGAGCGTGACCGAAGGTCCGCTCCAGGTCCAGGGCATCCCCCTGGGCAGCCCCGTCCAGGCCTTGGACAAGCGTCACGAAGGCGCCTACAACGCCCTATCGCGCAACATCGCGATGTCTGCTGCCATGGAAGGCTTCGACCTGGTCCATTGCCACACCTGGTACAGCCACTTCGCCGGCATCCTCGCCCGCACCGCCCACCGGATCCCGCTGGTCCTCACGACCCACAGCCTGGAGCCCTCACGACCCTGGAAGGCCGAGCAGCTGGGACAGGGCGGCTACAACCTCTCCTGCTGGATCGAAGGCACCGCCTACAAGACCGCCGACGGGGTGCTTGCCGTCAGCCAAGGCATGAGCCAGGACACCCAGCGCTTCTACGGAGTGGACCCCCACCGCATCGGGATCGTCCACAACGGCATCCAGCTGGCCGAATGCCGGACCGAAGCCGATCCGGAGCACCTGACGAGCCTGGGCATCGACCTGAGCCGCCCCTTCGTGCTCTTCGTGGGACGCATCACCCGCCAGAAGGGCATCCACCACTTCCTGCGCGCCGCCCGCCACCTGGACCCCAACGCCCAGATCGTGCTGGCCGCCAGCTCCCCCGACACCAAGCAGATGGAGGAGGAGGTCGAAGAGGCGGTCAAGTACCTCAAGCTCACCCGCAGCGGGGTGGTCTGGATCCAAAACGCCGTGGACCGGGCGCGCCTGGCCTCGCTCTATGCCGGCGCCGCCGTCTTCGTGTGCCCCAGCGTCTACGAGCCCTTCGGCATCACCAACCTGGAAGCCATGGGCTCCTGCACGCCCGTGGTGGCTTCCGCCGTGGGCGGCATCCCCGAGATCATCGTGGAAGGCGAGACCGGCCACCTGGTCGCCTTCCCGCCCGTCTCCGAGACCGACCCTGAGCCGCAGTCTCCCGAGATGTTCGCAAGGGACCTGGCGCTGCGCATCAATGCCCTGCTCAAGGATCCGGCCAAAGCAGCCCGCATGGGCAAGGCCGCCCGCGAGCGCGTGGAGGCGAAGTTCAGCTGGAGCGCCATCGCGCGACAGACCCTCTCGTTCTACGAAGAGGTGATCGCCCGCCACCGACTCGAAACCGGCGCCTGAACGATTCCCTCCCGCAGAACTGCGGGAGTTTGGCATCTTTCCTTCCGTGGGGCATCTGCAGACCAAGTTCGAGCGGGCGAGTCGGACCTATGAAAACCATTCCGAGGTGCAGCGCGAGATGGCGGTGCGGCTGGTCGGACTGGTGCCGGCCTTCCGCCCCCATTCCATCCTGGAGCTTGCCTGCGGCACTGGCCACCTCACCCTGGAGCTGGCGCGCCGCTTCCCTGCCGTCGCCTTGCTTGCCACCGACCTTTCCCAAGGCATGCTGGAACGAACCCAGGAAAAGCTGGGCGGCGTGGTGGAGTCCCTGGAGCTTTTGTTGATGGACGCGCATGACGTGGACCAGTGCCATGCCGACCTGATCGCCTCCAACGCCCTGGTGCAATGGTTCCCGGAACTCGAGGAGCATTTCCGCAAGATCCGCACGGCGCTGAACCCGGGCGGCTACTACGCCCTCTCGGCCTTCTGCTCCAGCAACTTCCCCGAGCTCAACACGATCCTGGCCGCTCCGCCCTTCGAGTACCAGGACTTCCCGGGACATACCCTGGAAGCCGCCGGTGCCGCCGCCGAGGCCGCCGGCCTGGACATCGTCCACCGCAGCCAGGCCGTCCATCCGGTGCTCTATCCTTCGGTGCGCGACTACCTGGACATGCTCAAGAGCACCGGCGCCGTGCGCGCCCCCGAGAAGCCCTTCAGCCGCGCCCGCACCCTCACACTGATGCGCGAACTCGAGAAGCTCCAGACCCAGGAAGGCTTCACCGCTACCTGGAAGCCCTGGTTCCTGGTGCTGCGCAAGCCCTGATCCTGGGCTTCAATCCTCCAGCAAGGCAAGCAGGCTCGGCGGAATGCGGATGGGTCGTCCGTCCCGATCCATGCAAGCGTGAATAGTATGCCCCGTGGCAAGCAACTCGCCCGCCGGGCCGCCCCGATGCGTCTTGTAATCGAAGCGCATGCGCACCCGATCAATCAGGGAAGGCGTAGCCTCCAGCCACAGCTCGTCGCCGTAGCGGGCCGGTCTTTTGTAGTTGCAGTGGGCCTCCAGCACGGGGATCCCGCAGCCGTCCTCTTCCAGCTTGTGGTAAGGGAGACCGTTGACGGCCAGCCACTCGGTGCGGGCCACCTCGTAGTAGACGAAGTGGTTGGCGTAGTAGACGAAGCGCATCGCATCGGTCTCGGCGAAGCGCACCTTGATCAGGGTGGTTGCCGGGCCGCTCATGCCTCCTCCTCGCCGCTGCGGCTGAGCCCCAGGTCCTTGAGCTTCTGTTGCAGGCTCTGGCGGTGCATGTCCAGAGCAGCAGCGGTGCGCGAGACATTGCGCCCCGTCTCCTCGAACTTGCCCAGCAGGAAGGCGCGCTCGAAGGCCTCCACCAGGGAGGCCTTGGCCTCACGAAACGACTGGTTGAGCGACACGGGAGGCATCTCCAGCATTCCCTCCCCGATCGTCCTCGTCGCCGCCTGCACCGCCGCCACGGCGAGCGTCGGCAGTCCCGGCAGGGTAGGCAGCATCAGGTGTTCCGGGCCGATCTCCTCGTCGCCGCACAGGACCGAGGCGCGCTCCACCACGTTGCGCAGCTCGCGCACGTTGCCCGGCCAGCGATAGGCCTTCAGGCCTTCCACGGCTTTGGGGGAGAACGCGAGCTTGCGGCCTGGAGCCACCCTCTCGAGCAGCGAATGGGCCAGCAGCAGGATGTCGTCGCCGCGCTCGCGCAACGGCGGCAGGGGCAGGGACAGGACATCCAACCGGAAGAACAGGTCCTCGCGGAAGCGCCCCTCGGCGACCAGGGCCCGCAGGTCGCGGTGGGTCGCCGCCAGCACGCGGATGTCCACCGGGATGGTGCGCACCCCGCCCACCGGTTCGACGATGCGCTCCTCGAGCACGCGCAGCAGGCGCACCTGGGCTTCCAAGGGCATGTCGCCGATCTCGTCCAGGAAGAGCGTGCCGCCGTCTGCCTGGCGCACGCGCCCCTCGCGGGCCGTGAGGGCCCCGGTGAAGGCTCCCTTCTCATGACCGAACAGTTCCGACTCGACCAGGCTGGTGGGCAGCGCCCCGCAGTTGACGGCCACGAAGGGGCCCTTGCGTCCCGAGAGCTTGTGCAGTTCGCGGGCGACCACTTCCTTGCCCGTCCCCGACTCGCCCAGGATCAGCACATTGGAAGTCGCCTTGCCGATCCGCTCCAGCGTCCCGCGCAGCTTGCGCATTCCCTCGCTCTCGCCCACCAGGTCCGAGGGGCGCAGGACCGCCACCTCGTCCCGCAGGCGCCGGTTCTCGGTGCGGGCCAGGTGGTGCTCCCCCGCACGCTCCAGCGTGAGGACCAGCTCGTCGGGGTTGGCGGGCTTGACCAGGTAGTCCCAGGCGCCCCGGCGCATGGCCTCCACCGCGATCTTCTCGCTGCCCTGGGCCGTGAAGAGCACCACCGGCGGGGCGTTCCCCAGCGCCTTGAGTTCCTCCAGCACGGCCAATCCGTCCATGCCACCACCCAACTGGTAGTCCAGCAGGATGGCCTGCGCCCGGGCCAGCGAGAGGGCCGCGAGGCACTCCTTGCCGTCGCTGGCCTCCACCACCTCATGCCCTGCCGATTCCAGGAGCCGACGCGCCCCGTAGCGCGCCGCCGCCTCGTCATCCACGACCAGAAACCGCATCCCTACCTCCAGACCATGCGGAAGCAGGTCCTGCCTCCGCCCGTTTCGCATTCCAGCTCCGCCCCGTTCTCGCGCAGGCGTTCCTTCGAGATCCACAGGCCCAGCCCGATCCCCTCGCGGCTCTGCAGCGGCTGGAACAGACGAGCCCGATCCGCCTCGGAGATCTCCCCGGCATTGCACACCTCCACCCGCAGCGGCGCCTCGCGCACGGCCACCTGCACCGCGCCCTGCCCGTGCTTGAGCGCATTGAGCACCAGGTTCAAGAGCACCGCCTTGAAGTCGCTCTCGGGCATCGCCACCGACACCTTGCGGCCCAGCCGCTCCAGCTCCACCGGGCGCCCTTTCTCGCGGGCCTCCAGGCGCAGCAGGCCGCATACGGCCTCGACCGTAGCCTCGACATCCTCGGTGGTGCCCCGGTCCCGCGCGAAGTCGAGCATGCGGCGCACCGTGGCGTCCAAGCGATCCACCTCGCTTGCCACCACCTCCAGATCCCTGGAAAGGGTCGATCCCTCCCCGGCCTCGCGGCGTGCCACCGTCACGATGTTGCGGATGGCCGAGAGCGGATTGCGGATCTCATGGGCCGTGGACGCCGAAAGGAGCCCCAGCATCGCCAGCCTCTCCTGTTCGGCCCGGCCATGCTCCTCCTGCATCCGCAGCTCCACGAAGTGCCTCGCCTCCAGCCCCTGGATCAAGGCGCCCTGCAAGGCGCGCAGGCGGGTCCGCAAGCCCAGGGGATAGCCGCGCGTTCCCTTTCCCGCCCCCAAGGCCAGCACGCAGGCAAGACCCGGACGGGAGGCCGGATCGGGCAACGGGATCATGATCTGCACGCCCAGTTCCTCGAAGACGCCGTAGTCCTGGCGGGTCGTGAGCTCGCGCATCGTCAGCAGGGGCGGAAAGACCGCCGCCGCCGCCGCGTCCAGTTGCGGCCTCAAGGGATTGAGGCGAGGATCCTTGGGCGAGAGCCGCAGCACCGGACATCCCAGCACCCGCGCCAGGGCCCGCGACGCAAACTCGATGTACTCCTGCCGGGGCAGGCGCGTCTCCAGCAACCGCGCTTCCAGGCGCACCAAGGCATCGCGTTCGCGCTCCATGCCGTAGTTCATCCAGCGCGAGGCCGTCTCCAGGAAGGGACGCCAGACCGGCACCACGGTTCCCAGCAGCGCCCAGAGCATCGAGCAGCTCGAAAGGGTCCAGTCCATCGTGCTCTGAGGCCAGAGCAACTTGACCACAAGCCACACCGGAAAAAGCAGTCCCGCCACCAGGGCCCGCTTCCAGGTCGCGTCGGTGACCTCGATGGTGACCGAGCGCGTCTTCCAGGCCATCCAAAGGATGGAAAGCGGCAGGAGGATGTGGGCCAGGTCCAGCGGCAGGACCCACAGATATTCCCGGGCCACCCAAGGTCCCTGGAGAGACTTGACGGTGAAGGCCACGGCGGTCGACAGGGCAGTGAAGGGCAACAGGCGCCGCATCGGCTGGAGGATCTCGAGCGTGATCGGCGACAGTTCCTGCCGAAGACCACCCAGGAAGAACCAGGCCAGGACCTGCGCCGCGATGTCCGCCCCCAAGAAGAGCAGCACCACCGGATCCAGGGCGTGCAGGAAGGACATCTGCGGCATCAGGACCAGCCGCGCCAGACCCCAGACGATCATCCCCAGCGGGAGCGGATAGGCAAGCCAGGCCGGCCAGCGTCGTCGCGAGAGACGCACGATTCCGTGGACGAAGAATCCCATCTGCAGGCACAGGAGAGCGCCTTTCACGACGTTGGCGAAGGTGCGCAGGGGAATGCTGCGATTGATGTCCAGCATGTCCAGGTTGAGCGTCAGGAAGGTGAGCGCAAACCAGGTGGACCACGTCACCGCCCATGCCGAAAGCGGCGCATTGAACCAGGAGACCTGCACCCTGCGGTTCTGGGCCAGCACCAGCGACGTGCAGACGATGGCGCCGCCGGCCACCAGCAGCAGTTCGGCGATTTCGATGGGGTTCAGCATGGATGCGAAAAGGATGCAAAAGAAAACGCCCGCTGAAAGATCAGCGGGCGCGGAATCTCAAGCTCCCAAGGACGGATCAGAACGCGAAACCCAGCTCCACGGCGCCGTGCAGGTGACTACCGAAGCGCCAACCGTCCACGTAGTAGCCCTTGCCTTCGGTCTTGTAGTTCGGCTGATGGTTGGTCTTCGTGACGCCATCGTCGGTCGTCTGGGTCATGTTGCCGTACGGAAGCGTATTGTCCTCGGCCGAACCGCCCTCGTACTTCACCGAGTAGTAGCCGATGGTATAGCCGGTCTGGAGGTTGATGAACCACTTCTTGTCGAACAGGAAGCAGTAGCCGACCGCCGGAGTGAGCTGGGGACCGTTGATGTCCACGGTCTTGTTGCCCTGGTAGTTGGCCTGCGCCGGATCGCCCGCGCCGAATTTGGCGCCGTTGGTCACGAGATATTCCGCAGCCATCTGGAAGTAGGTGGCCTGGGTGATGCCCGAGTAGTAGCGGAAGAAGCCGCCGCCGGAGATCGCCGTGAAGGCCTGGTCGCCGCCGATGTCCACGGGGCTGACGGTGAGGATCGGGCCGTAGCCGAACGAACCCTGGACGCCGCCAATGCGCTCGTAGCTCAAGGTCAGTCGGTCGATGCCGGGAAGCCCGTCGAAGTGGGACTGGGGCCCCTTGCGGATGCTGCTGGGATCGATGCCGCCGAAGAGCTTCAAGGGGGAGATCGAAATGCGGTTGTGGCGGTACTCGTAATCGGCTACGGGATAGTCGTCGTACTGGTACATCGCCGAAGCGACGCCGCAGGCGGACAGGAGGGCAAGAAGGGTCTTACGCATGGAAGCTCCTCGAAAGTGGGTTTTAAGGGAATTTAGGTGCCTTGCACCCGATCAGCAAGGCAATGCCCCAGAAAGACACGGGGATGTGAGGCGGATCACGCTCCGGGCAAGTCTCGACTTGCGCCTCCGGTCTTGCGGATGATAGGATTCCTCGGTGGAGAACAACGAGCACCAGCAGCAGATCCGGGACATCCTTGCCAAGGACAAGGTGAAGCTGCCCGCACTGCCGGAGGTGCTGGTGCGCCTGCGCAACGAGCTGGGAAGCCCCGATCCCGACCTCAAGCGCATCGAGGGACTGGTCGCGACCGACCCGGTGCTCACGGGCCAGGTGCTGCGCCTGGCCTCCAGCGCCCACTTCTCGCGCGGCACGCCTCCCAGCGACCTCAAGAGCGCCATCGCCCGCATCGGCCTGCGCTCGCTCGAGGGGATCCTCTACGCCCTGCTGATGCCCAGCCTCTTCGGCCTCAAGAAGGGGGGAATCGACATGAAGAGCTTCTGGAAGCATTCCTTCGCCGTCGCCGCCTTCGCCCGCGCCATCGGCATGCGGATCGGCCTGGATCCGGAGCAGATCTCGACGCTTTGGATGGCGGGCCTGATGCACGACCTGGGCGCACTCATCCTGCTCCAGCTCATCCCCACCGAATACCCGCGCTTCCTGGCCGCCATCCGCAAGATGGACCGCGAAGGCCTGCTGGGAAACTCCCGGCTGCACGAGCTGGAACGCAAGAACTTCGCCATCGACCACGCCGAACTGGGTTCCCAGTTCCTCACCAAGCTGTGGAAGATCTCCCCCAAGATCGCCATGTGCATCGGATACCACGAGAACCCCGGCTGGACCATGGACGAGGAGGACACCCGCCGCACGGTGGTGCCCGTCTACCTCGCCGACCTGCTGGCCACCCACCTGGGTGCCGACTGGTCCCCGCTGCGCCTGCCGATCCACCCGATCGAGGACGACGGCTGGCGCCTCCTGGGCTTGGGCCCGGAGGAGACCGCCGAGATGATCGAAGAAGTGACCGCAAGCCTGGTGGAGGTGGAACAGATGCTGTCCATGGTCGCATGACGTCTGCCCCTCAACAGGTCCCGGAGCCTCCCAAGTCGGCCCTCAACAACTGGGTCGTCCGCCTGGGCGAGGAGGAGATGCCCATCTTCGCGCGCACGGCGAACGAGGTGGGACGCATCATGGGCAACGCCGAGTACAGCGCCCTGGAGCTGGCCCGCGTGATCCTCCAGGACCCGTCGATGACCGCCAAGGTCCTCAAGCTCTCCAACAGCGTCTTCTACAATCCCGGGGCGACGCCCATCTCGACCATCAGCCGCGCCGTGCTGGTCCTGGGCTTCAACGCCGTCGAGTCCATCTGCCTCTCCATCGCCGTGATCGAGTCCCTGCTCAAGGGCAAGGCACGCAACCGCATCATGGCCGAGCTGGCCCGTTCCATCCACGCGGCCACCCAGGCACGCGCCCTGGCCAAGCAGAAGAAGGAGCACTCGGCCGAGGAGATCTTCATCGTCGCCCTGCTCTACCACCTGGGAGAGATGGCGTTCTGGTGCTTCGCAGGAGAGGAGGGGGAACGCCTGGACACGGCCTTGCGCGTCCCCGGCGCACAGCCCGCCGAGGTAGAGAGGAAGGTCCTGGGGTTCAAGCTCAGCCAGCTCACCTCGGAACTGGCCAAGGAATGGAAGCTGTCCGCGCTGCTGACCGAGGCCCTGCGCACGGACAGCAAGGATCCCCGCATCCCCTACGTGACGCTGGGCCACGAGATCGCCCGGGCCGGGGAACTCGGCTGGCACAGCGCCGAGATGAAGGCGCTCAACAGCAAGATCGCCCGTTTCCTGGATGTAAGCACCGGCGAGGCTGCCTCGTTCCTGCAGGTGCAGGCGGAGGACGCCGTGCTGGCGGCCAAGGGGCTGGGAGCCACCTCCGCAGCGCGCCTCATCCCCATCAACCGCGACGGACTCCAGACGGACAGCACCGCGCTGCCCTCGGATTTTCCCGAGCATCCGGAACCGGACGGCTCGCTGCAACTGCGCATCCTGCGCGAGATCTCCACGAGCCTGGGCCAAGGCGCCAACCTCAACGTGCTGATGGAGATGGTGCTCGAGGGCATCTACCGGGGCGTGGGCATGGACCGCACCGTGTTCGCGCTGCTCACCCCGCGCCGTACCGGCATCAAGGCCAAGTACGTGCTGGGCGACAACCGCGAGATCTTCCAAGAGCGGTTCCAGTTCGACATCTCGACAAAGCCATCCAACATCTTCGCCCACCTCATCGAGAGCAGGCTCCCGGTGTGGGTCGAGTCCCACGAGGACGCCGAATGGAGCGAATACCTCGGCGAGATCGTCTCGGACACGCTCAGCAACGCCCCTTTCGTCGCCCAGGCCGTGACGGTGAACGGAAACCCGATCGGGCTCTTCTACGCCGACCGCGGCCCCTCGGCCCGCGAAATCGACGCGGAGGCCTTCGAGAACTTCAAGCTCTTCGTACAGCAGGCCAACATGGGCCTGGGGATGCTCGCAACGCGCCGCTCCTGATCGGACCAGGGCAGCCCTTCAGTAGAGGACGGTGAAGTCGGAGAGGCCCGGGTCGAGAGGCTCGTCCTCGAGCTTGAGGTCGTTCACCTTGGAGAGGGGCGGGCCCGCCCACAGGGCGTCCTCCAGGTCTTCCAGTCCTTCCAGCGTCCCCTGGGCCGAGAGCTCGACGCGACCGTCCGGGAGGTTGCGCACCCACCCGACCACGCCCAGTTGAAGCGCGATGGAACGGACATAGGCGCGATAGCCTACTCCCTGGACGCGCCCGGACACCAGGCCATGGATTCTGCGAAGCTCGGAGGACATGCCCCCAAAGGTAGCCGCCGCCCCCCGCTACGCCCACCACAAAGCATACGCCCGATCCTGCTGCTACCTTTGCAGCATGCTGTCCAGCCTTCTGCTCGCGCTTTCCGGCGCCGGGATCCTTCCCTCCCTCGTCATGGACGATCCCGCCACGAGCTGGCTCCTGCGTTGGGATGGAAAGCCCGGCTGCCATCTCCCCGATGTCCGCCCCTGGCCGGGCGAGGCCGTGGTCGCCTGCCTGGAAGGACTGGACACGACCGCGCTCTCCACCACCGACAGGCTCAAGCGCGAGCAGCTGCTGGAACGCCTGGACCTGCGCGGCCCCAGGCCCGGCTACGGATGGCATCCGGCCTGGCGCTCGGGCCCCCAGGGCCGCGACATCCTCGCGGTGGACCTGGGCGCGGAGATGCACGCCGGCTTCGCGGGCCGCGACACCGTCGTGGGAAGAAAGACGGATTCCGTCAATACCCTGCGCAGCGTCTCCCACGACCTGGTCGGCGGCTACGTCCTGCACCCGCGCGTGGACCTCGTGCTGGGCCCCGAGGTCACCCTTTGGGCACGGCTGCGGCAGCTCACCGAGGTCTCCGACGTCCAGCGCTGGCACAAGCTCTTCGATGCCGACCACGGCGTCTACCAGACGGCGCTCCTGACCAAGGACGAGCGGCTGCCGTCCTACGCGCGCACCAGCGACTGGCTCGAGGGCGCCCTGGAGATGGACTTCCCATGGCTGCGCGCCCAGGCTGGCGTCCAGACGCTGCGCTGGGGATCGGCGCCCGTCACCCCGCTCTTCTTCTCGGGGAACGCCGAGCCGATGGAATGGGCCGGGGTACGCAAGTCCGTGGGGCCCGTGAGCGCCGAGGTGCTCTATGCCTCCCCCATCGGGATCACCTACACCGAGGAGCGCCGGCTCTACGCGCACCGCACCAGCTTCGACCTCTCTGCATGGCTGCCCGTGGAATTCTCCTTCTCCGAGGCAATGATCTCCAACTCGCGGCCTTTCCAGCCTCTCTACCTGATGCCGGTCTTCCCGCTGTTCTTCACCGGGCACTACCTGGGCACCCCCGACAACCTGATGATGGACTTCGATCTCGCGGTGCGTCCCGCCGCCGGAGTCGAGCTCACCTCCGAGCTCTTCCTGGACGATCTCCAGAACTTCCTCGGGTTCTTCAGCCGCGACTGGGGCAACAAGTGGGGACTGGCCCTGGGCGCCCGCCTCTCGGAGCTCACGGGGCGCGGAAGCCTCGACCTGCTCCAGGCCACCCGCATCGAACCGTGGGTCTACACCACCTCCGCCACCGACCTCGAGGGCCAGCCCTACACCACGCCGGTCCACTTCGGAAAGCTCCTGGGTCACCCATCGGGTCCCAACAGTCTCACCCTGGACTGGATCCATCGGCAGGACCTGGACCTGGACTGGTCCTGGCAAGCGCGGGCCCAAGGGCTCTGGAAGGGCACCACGCTGGGCAGCTCGTGGCGCGACATCAACGGGACCGGCTTCGAGGAAGGGCGCCTGACCCTGAAGCAGCCCCGCAAGAACTGGCTGGCTGGAGACCTCGTCTCGCAGGCCACCCTGGCCGCCGGAGTCCAATGGAGATTCCATCCGCAGTGGCGCCTGGACGCCGAGGTGGGCGGAGCCTGGCAGGACTCGGTCGGCCACGGACGGATCTGGCCCGTGGCCTCGGCCACCCTGGCCTGGAGGATGTGAGCATGAGAAACCGCCTATTTCCCGTCCTGCTGGCCTGTGCCGGGAGCCTTTTCGCCACTCCCGTCGTGAAGGACCTGGCGCTGCCCGACGGCTCGACCGCCGGCCTCGTGCTCCCCGGCCATCCCAAGGGGAAGGTGACCCTTGTCATCTGGCTCCACGGAGGCATCGGCGCCAACGACCCGGCCAAAGGATCCAAGGCGGCCCGCAACATGGCGGCCTGGGCCGACACCTCGGGATTTGCCCTGCTGTGCCCCTCCGCCTGGCCCGCCTCGCCCTGGTTCGCTCCCGATGCCCAGGTCCGCCTGCAGAAGCTCGTGACCTTGGTCTCCAAGGATGCGCGGATCGGTGCGACGGGCAAGATCGTGCTTGCCGGCACTTCGGACGGCGGCACCGGAGCACTGTGGCTGGCTTCGCAACTGCGCCCCGCCTTGGGGAAGCGCCTCAAGGCCGTGGCGGTCTGGAGCTGCAACCCCTCGGTGCTGGGCAACTACGGCCTGGAGTTCCAGCCGGGATCGCTCTCCGGCCTGACCGTCCGCTGGGCCCAGGGCGGGAACGACCGGCTCTTCGCCCTGGACGACGTGCGCGCCTGGTGGAACCGCTGTCTGGCCGCCAGGGTGCGCCTGGAAAGCCATCCCGTCCCGATGGCCGGACACGACATGGCCGACTGGACGGCCGACCAGAACGCCTTCGGAAGCTGGCTGCGCACGCTGAAGTAACCGTTCAGTCCTGCGGACGGCTCTTATTCACGGCGTGCCGCCACCGTTGTTCTGAACCTCAAATTTTGATCTGAAAACCGTTTTGCAGGCACTCCGCCTGTACCCGATTCTTGGTATGCACTGCGTGCGGCTGTTGCTCTGGGGCTCCACCCCAGACCCGGCCCACTCCCATTGGCATCACAACGTGGGGAGCTCACACCCGGAGGGTGGGAGAAGGGGCTCCCGTGCCCCTTGGGAAACCACGGCCAGCCGTTCCGCCGGCTGGACCCACGGATTTCCGCAGCCCGTACAACCGACGACCACCACTTGCGGTCAGCAACCTTGCAAGACAACCGGCCGCAGCCTTACCCCACGCGATCAGGATCGCAACATGGGGCCCCACAAACGGGGAATGCCAGGATCTCGGGCTACGCCCTCGCAATAGTCGATTGCGCATCGCAATCTGCAGCCAACTGCGATCGCTTCCTTTGCTTGTTGCCGACGACAGAAGCGTCGCCCCGGCCATTGCCCGTGCTCGGGCAATGCTCCGCTGCATAAATGCAAGAAGCGCCTACGGTAAGATCAAGAAGGCAAGCGCCCTGACTTCACCGCATGGCGACCCACGGAGTGTCTCTATCCGGGGGTCGAGGGGGATGGCAATCCCCCCGTGGCGGTTCCAAGGGCCGCCAGTGGCCCTTGGCCCGGGTCTGGGCCGGGAGGGCCCAGAGCATAAGCCGCACGCCGTGCAAAAGAACAGAGCACAGGGAACCCCTACTTCTGGCACCCTGGACAGTGCACCGTCCCCCTCTGCGCAACCGTGGATTTGACAAGAATCGTCCCGCACCGCAAACAGGGCTCGCCTCCCCGCGCGTAGACCCGCAGATCCTCCTGGTTGTGCCCCGAGGAGCCGTCGGGATGCACGAAGTCGCGGAACGTCGTGCCCGCGTTCTCGATGCCGCGCGCCAACGCCTCGGCAACCGCCTCGGCGAGCCTGGCCACCCGGGGTTTCGTGAGCGTGTCGGCCCGCGCGGACGGAGGGATTCCCGCCGTGAAGCAGGCCTCGTCGCAGTAGATGTTGCCGATCCCGGCCAGGAACCCCTGATCCAGCAGCACACTCTTGACGCGGCGCGCCCCGCGCTCCTTCAGGAAGCGTTTGACAAAATCCGTCAAAGGGTATCCCAAGGCGTCCGGTCCCAACCGCGCCAGGCGGGGGCAAGCTCCCTCGCCCTCGGGCGGCAGCACCAGGATCCTGCCGAAGCGGCGCGGGTCGCGGAACAACAGGCGCGCCCCGTCCCGGAACGCCAGCACGAGATGGGTGTGGCGGTCCTCGGCATGGACTCCCAGCGGCTTCTGGTAGCCCGAGGGAAGGCGGCGGAAGCGGTGGTCCTCGATCGAGGCGGGAGCCGCAAAGGTGAGCTGCCCGGTCATGCCCAGGTGGACGACCAGGGTCCGGGGCGCGGCGTCCCCCTCCGGGGCGGCGAAGTCCAGCAGCAGGTACTTGCCATGGCGGCGCGATCCGATGCAGGCAAGGCCCGTCAGTTCCTCGGGGCTCCCCGTCTCGAAAACCTTGGGGTGCCCCGCGCGCACCTCGTGCACCACGCGTCCCAGCAGCCCCGGTTCGACGCGGCGGCGGACGGTCTCGACTTCCGGCAGTTCAGGCATCCGCCCAAGTTACCTGCCCGCGCCCCTTCCGCCCTCTAGGACAGAACCAGTCCATCCGGGAACGCCTCGGCCACGGCGGCCGCGAAGTCCGCAGGCCACGGGCTCTCGAAGCGCATCTCCTCTCCCGTGCCGGGATGGATCAGGCGCAGTTCCTTGGCGTGCAGGCCCTGCCTCCTGAGATTTGACAGAATCTGTCTGGCCTTGGCCTTCTCCATGGGAGCCACGGCGGCAAGCCGCTCCTGGGCGCCCCCGTAGACCGGGTCTCCGACCACGGGATGTCCACGATGGGCCAGGTGCACGCGGATCTGATGGGTTCTTCCCGTCTCGAGACGGCACTCCACCAGCGAGACCGGAGCGCCCTGCCGCAGCGGCTTCACCCGCGTGGCGGCGGCGCGTCCGCCCTTGACCACGGCCATGCGCACGCGGTCGGTCGGATGCCGCCCGATGGGCGCGTCGATGCGTTCCTCCTCCACCTCGCCCCAGGCCAGGGCGTGATAGGTGCGTCCCAGCGACTTGTCGGCCAGCTGCGCCGCGAGATGCCGGTGGGCCTCGTCGCACAGGGCCACCACCAGGAGGCCCGAGGTGTCGCGGTCCAGGCGGTGCACGATGCCCGGACGGTGCGGCCCATTGACCCCGGACAGCTCCTTGAAGCGGAAGGCCAAGGCGTTGGCAAGCGTCCCGTCGGGGCAGCCCGCCCCGGGATGGACCGTCAGGCCGGCCGGCTTGTCGATGACCGCGATCCAGGCGTCCTGGTACACCACCGCGAGCGGGATGTCCTGGGGCACCACATGACCCGCGACCTCGGCGACCGCAGGCCACTCCAGCACGTCCATGCGCTCGCCGCCCAGCAGGCGGTGGCTGGGCTTGCGGACCTTGCCGTCCACCAGCACCTGGCCGCTGGACACCCACTCCTGGATGCGCGAGCGCGACCACTCCGGGAAGCGCTCGGCCAGCACCTTGTCGAGACGGTCCTCGGCGTCGTCCTCGACCGTCCAGGCCTGGACAGGATTTGTCATTTCGCCGTTTCGGCCACGTCGACCGGGACCCCGCCGGCGGAGTCGCGCGTCTTGAAGAGCGAGACGTCGAGGTTGTCGGCCAGCACCAGGAAGCCCACGCCCACGCAGATCAGGGAATCCGCGACGTTGAAGGTCGGCCAGCGCCAGGGCATGTCGGGAAGACCCACGCTGATGAAGTCCACCACGCGCCCCAGGCGCCAGCGGTCCAGCAGGTTGCCGATGCCGCCCGAGACCACCAGGATCACGCCCAGGCGGGTCGAGAAGTGCGGCATGGGACGGCGCCTGTAGAGCACCGCCAACGCCCCGAAGGCGCAGAAGGTGATCAGGGTGAAGAAGAGCGTCGGGTGCAGGAACGGCAGCAGCTTCTGCGGCGTCACGCTGAAGGCCGCGCCCTTGTTGTAGGCGAGGTTCAGCTCGATCCACTGGCCCACGATCTCGAAGGGGCGACGCGAGTAGAGGAACCCGTCGCTCATCAGGAGGTCACCCAGGCCGTGCACGGCGCCGAGCTTGGAAAGCTGGTCGGCGAGGATGCCGCCCGCCAGCAGGGCGATGTGGCTCTTGAACGAGGAAAGGGACTTGACGAAGCGTTTCATGGTCGCTCCAGGCTCTTCTTCAGAGCGCGGTTGCGCCGGCGGAACATGGCCGCCAGCAGGAAATTGAAGGGTGCGCAGATGGTCGTGCTCAGGAGGATCTTGCGGACGGCCTTGCGGCCGATCTTGACCCGCTTGGACGGATCGAGGACGTCGGGCAGGCGCTGCCCCAGCACCACCAGGGTGTCCTGGGCCATCAGGAGGGGCCACAGGCAGAACAGGCGGATGCGCCAGGCGCGGCGCGGCAGGTCCAGGACATACTCCTGGGCGATCTCCACCTCGGCTTGGGCCAGCAGGAGAAGCTCGGCCAGGGCGCGTTCGGCCTGCGGACGGACGGCGGGATCGGTGCAGGTGCGGGCATCCACCCCATGCCTCAGCCACAGCTCGCGCGGCACGAAGACCGTCTCGCGGGAGTGGTCGGCCGGGATGTCTCGGCTGATGTTCACGTACTGGAGCGCCAGCCCGAAGCCCACGGCGCGGGAGCGCAGGCGCACCAGCCTGGCTCCGGAGACGGACGGCTCGTGCCAGGCGAAGAGATCGCACAGCAGGAGCCCCACCAGTCCCGCCACGAAGTAGCAGTAGTCGCGCAAGCCTTCGATCGTGTCCAGGAAGAACCAGCCGTCCTCGCCGCGCAGGGCGGCGTACTTGGCCATACCCTCGCACATCTCGATCACGCGCGCGTCGATCGCGATGCGGGCCGGAACGGCCACCTTGGCATACTCGCGGAAGACCGGTTCGCAGTGCCAGGAGAGGAACTGGTCGTTCTCCTCGGAGCTCCTCCAGTGGGCGGGCAGGCCTTCGCGGAACCGCGCCACGGCCGCCATGTCGGGGCCTTCGGGGCGGAAGCAGGCGGCGAAGCGCCCCAGCAGCTCGATGCGTTCCGAGGCGGGCAGGATGCGGTCGTCCTCCACCGTGTCGGCGATGCGGCAGAACAGGTAGGCCAGGCGCACCGCATTCTCCAGCGGGCCGGGCAGCACGCGGATGTTCAAGGCGAAGGTCCGGCTTACGCGCTGGAGCCACACCACGGCATAGCGTGGCCCGGCGGAGTCGTCACCGGAAAGGATTCTTTCCCTCAGGAGTTCGGCTTCGTTCTGCAAGCGCCCAAAGATAGGATCACGCAATCCGTTGTCCGCAGCATTCCTGTGGTTGGATGCCCCGCGACTTGCGATGTTGTCGGTTCCACCACCACCGACACCCGTTCAGAGGATCCGCGATGAACCCCACCCCGCACGGCCGCCCCCGCCCCGAGGAATGCGCCCCCCACCATTCCCGCTTCCTTGCCGAGATGGAGGAGCAGGACCTGTTCGACGCCTATCGGCGCAACAGCCTGGACCTGGGCACCCAGTGCAGCCGCTTCGATGCGGCGGCTTCGCTCCATCGCTATGCCCCGGGGAAGTGGAGCGTACGGGAGCTGGTGGGCCATCTGATCGACTCCGAGCGCGTGTTCGGCTACCGCATGCTGTGCATCGGCCGCGGCGACACCAAGCCCCTCCCGGGCTTCGACGAGCAGGGCTACGCCAGCGCCGCCCAGTCCGACCACCACGATCTCCAGAGCCTGGTGGCCGATTTCGAGTCCGTCCGTTCCTCCAACCAGCGTCTGCTGCGCAGCCTGCCCGAGGAGGCATGGGACCGCAAGGCCGGGGTGAACGGACACGTCGTGAGCGTGCGCGCCGTCGCCTGGTTCGCGGCCGCCCACGCCCACCATCATCTCCAGGTCCTGGCCGAGCGCTACCTGCCGCCGGCCAAGTGAACGTTCCTCAGGGAGCCTTGGCGAAGAGGCACTTGAGGTAGGCGCCCTGATCGAATCCCACGGGATGGTCCACGGCGTGCCCCGTGCGCTCGATGTCCTGCAAGGGCCGTCCCGCCTGGGCTGCTGCCTCGTGGATGCAGGCGAAGAAGACCTCGGCCTCCACCCGGTTGGAGCAGGAGGCCTGCACCAGCACGCCGCCCGGCTCCAGCACAGAGAGCCCCAGGCGCGTCAGGCGCGCGTAGGCCGCCAAGGCGGAGTCCACCTCGGCCCGCGACTGCGCGAACATCGGCGGATCCAGGATCACCACCCCGAAGCGCTGCCCCTGCCGGCGCATCTCCTCCAGGGCCGCGAAGGCATCCTTGGCCAACGCCTCGTGGGCGCAGCGCGCCACGGCCGGGTCGAAGCGGTTGTGGGCGAAGTTGCGCAGGCACGCCTGGGTGGCAGGCGCGCTGAGGTCCACACTGACGACGCGGTGCGCCCCGCCGCGGGCGGCGTACACCGAGAATCCCCCCGTGTACGAGAAGACGTTGAGGACATCCTTCCCTCGCGACAGCGATTCCACCCGCGAGCGGTTGTCGCGCTGGTCCAGGAAGAATCCCGTCTTCTGGCCGATCACCGGCTCGGCCTCGAAGACGATGCCGTTCTCGCGGAAGAGCACCGGCCCCGCAAGCGGCGGGCCGGACAGGATCTGTCCGTCCTTCAGTCCGTGCAGGAATTCCGGGCGCGACTGCATGGCTCGGTTGAGGCGCAGCACGGTCCGTTCCCACGGGTGGATCGCCTGCAGGCCTTCCCACAGCGTGCGCAGGTGCGGGACCCAGCAGGCCGAGTAGAGCTTGATCACGCAGGTGTCGGCGAAGACGTCGACCACCACGCCGGGCAGTCCGTCGTTCTCGCCGTTGACCAGGCGGCATCCGTCGGTGAGGCGCTCGCGGGCCTCCAGGAGCGGGGCCCGCAGCGCGGCGGCCCCGGCGAGCTTGCCGTGGAACCACGCGTCGTCGATGCGCACCGGCTCGCCCGCGTGCAGCACGCGCAGCCGGATCGAGGAGGTCGGGTCCCACAGCCCGATCCCCACGAAGCGCTTCTTCGCGTCGAAGACCACCGCCAGGTCGCCGGGATTCCCCTGCGGATCCTCGGGCAACCAGGTGTCGTAGATCCAGGGGCCACCCTGGCGCATGCGCTTCTCGCCTGCGGGGGTCAGCCGCAGCGGCATCCGCCGCGACGCGGCCTTGGGCAAACCCTGGAAGATCTCGAGCACAGGCGACACTCCGGATGTCCTCCACCGCCGACATCGGCAACGGACTGGACGGCCGCAAAGGTACCTTCGCCACGACTTTCCTGAACCGATCTGCCACCGTTTCCGACCTACCTTTCCATGCACCATGGACCTGACCCTCTCGCGGGAAGCCGCCACCATCCTCGCACGGCCCCTGTGGGCCCTGGACGTGATCCTGCTGGTCGCGACCACCATCTTCCTGTGGTGGTGCCTGAGGAACCGCAAGTGAAGACCTCACGCCGACGCCTCGCCCTTCCGGCCGTGCTGGCCGCCACCGTCCTGCTGGGCGGCTGCTCCCTGATGGGAGTGGGGGCTCCCGTGGAAGGGGGCTTCGTGGCCAAGCACGGCAAGCTGCGCGTCGAGGGCCTGCAACTGACCGACAGCCACGGCGAGGCCGTGCAGCTGCGCGGCGTCAGCTTCTTCTGGATCCTGTGGCACGAGGAGAACCTCAAGTCCTCGGCCGTGAGCTTCATGCGCCGCCACATGGGCACCAGCGTGATCCGCATCCCCGTCCCTGCGAAGGACTACGCCAACAAGTCCACCACCTACGACGCGCAGGTCTCCAGCATGGTCGGATGGGCCCGCGACAACGGGATGTACGCCATCATCGACTGGCACATGGAGGACAACCCCCAGACCTACCACGACCTGGCCCTGGAGTTCTGGAAGCGCACGTCCAAGACCTACGCCAACGACCCGCACGTCTTCTACGAGATCTGCAACGAGCCCACCGGCGCCGGCTGGACCGAGGACATCGTCCCCTACGCCAAGGACGTGATCGCCGAGATCCGCAAGCACGACACCTCCACGGTGATCATCGTGGGCACGCCCGAGTGGTCGCGCAAGATCGGCTTCGCGGCCCGCGACCCGCTCACGGCGGACGCCGCGGGGAACCCCGTCAAGAACATCATGTACACCTACCACGGGTACGCCTCGACCCACGGCATGAAGGCCGACATCGAGCCCTTCATCGACAAGATCCCCCTCTTCTCGACCGAATGGGGCGTGAGCGAGGCCAACGGCAGCGGACGCCAGGACTGGGCCAAGTCCCGAGAGTTCATCGAGTACCTGCGCGACAACCCCTACCAGAAGGTCAGCTGGACCCAGTGGTCCTGGGTGGACAAGCGCGAGACCTCAGCGCTCCTGCAGCCCGGCACGGGCGGCCTTTCCTGGCAGCTCTCGGCGGCCGGCGACTCGAACGCGGTGTGGGCCTCCACCCCCCGCGAGAGCTCCTTCCCCGGCTGGAAACCCGAGGCGCCGCGCCCCATGGCACCCGAGCGCACGCCCGAGGGGACCCGGACGGGTCGTCAGAGGAACTGAGGAGGGGCCTCGTCCCGCCCTGTTCGCCCATTCCCTTATTTGACAATTCCTGTCATGGGCTCGCCAAGCCTCCTCGGCTTGCAGCCTGCGGGGTCTTGTCCCTGCGGGCGACGGTCGGGGGCAGTTCGGCGTCTTTTGTCCTCGCAGACCGCGCTGTTCTTTTTTGCACTGCGTGCCCGTTGTTCTGGGGCTCCACCCCAGACCCGGGCAGGAGCCTTTGGCGGCCCCTGCACCCACCACCAGGGCGTTCCGCCGCCCTGGACCTCACGGATTTCCGCAACCACTTCACTCCTCGCGCCACCACTCGCGGTCAGCAACCTTGCAACGGAACCGGCCGCAACCGTGCCCCACGCGATCAGGATCGCAACATGGGGCCCCACATAAGGGGAATGCCAGGATCTCGGGCTAAAGCCCTCGTCTCGCAACGGGCAACTCCTCGTCGTTGCAAGGACACGCCTCGCCCGGTTGTCCGTTGTCTTGCTGCTTGGCGATGCGAAACGGTGGTGACGAGAGCCCTTTGCCGCATCGCGGCAAAGCCCGGACTCCCCGCCCAAGAAAGCGCCTACGGTAAGATCCCCAAGACAACCGACCTGACTTCGCAGCCAAGCGACCCACGGAGTGTCTCTATTGGGGATCCAAGGGGTGAATACCCCTTGGCCGCAGTTTCCAAAGGGGCGCGGACAGCCCCTTTGGCCCGGGTCTGGGCCGGGAGGGCCCAGAGCAATGGCCGCACGTCAGTGCATACCAAGAACCGGGTGCAGGGCGGAGCGCCTGCATGTCGGCAGAGCGCAGCTCAAACAACCGTCCGGGTCTGGGCCTGCACCCAAGCAACGGCCACCGCCCGCGGTTCTATCTTGCTCCCCACCTATGAGCACCGTCCACGACTATCGCGGCATCCTCGACCCTCGCCTCCTGCCCGAGCCCGGCCGCCTGCGCCAGCCCGGCGAATGGGCCGCCCGCCAGGCCACCTGGCTGGGATGGCCCTCCAACCGGGACACCTGGCCCGAGGAGATCCGCCCCCGCGTGGAGCGCACCTTCGCCCAGATGGCCAAGGCCCTGTGCACGGACGAGGAGGTCCATTTCCTGGTCGGATCCCCGGGCGACCACGCACGCGCCGTCGCCGCCATGGGCACCGGCTACGCGGGCGAAGCCAACGTCTTCTTCCATGACATCGCCATCGACGACTCGTGGCTGCGCGACTCCGGACCCATCTTCGTGCACGACGCGCTCACGGGCGACAAGGCCGTGGTCGACTGGGACTTCAACAAGTGGGGCGGCAAGTACCCGCCTTGGGACAAGGACAACGAAGTCCCCCTGCGGGTCGCCGCGCTGCGCGGCCTCGACCGCTGGGTTCCCGGCATGGTCCTGGAAGGCGGCTCCATCGAGTCCGACGGCGAGGGCACCGGCCTGACCACGCGCCAGTGCCTGCTCAACGAGAACCGCAACCCCTGGCTCGACCGGTCCGGCATCGAGGCGCGCCTGCGCTCCTTCCTGGGCTGGGAGAAGACGCTGTGGCTCGACCAGGGCATCGTGGGCGACGACACCGACGGCCACGTGGACGACATCTGCCGCTACCTGGCTCCGGGCCTGGTGTGCGCCGCCGTCGAGGAGGACGTCAACGACGAGAACCACGCCCCCCTCTCGCGCAACTTCCAGACGCTGCAATCGATGCGCGACCACAAGGGCCGCAAGCTCGAGGTCGTCCCCCTCCCGATGCCCCGCCCCGTGGTCACCCTGGGCCTGCGCACCCCGGCCAGCTACTGCAACTTCCTGATCGGCCAGAAGAGCATCCTGCTTCCGGTCTTCGGGGACCGCCGCGACGAGATCGCCATCCGCCGCCTGGAAGCCGCCACCGACCGCACCATCGTGCCCATCGACTGCCGCGAGCTCGTCTTCGGGCAGGGCGCGATCCACTGCAGCAGCCAGCACGAGCACCGCTAGGGAAATCCAGGCGGCTTGCTCGGGCCAGGCACGACAACGGACACGATCGAGGCACCCATGAGCATCCGCCCTTCCAGCCTGGCCGTCTTTCCCGTCGGGGAAAGCGGCCGGATCCTGCACCTGCACTACCCCACCGGCTACGGGCTATGCGCCAGCTTCATGCGGCTGCAGGAGTTCTACGAGTCCGACATCCCCGGCATCCAGGGACAGTTCTTCACGCTGGAGGCGTTCATGGACGCCTATGCCCAACGCATGGGGAACTTCACCTACACCGTCGACTGGGGTGGCTTCAACGTCCCCGGAACGGTCTTCCGCGCCTGGCGCGAAGCCTTCCCCGAGGCAAGCCGGCTTGAGAAGGAAAGGACCCTGGTCGCGGCCGTGGAGTCCCTGCTGGCCCAAGGCGAAGGACCGGCGGAGTTCTACCTGATCGGCAGCAGCGACGAGGCCACGGACCTGCGCGACCTCGTCTCCCACGAGACGGCCCACGCCCTCTTCGCCCTTTCCCCGCGCTACCGCAAGGGCCAGACGGATCTTGTCGAATCCTGGCAGCAGGACGATCCGGCCGCCTGGAAGCGCATGTCCGCCAAGCTCCTGAAGATGGGCTATGTCGAGTCGGTCCTGCAGGACGAGGTGCAGGCCTACTTCGCCACCTCCGACGCCGCCGACCTGAAGCGCCACTTCCGCTTCGACCCGATCCCCGAACGTTCGCGCTTCGTGGCGAACTTCCTCGACACGGTGGAGGAGAACGGGATCGTGCTGCCCCCTCCTGCGCCGGAAGCCTAGAGCCCCGCCTCAGCGCTGGAGGCGCAGCGTCTCGTCGATCTCCAGGGGGCACTTCTTCTTGCTGTGCTCGGGACAAGCGGCCAGCACCTTGACCATCGAGGCGGACTCCATGTCCAGCCGGAAGGTCACGCGGCACTTGCCCTTCTGGTACACGTACTCGTCGGCGGCGAAGCTTCCCTTGTAGCCCTTGTTCGAGGGCTGCTTGAACGGGTCCTGGCGCGCCTCGCCCGCGAGACTGTCCTTGCAGCGCAGCTTCCTGCATTCGCTCACGAACACGAAGCTTGCGATCTCCGAGGTCTCCCGCCTGAGCACGAGCTTCTGGGTGACGTCCCCCTTGGTCGCCACGTAGGTGGCCGCCCTTCCGGCAAAGGCCTGCGAACCCAGGAGTAGAACGGCAAAGGCGAGAATGCGACGCATCGAGGATTTCCTCTAGAAGAGAATGGACAGCCTGGGAGAGAGCCAGGACACGTGCCACACGTCGCGCACGCTTCCGGCCCAAAGTTCCACAGTAGCAAGATCGCAATCCACCGCCAGGTTCGCCATGGGAATCCATCGCAGACCGGCTGCCATGCCGTAGACCCGGGACGGCGCGTCGATGTCGTAGAGGGGCGTGTTGTCGGGAGGATCCCGGCGCGGGAACCCGAGCGCAAAGCCCGCCCGCAGTGCAAGGGAGCCCGAGAGCGGCCCTTCGGGATGGGTGAAGAAGGCCGTCTCCAGCGACACCGTCGAGGAGTCCAGGAAGGAGATTCCCGCCCCGTGGGCCGTCACCGTGCTCCACCGGACACCCAGACGGAAATTGTCATTGAGGAACATGCCCGCCCCCAGCGTCCAGGTCCGGCCCGGGGTCCAGGTCGGGTGGTCTTCCCAGTACGAGTTGAGGGGATCGTTTTCCGGCCCCGTCATGACCCAGTTCGGAGCCATCCGCTCCTGACGGCCGCTCTCTGCATACAGGTCCCACAATCCCGCCCGCAGGATGGAACGCGCCGGCACGGCCAGGGCGCCCAGCAGCGCCAAGCCCGCCCACAGGCGCATCCGATCCCGCAGACGCATCATCCCTGCGCGTGCTCCTGGGCGCGCACCAGCGTCCCGAAGGGGCCGTCGTTCCCGAACAGGACCGGCACCAGGGCGCCCGGCAGCACCGAATCCGGCGCGTTGGGCGCATTGGGTCCGCCCAGATCGGTGCGCAGCCAGCCCGGATCCAGCAGGTTGACCACCACCCCGTCGGCGATCGCCGCATGGGCCAGCTCGCTCGTGTACTTGTCCAGCGCCGCCTTGGCCGCGCTGTAGGGCACCAGCTCCAGCTGCTTCTCCATGCCGGTGGTCACGTTGACCACGCGCCCCCAGCCCCGTTCGCGCATGCCCGGCACCAAGAGCTCGCACAGGCGCATCGGAGCCAGGAAGTTGATCTGGAGATTGCGCACCCATTCCTCGCGCGCATGCAGCCCGGAGGGCGACCACTGCGCCATCACGCCCGCGTTGTTGTAGAGGATGTCCACCCCGCCGGCCGCCAGCACCACGGCTCCGAGAGACTCCACCTGGGCGGGGTCGTCGAGTTCGCCCTCGACCACCTGCGCCGTCGCGCCCAGCGCCTTCACCCGCGCCAGGGTCTGCGCGCAGTTCGCCACCGTGCGGGCGTGCAGCCAGAGGCTCGCGCCTTCGCGGGCCAGCGCCTCGGCCACCAGGGCCCCCACGCCACGGCTCGCGCCGGTGACCAGGGCTGTCTTTCCTTCCAAACGTCGCATCGTCGTCTCCGTTCCCAAGGGTTCGAATCTAGCTCGCGACGATCCGTTCGGCCTCGCGCTTCGATCCGTTCCGTACTCGGTCGGGAAACGCCCCGCAACGGTTCACGCCAAAGGCAGGTCGGTGCATCCCGGATCGGGAATCCCAACGGCCCGCAGCTCCTCGAGGGAGATCGACGGCACGCGCTCCCGTCCCGGATGCAGGAAGGGAACAAGCCGCCCCAGCACCGCCTCGCGGGAAACGCCCGCCTCGCGCAGGGAATGCAGCGAGGTGGATCCGGCGCTCTTGGCCAGACGCTCCCCGGCACTCCCCCCGAGCAGGGGGTGATGCCCGAAGACGGGCGCAGCCTTGCCCAGGAGGGAATGGAGATGCCCGTGCAGGTGTGCCCAAGGAAGCAGGTCGCGCCCCCGCACCACCTGGGTGATGCCCTGGTCGGCGTCGTCCATGCACACCGCAAGGTGGTAGGCGAAGCACCCGTCGCCGCGCCGGAGCACGGGATTTCCCAGGCTCCCGAGGTTTGACAATTCCTGTCGTCCCCGCCACAGGTCCTCGAAGCGGGACGGCACGTCGGGAAGCCGCAGCCTCCAGGCATCCGAAGGCCCTGCCTCCTGGGCCGTGCGCTCCCGGCAGGTTCCGGGATACAGGGGACCGATCCCCTCGACCTCGTCCAGCCGCGCCACCTGCGGGGCCGCAAGCGAAAGCTCCCGGCGCGTGCAGCGGCACGGGAAGAGCAGCCCCTCGCGGCACCAGGATTCGAAGACCTCCCGATAACGCTCCTGCCGAAGCGGGCTCGACTGGAACCACTCTCCCCGGTCGTCGCCCGGCCCCGAAGGCCCCTCGTCCCAGTCCAGCCCCAGCCACTCCAGGTCGCGGAACAGGCTCTCGACAAAATCTGTCCGGCGTCGCGCGGTGTCGGTGTCCTCGATGCGCAGCACCACGGTCCCGCCCCGGCAGCGGGCCAGGAGCCAGCACAGCACGAAGTTGGCGGCGTTTCCCAGGTGCAGGAATCCCGAGGGCGTAGGGGCCAGCCGCGTCCTCACGGCCGCACCTCGTCCCACAGCTCGCGCGCCTCCAGCCGCAGGGAGCGGCGCGAGTGGGCCAATAGGTGCTCGTAGAGGAAGGCCTCGCAGCCGCGCTGCACCGCCGCCGGATACTCGGGGCGCGTGCCTCGGGCCAGGCGGCGCAGGGCCGTCAGCACCTCCGGATCGAGCCGGGAGAGGCGAGCCCCTTGGGAGCAGGGATCGCAGAGGATCCCTCCCAGCGAGGGCGAGTGGCACGGGTTCACGGGCAGGTACTCCGACTCGCAGCGGGCGCAGGAATCCAGCCGCGGAGCCAGTCCCAGCTCCTGCCCGAGGATGGAGAGCAGCCTCCCCAGCCCCAGCGCCGCGTCGTGCCCCGCCTCCAGCGAGGCCAGGAAGGCCGTGACCGAATCGAAGAGTCCCTCGTGCGGGAGCGGGTCGGTCAGGAAGAACTCCAGCAGTTCCAGGGCGCACAGGCCGCAGGCCATGCGGGAGAGGTCGGTGCGCAGCACGGGCCAGCCGTGCAGCAGGTGCGCCTGAGTGAGGGTCTGGATCTCGCGCCCGCTCTTGCGCACGTACATCGCGTCGACCAGCGAGAGCGGCTCCAGCACGCCCGCGAAGGGATTTCCCGGACGACGCGCCCCGCGGGCCATCAGCGAGAGGCGCCCCTCGTCGCGCGAGAAGCCGTGGAGGATCCAGGACGTGTCCCCGTAGGGGATGCGCCGCAGGATCAGGCAACGGGTGGCGACCTGCAAGGTCAGCCCGGAGGCCACCCCATGTGGCGCCCGCCCAGCAGATGGAAGTGAAGATGCGCGACCGTCTGCCCACCGTGCAGGCCCACGTTGTTCACGATGCGCCAGCCCTGGGCCAGGCCGTTCTCCTTGGCGATCTTGCGCGACGCCAGCAGGATCGCCGCCAGGATCTCGGCGTCCTCCGGGGTCACCGCCGCAAGCGAAGGGATCGGCTTGACGGGGATGATCAGGCAGTGGAACGGCGCCTTGGGGTCGATATCGTGGATCGCGAACACGAGATCGTCCTCGTACACGAAGCGTGCGGGGATCTCCCGGGCGTGGATCTTCTGAAACAGGGTCCGATCGGTCATGCCCACAAGATAGACTTCACGATCTCGTTTTGTGGTTTCCGCGCGGTTGCAGGGGCCCCTTTTCCCGCCCTGTTCGCCCATGCCGCCTTTTGACAGATTCTGTCATGGGCTCGCCAAGCCGGGCCACTGCCGTGCGACGGCGGCCGGTCTTGTCCCCCGGAGATCCGCTCCGGCGCGCGGGGCGCCTGCGCGGCGGGGGCGACGGTCGGGGGGAGGTTGGCGTTTCTTCCCTTGCAGGCTGCGTCTTTCTTGAAACCAGTTTGCAGGCGCTCCGCCCTGCACCCGACTTTTGATTTCTGCACTGCGTGCCCGTTGTTCTGGACCTCCGGCCCAGACCCGGCCCACTCCCACGGCAACACGACTTGGGGAGCTCACACCCGAAGGGTGGGAGAAGGGGCTCCCGTGCCCCTTGGGAAACCACGGCCAGCCGTTCCGCCGGCTGGACCCACGGATTTTCGCAGCACGTCAAACCGACGACCACCACTTGCGGTCAGCAACCTCGGGCGCTCGAGAGGGCAGCTTGCCCCACGCGATCAGGATCGCAACATGGGGCCCCATTCAGGGTACTACACACGGCCACTGACGTGGCCATTTTGCCCGCACCGTCACAGTCATCCCATCATTTTCACGGTTTCATCGATCGATGATTGAAGCAAAGATGGTGACAATTTCTTCCCAGGGAGCATGCAAAAGGCCGTTAAGAATGGGAAGGCATGGCACTTACCTAAATACAGCATGGCTAACGTACATACCATCCCAAGTAAGAAGTTGCATAACCGCCACCAATCAACCTATCTCAATGCGGGCATAAATAATTCAGAAAATCTCTTCCTAAACTCTCCTTCACGTTCAACAAGTTGCAAGTTCCATTCATCGGAAAATCCATCAATATATGGCATCGGAGAATTCAATATCGCCTCAGCATAATCTAGATTCTCAGAAAGCTGGTCACCCAAATATTTTGACAAGCAAAGCAAATGACCAAGCCAGCACAAAGAACCCGTTCCAAATGACGCCAATCCGATACCAGGATAATCTGGCAATGCCGACCAATAAGGCGTTTTCGCATGCGACAAACGCCTAACAATATCTGCGTACGACAAATATTGAAAACCCTTCAAATACGCAAAAAGCTCTTCAAAAGAAACGAATCCAGGATACAACTCAACACCATACGCTATACATTTAAGAACATCGCCGACACCACAATCAACATCGTATCCATCAATACAAACCCCATTGATCATTTTCGAAAATGCATCATGTTCATCACCATCCAGCCTAAAAATAGTCAATTTCCCAGGAGGAGAACAAAATGGCACATAATGCGAGTACTTTGTCGAAAGAGAATTCAAGGCCAAATCTACCCGATACTTACCAGGCGAACTACTCCATCCTGAAATGGAATGCAATTCAATACCAAGTTCAAGACACACATCCCCGCCTCTCCGATAATGAATATAGGTTCCACGATGAGCGACAGCTGAAAATCCATACATCCGACACACATCATCAATCGAAGTCGCAATCAACTTCGTGACTTTTCTCTTATCCATTTATTTCCAAATCTCCATGTAGTTAAAATTCTTTAACACAATCCCATTCCATGAATCTTATTAACAAAATAGCATCAAGTTCATCATTCTGCGGCAAGCCATTTTTTGACACACTTTTAACACTAACTTTTGGGGCTGATTTCAGAGGCGATCTAAGAACTTTAGCCATTGGCCAAAGTGACCTCGCCGCAACGTAACCCATCGGTGATCCCCTCTGCTTGTCCAGCGCTCTTGATCTGACCTTTCCGCCTTCACCTTCAGGAGTTGGCGATGGACAATCTTGCACTTTACGATTCGATGCTGCGTGACCTTCGGCGTCT
>Ga0302213_1000091_pt1 | contig 61315 bp, 65 predicted proteins | sample II_Fen_N1_2_FD_194583 | JGI IMG/M metagenome (GOLD analysis project Ga0302213, IMG submission 194583) | Peat permafrost microbial communities from Stordalen Mire near Abisko, Sweden - II_Fen_N1_1 | ecosystem: Environmental > Terrestrial > Soil > Wetlands > Permafrost | place: Sweden: Abisko...
AAGCAGTACTGGGTCGATGAGTAAAATAACCATTAGCCTTGGTGGCAAAGACTTTGACATCAAGTTAGAGGGTGATTTCGCCATACAGTTTGAAGCAGACTTTAAAGAGAAATTTAAAGGTAAAAGTACGATTGATCCTAAAGAGCTTTTGTTTGCTTATGTGGGGAAATGTTACGACAATTTTGTCCTCGAACAAGAGGTTACTAAGCTATTACATCAAATGGACGAAATTTAAGTCTAGCTTTAAAAATATTGTTATAGAATCGCTTTCATGTGGTCAATAAGTGTATTGGCTAACAAAAAAACAAGGAGTTACAATGAAAAAAGGTTTCACGATGATCGAATTGATCTTCGTCATTGTTATTTTAGGTATCTTGGCAGCAGTGGCTATCCCAAGATTAGCAGCAACAAGAGATGATGCAACGGTAGCAGCTGTTAGAGCAGATATATCAACTGCATCAAGTTCTGTTCCAGCATGGTATCAAGGACAACGACGAGCAAGTTTTGTTGATGCTATGAGCATTAATACCGCAAGATGGGTAATGTCAGCTAATGATTGTACCGCTACTTATACTGATCCAGTGGGTAATACTGTTGTTATGAGTATTGTTCAAAATACAAATACTGCTCCAGCCGTTAGTTGTGCTACTGCGCAAGGTGTTGCAACAGATAATAATTTATCTATGACAATTACGTTAAGTGATGTAACAACTTCAATTGTTGGTGGATTAAGAACAGCTGGTGTCCCTGCTGTATCTAGAGTAGGTATTAATGGACAGCGTGTTCAGTGATAAAAATAAGTTTTTCTGCAGAGCGACAGTTTTGTCGCTCTGCTTTTACAATGATTGAGCTTATTTTTGTTATTGTTGTTCTTGGTATTTTGGCAGCGGTTGCTATTCCAAGACTGGCTGCAACACGCGATGATGCTCAGATGACAAAAGGTCGCTCTGATGTAGCTGCAATTCGTAGTGGCATCTCCTTACAACGTTCAAAAAATATGCTTGAAAGCAATCCTACTGCCAATGGATTTTTCCCTACGGATCTTGATACTATAACAGTTTATAATACAGATGGTGTAAGACTTTTTAATGTGAATGATGGCAATACTTCCAATATCTTAGAATATCCTATTTTTTCAGCAAATCGCGATGGCGGTTGGTTAAAAACAGGAGTTAACGCATATTCTTTTACCGTCAATGGTGTTGCAACTGCTTTTACTTATACGAATACCAATGGCATATTTAATTGTGTTGCAGGCAATGCTAATTGTGATGCTCTTACCCGTTAGTTAATGTGTTTTATTATCCTATCGCTCTTTTAAAATCACCCCTTTCTCCTTTAACCTATCAGTCGGAGCAATCACTTCCCATAGGTACTATCGTTGAAGTCCCACTTTCTAGACGAACCACGCAAGGTGTCGTCATAGCAGAGGTTGAAAAACCCTCTTTTGCGTGTGAAGTTATCTCGTTTACATGTAAAACCTTTTACCCTCCCAAAACACTTGAACTCGCTCGGTTTATCGCAGAGTATTACGTCTGCTCACTGGGTGAAGCGTTGAGCCTTTTTGTGCCTTGTTCTCCAAATGCTTTACATGTAAACGAAAAAATCACGATAGATATAACACTTTCCGCCGAACAGCAAAAGGCGTTTGACTTTATCGAAGCACATCCCACATCGTTGCTATTTGGCGATACAGGCAGTGGCAAGACTGAAATCTATATGAAACTCTTTGAGCAAACGATCAATGAAGGCAAACAAGTGATCTTTTTGCTTCCAGAGATTGGGCTGACACCTCAGATGAAAAACCGCTTAAAGCATCATTTTGGCACACACGTTGCTATTTGGCACTCAAAGATTAGCGCAAAGAAAAAAGAACAAATATTGAGTGACCTTTCAGAGGGCAAAATTTCCATCATCGCAGGAACACGTTCAGCGCTTTTTTTACCGCTTCAGCATTTGGGTTTAATCGTGGTCGATGAAGAGCATGATGAGAGTTACAAATCAGGCAATCGTCCTCGTTACAATGCTAAAGATTTGGCTCTTCTTTTTGGGCAAAAAATCGGTTGCAAAGTGCTTTTAGGTTCGGCAACTCCGACACTTGGAAGCTTTCATAAAGTGCCAACCTTTAGGCTTAAGGGGACATTTTTTGAGTCCCAAAGTCACATTATGTACGATGATGGCGAGCATGGGCTTAGTTTCAAGATGACCCAAGCGATCCAAAAAGCGCTCGATGCACATAAGCAAGTCATCGTCTTTTTACCAACACGTGCGAACTTTAAGTACATTACATGTAAAAGCTGTGGAGCCAATGTTGAGTGTCCGTTTTGCAGTGTGGGGATGAGTATTCATCACAATATGAACGCGCTCAAATGCCACTACTGTAACTACACCGAAGTCATTCCTAATGTCTGCCCCAAATGCGGGTGTGAAGAGATTGTCGCGACACGTATGGGAACGGCGGAAGTGAGTCAAAAGCTGAGCGAGCATTTTTCTGAGCATGTGGTGCAACAGTTTGACCGTGATGAAGTGCGAACAGAGAAAAAACTCTCCGAAATTTTGAATGATTTTAGTGATCATAAGATCGACATTATGGTCGGTACGCAGATGCTCAGTAAAGGACATGACTACCATGGGGTGGGGCTTGCTGTCATACTTGGCGTTGATGCACTTTTAGGCATGAGTGATTTTAGATCGCGCGAAAAAACGCTGGCATTGGTGTTGCAAATTGCAGGGCGAGCAGGGCGAAAAGGGTATGGCGAAGTGCTGATTCAGAGTAAGAACAGTGACTTTTTCAAGCAGTATTTGGGTGATTTTGAGCAGTTTTTAAAGGATGAGTTGGTGTTCCGAAAAGGACTTTATCCTCCGTTTAAAAAGATGCTAAGGCTCATGAGTGCTCATATTAAAGATGAAAAAGCCAAAGAACTGATCGATAAAGTAGCACTCATCGCGCAAAGTTTTCCTCAGGTTGAGGTTGTGGGATTTGGCAAAGCCAACATCTCTAAAATCGCCAATAAATACCGCTATGAACTCCTAGCCCGCAGTGACTCTTCTAAGGCGTTACTGGAATTTGCCCATGCGGTAAAACTCTTACATGTAGAAGCTGATATTGATCCGTTATCATTTTCTTAACGTATCCCTGACACCCCCCTAAAGCTTCATAAAACATGTTTTATGAGAATGATGCGTTTTTAACATTAGTTCTTAAATCTACTCGTTGTATAATCTTCTAAAACTATTGTTGGATTTAAAAATGATAAAACGATACCCAACCAAACAAATTTTTGTTGGCAATGTGCCCATTGGTGGCAATGCCAAAATTCCTGTTCAATCGATGACGTTTTCAAAAACACATGATGTGGAAGCAACCGTAGAGCAAATCAGACGACTCCATTTTGCTGGAGCTGATATTGTCCGTGTGGCTGTACCCGATTATGACGACGCACATGCGCTGAAAGCGATTAAAGAGCAGTCCACTTTGCCGATTGTTGCAGACATTCACTTTAATTACCGTTTGGCGCTGATTGCGGCAGAAGTGGTGGATTGTATTCGCATCAATCCAGGGAACATTGGCAATAAAGAGCGCGTTAAAGAGGTAGTCAAAGCGTGCAATGAACGGGGCATTCCGATTCGCATTGGCGTGAACAGCGGAAGCTTGGAAAAAGAGTTTGATGAAAAGTATGGGCCCACCGCAAAAGGGATGGTTGAATCGGCTCTGTATAACATCAAATACCTTGAAGATTTGGGCTTTACCAATATGAAAGTCTCACTCAAAGCCAGCGATGTGGAGCGCACTGTTGAAGCGTACCGTATGCTTCGCCCTTTGGTGGAGTACCCGTTTCATTTAGGCGTTACGGAAGCGGGAACTTTGTTTCACTCGACCATCAAATCCTCCATTGCTTTGGGTTCTCTACTTCTTGATGGCATCGGCGATACTTTGAGAGTTTCCATTACAGGAGAGCTGGAAGAGGAGATCAAAGTAGGGCGTGCTATTTTAAAAGACAGTGGTGTTGAAGCGGAGGGCATTAACATCATCTCTTGCCCAACGTGCGGGCGTTTAGAAGCCAATTTGGTCAATGCCGTAGCTGAAGTTGAGCGCCGCACCAAACACATTACAGCCCCACTCAATATCTCGGTGATGGGATGCGTGGTCAATGCCATTGGCGAGGCCAAACATGCCGATGTTGCCATTGCGTTTGGTAAAGGGCAAGGCCTTGTGATGGTCAAAGGCGAAGTCATCGCAAAACTGAAAGAAGAAGACCTTGTCGATAAATTTTTAGAAGCCGTAGAACGTGCTGCCAAGGAGTATAAAGCATGAGCAATCTGCACAATGTGAACATAGAGCGCTCAGTTCTTAGCTCCATTTTATTTAACCCTGCGACGTTTGAAGATATTGCAGCGGTGATTGGCGCGAAAGATTTTTACCTCCCAAGCCATCGTTACATTTACGAAGCAATGGAGGCGTGTGAGAGGGAAGACCTTCCGATTGATGAGGAGTTCATCAAGAAAAAGCTCAACCAGTTGGGTCGTTTTGATGAAGATGCCATGTTGGAAATTCTCTCAACGAATCCCCTTCCTGCAACCAAAGCGTATGTCGAAGAGATACGTGAGAAGGCGATTAAGCGAGAGCTTGTACAGCTGACCAGTGATATCAAAGAGATTGCGGTTGAGAAAGATTTGCCGTCCAATGAAGTGGTTGATTTGGTGCAACAAAAGCTCTATCAGATAACGCAAGAGAGTGGTACAAAAGAGTTTCGCGAATCACCTGAAATGACCCATGCGACCATCGCACACATCCATGAGATGAAAAAGCGCGGGAATTCGGGTGTTGTCGGAGTGGACAGTGGTTTTGCTGAAATCAACCGTTTGACATCAGGATTTGGCGAGGGCGATCTCATTATTGTAGCGGCGCGTCCTGCGATGGGTAAAACAGCTTTTTGTTTGAACTTGGCACAAAATGCCCTAGATCGTGGTAAAGGGGTTGCAATCTTTTCCCTTGAGATGCCAGCAGAGCAGTTGATGCTCAGGATGCTCAGTGCAAAGACTTCCATACCCCTTCAAAAGCTTAAAGTGGGTGATATGGGCGATGAACAGTGGGGAAGACTGACGAGCGCTGCTGATGAGATGAGTCAACGAAAATTCTTCGTGGACGATAACGGCTCTGTTGATATTCATAAAGTCAGAGCAAAGCTTCGTAAACTCAAGTCTCAGCACCCTGAAATTTCACTCGCGATCATCGACTACTTACAGTTGATGAGTTCGGCGGGGACGAGAGACAGGCATATTGAGGTGAGTGATATCAGTCGAGGTTTGAAACTTTTGGCGAGGGAGCTGAACATTCCGATTATCGCACTTTCTCAGCTCAACCGTGGACTTGAAGCCAGAAGCGATAAACGCCCAATGCTCAGCGATCTTAGGGAATCAGGCGCGATTGAGCAAGATGCTGACATGATCTTGTTTGTCTACCGTGATGATGTTTACCGAATGCGTGAAGAGAAAGAGAAAGAGCAAAAAGCCAGAACGGAAGGCAAAGAGTACAAAAGTGACTTCTTTGAAAGACCCGAAGAGTTAGCCGAAGTCATTGTTGGTAAAAACAGAAATGGTCCGGTGGGTGTTGCCAATCTTATTTTCCAAAAAGCATGCACACGCTTTGTCGATGGCGGCAAAAATTCTATCCCGATTGAAGTCGTCCAATACAATGCCTCTATTACACAAGAGGCGAAGATTAGTTTACCTCCATTGTAAAATGCTAAGTGTTCCACTCTTTGTCAGTAAAAAGGAATTTTTTCTGACAGTTGCAGTGGTCCTTTGCGTTGCGTGCATCTCCCTTGCCATCGAGTTTTACCACTTCAAAGAATTAACGCGCGAATCTTTACATGTAAACACAGCAACCGTACTCAATCACTATACGAAAACCAATGAAAAAGGGCGTACATACGACGTTTTTAAGCTCAAGCTTGATGGCAGTGGAGCAGAAGTCTATACCACATCGTGGCGTGTTATTTCTATGCCGATTAAGACGAGAGTTAAGGTTAAACTGAATGTTGAGAAGGTGACGTTTTTGGAGTATCTCAAAGGCTTTTTTGCCCCTTCGTTCGCGCTGTATACCATCTATGAAGATGACCCGCCTTTTGATGTCAAGCCACTGTATCACTTCGTCGAAGAGCAGCATGAAGATGCGAAGATTGCGGAGCTTTACAAAACGCTTCTGTTTGCCACGCCCATCTCCAAAGAGCTTCGCGATGAGGTTCAAAAATGGGGCATTTCGCATCTGATCGCCATTAGTGGTTACAATGTGGGTGTCATCTCTTTTCTGCTTTTTTTCTTCCTCAAACCACTGTATCAATTTTTTCAAAGTCGTTATTTTCCCTACCGAAATGGCACGGCTGATTTAACGCTTGTGGTACTCATTGTTTTATTTGCCTATATGGTTATTATTGATTTTGTGCCATCTTTCTTACGTGCTTTTGCCATGAGTGTTTTAGGATTTTTTTTGTATTCGAGAGGGATTAAAGTGCTTTCTTTTGAGACACTTGGGCTGACAACACTGGGGCTTTTAGCACTTTTCCCTCGTCTCGTTTTTTCGCTCTCCTTTTGGTTTTCAGTTGCAGGAGTGTTTTATCTTTTTCTTTTTTTGCATCATTTTAAAGCTCTCAATCGTTGGGTATTACTGGGTATTATAGATCTGGGTGTCTTTCTTTTAATGCTTCCTATCGTGCATACATTTTTTCCTGTCTTTACGTTTTTACAACTCACGTCACCCCTTTCAAGCCTTGTCTTTATCCTCTTTTATCCGCTGGGTGTTCTTTTGCATGTCATCCATTTGGGCGGTATCTTAGATAGCTATCTTCTCGAATTTTTACATGTAAACACAAAAAGTTATCTTTTAACTTTTCCGTGGTGGATTTTGGGTATTTATACAGGGGTTTCACTCGTTGCCATACGCTATAAAGTGGCGCTTTATGCCTGTTTAGGCTTTGCTTTTCTCGCTCTCTTTTTCATTCAATAGGAAGCAGAATTTTAATCCATACAGATAGATGAACCATGAAAAATAGATCCAGAGAAAGAAGAACAGCAGAATGCTAAAAGAGCCGTAGATGCTCAGATAGGTTTTGTTGTAACTCACGTAATAGACAAAAAGAATTTTGGAGACATACCAAAAAAGTGAGGCTACAAAAGAGGAGAAGAGGGCACTTTTAAGGTGGACTTTCGTTTTAGCGGAGATCGAATACATAATAAGGTATAAGAGCCAAACAATCAAATAGGGCGAAAAACGTACTAAATTAATTGAACTGGTAACATCATTTTTATCCAAAAACTCTTGCACGAGCGCTGAGCTGTAAAAAAAGATGATGAGTCCAAGAGGCATCAGTGTTACCATTGTCCAGTAGGTTGCGAGCGCTTCCCAAAAAGTGCGTGAAGGAATCTCAAAGATTTTACTCACAATCTTTTCATAATCTAAAAAAAACATGACAGAGATGTAAAGCACAAAGATAATACCTACGACACCCATATTGCTTGTATTGGCAATAAAATCTCGCAAATAGCCAATCATAATGTCTTGTTGGGTTGGAATCAGTGAGCTAAAAATAAAACCCTGAAGTTTTTCGTAGTAAACCTCAAAAAGAGGCAGTTTTGTAAAGATACTGAAGGTAATCAACAAAATAGGAATCAGCGCTAAGATGGTATGAAAACTCAGCGAAGAGGCGTAGTGCGCAAGCTCTACGTCTCTTAACTTTTTGAAAAATTCAACACCATTCTTAGTGCTTAACAATTAGAGTCCCATTTTGGATGGATTTAAAATATTGTTAGGATCAAACGCTTTTTTGACAGAACGGAAAAGCTCCATCTCGCCTTCACTAAAGGCTAGGTGCATAAACGGTGCTTTACTAAGCCCAATGCCATGCTCTCCACTGAGTGTTCCACCAAGGGCTACGGTTGCTTTAAAAATCTCTTCAATGGCATGGTGCCCAATTTCAAGTTGTTTAGGATCACTACCATCGACCATCACATTGGTATGCACATTGCCATCGCCCGTATGTCCAAAACAAGGTACTGTGACATTGTATTTTTTTGCAATTTCACCAATCGCTTTGAGAAGGGCAGGCAGTTTACTGCGTGGAACGGTAATGTCTTCGTTCAGTTTTTTACTACCGTAGATGGTAATAGATTGGCTTGCATTACGTCTTGCAAACCAAAGATTTTTAGACTCTTCAGGAGTTTGTGCTCGTTTAAATCCACTGCAACCATTCTCTAAAAATGCGTGTTCAATGACATCTAGTTGTTTCGTAAGCTCTTCTTGAGTGTTCCCATCCACGTCGGTGATTAAAATAGCACCCGCATCTTTGGGCAAGCCTTTGTTGAATTTTTGCTCAACGGCATTGATCGAAAGATTGTCTAAAAATTCCATCGCAACAGGTGTCACACCGGCTGCCATTGTTTTATAGACTGCATTCATTGCATCATCTACGGTTGGGAAAATACCCATAGCAGTTTGCGCCATCTTAGGTTTCGCAATCAGTTTGAGTGTAATTTCAGTGATACACGCAAGGGTGCCTTCGCTGGCAATGATAATACCAGCAATGTTATAGCCTGCAACGTCTTTAATGGTGCGCTTTCCTGCACGGATAATCTCACCATTGGGCAAAACAGCACGAAGTGCCATCACGTAATCTTTGGTGATGCCATACTTTGCCGCACGCATACCACCCGCATTTTCGCTAACATTGCCACCCAGCGTTGAGTACTCTTCACTTGCAGGATCTGGTGGATAAAAAAGTCCTTGTGCTTCAACAGCTCTTTGCAAGTGCATGTTAATGACACCCGGTTGAACCACTGCGACCATGTTCTCCATGTCGATTTCTAAGATTTTATTCATATGCTTTTCAAACGCTAAGATAATGCCACCGTTCGCAGGTAAAGCACCCCCGGTAAAGCCGCTTCCAGCTCCACGAGGGGTAATGATAATACGGTGTTCGTTACAATACTTTAAAATCTCACTGACATCGCTCTCATCTCTTGGAAACAAAACAGCATCAGGCTCATAACGTGTGCGTGTTGCGTCGTAACAATAAGCAATCAGATGCGCTTTGTCATCATAAACGTTATCGTTTCCTAAAAGATTTTTAAAATAGTCAATATGTTTTATTTCCATAGGGTGTCTTTTCTTTCAACCACATCAAATGGTAATTTCAACAAAATTCCATCAAGACCTGCACCTTTAAGGGTATTGGTTTGACCGAGAAGATAGGCATAGTAGTTGTCGTATTCTGCAATCGTTCCACTGCTCCAATTAAACCATGAAGAATCAATTTGTTTATTGATACGTGAGTAAAAAGGAAGCATCGTCTCACCTGTGCTTTTAATATCGATGCTTTGAATAATGTGGAAGTTATGACAATCGACAAAAAATCCTCTGTTCTCAATGCCAAAGAAAATGACAGAAGCAGCATTTTGGTAGCACGCTTGTTGAAAGATAGCTTTATCTGGATTTGGGCGATAAATTTTTGCTAAATAAGCGGCAACGACATCAGGATGAACCCATGTAATCGTGTTGAAATTTTTGGTGACTTCATTGTAGACATTTTGGTTAGGGGTAATGATAAGGGCACGATCATAAAGATAGTTAATGATGACTTGATCCCCAACAGCAGGTTTAACGCCAGAATCTGGGAAAGCGCCTTGGATGAGCATTTCAAATTTTGCAATGTTTAAAACAGCTTTGGTTCCATCTTTACTGACAACATCAACGCGTGCAATAATTGTAGCATGAGTAGCATCAAATTTATGACTAACAACTCCACTTGCACCAACAACAAATTCCGGTGAATCAGGAATCACAATTTGGGTTTCATTTGATTCTAAAACAGTTGTTTTGAATTCTTTAAAAAATGATTGGGCCTCTGCAAATGAGCCAAACAAAAACAGACACATAACCAAAAATAGCTTGTTCAACGGGAACTCCTTGAAGGGTGCATAACAGCCCTTTTATTTTTATGAGAGAGATTATACTATAACTGTTTTAAAAAAACTTCTTTTTTGGGAGTAAAGCGTTTTGGGCATTTTGTAAGATTTGTTCAGATAAAATTGAAAAAGAACTAGGGGGTGCAAATGGCAAAATTCATCGTAATATTATCTCTTTTTTTATCGGTTACTCAAGCGGCCTATATGGAAGAGTTGAAGTGGCCAAAAGGTGAAACGTTTCTGACATTTTTAGATAAAAATCATTTACCATCGTCGATTTATTACTCATTAGATAAAGAAGAACAAGAGTTGGCTACGGAGATTGTAGCGGGTGTGAAGTATCAGGTTCTTAAAAGTGAAGATAACCAGTTGGAACAAGTTTTAATTCCTATTGGTGAAGAGCTCCAAATGCATCTTAAGAAAAAAGATGACAAGTTTATTATGGAAATTACTCCTATTTTGCTCCAACAAGAGAGTCGCTCTTTAGCCATAGAAATTCACAGTTCGCCTTTCGTGGATATCCTCAATGCGACCAACAGTTATGGTTTAGCCAATGAATTTGCTCAAACTTTTCGTGGCGAAGTGAACCTTCGTAACCTTCAAAAAGGCGATAAACTTGTTTTGCTCTATCAGCAAAAAAGACGCCTTGGAAAACTTTTTGGGTCTATTAAAATAGACGTTTCAATGGTCGAAACAGCCAAGAAGAAAAATTATATCTACTTTTATAAAGAGAATTATTATGACCCTAAAGGTCAAGAACTTGAAAGCTTTTTACTCGCAAATCCTGTGAATTACACGCGTATTTCATCGCCGTTTACACAAATGCGTTGGCATCCGATTTTACTCAAATACCGCGCACACTTAGGGATTGATTATGCTGCGAGTATTGGTACACCTGTCAAAGCGGCGGGAAATGGTAAGATCGCTTTTGTCGGTGAAAAAGGTGGCTATGGCAATACCGTTGAGATCAATCATGCCAGCAGTTATAAAACACTTTACGGTCACTTGAAGGGTTTTGCGCAGGGCATCCGTGGTGGACAAACGGTGAAGCAAGGTCAAGTCATTGCGTATGTTGGCAATACAGGACTTAGTAGCGGACCGCATTTACATTTTGGTTTGTACCGTAACAGTGTTGCGATCAATCCTGCAAGTGTTGTTAAAATTTCAAAAAGTGCGCTGGGTGGCAATGAACTTAAATCGTTTATTGATTACACGAATGAACTGAGAAAAAAAGTTGATAGTGCGTTAGAGAGCGATACATCACCGTACAAAGAAGAGAACTTTAATCTTTCATACCCTTTTGAAGAGAAGCAAAGTTAATCTTTACATGTAAACAAAATGAAACTCTTTTGAGATACAATGAAGCTCTTGTAAAATAGCAAGATTTTTGAGTTCGAATGAGGCAAGTATAGGTTCTGGGATAAATCCTTTGAATCGCAATAAAATGATCAGAAAAGAGTCTGCCCATGATAAAATGTTTTTTTAAAAATAGTAACAAACTTGAAGTTATTACAGATCTAAGTGAATTTGATGGTAATGATGACAAAAAAAGTAAAGTCGTTTGGCTTGATATGCTTCTTCCCACAAATGAAGAGATTGTCTTTGTGGAAAATACGTTTGGCATAGACTTCCCTACCAAACAAGAATCTGAAGAGATCGAGATATCTTCACGTTATTGGGAAGAGGACAAAAAGATTGAGATCAACAGTTTCTTCTTGATTTCAGAAGATGAAAATGCGCACAATGAGACGGTTTCCTTTATTCTCCAAGGCAATCTTCTTATCTCGATTCGTTATAAAGAGCTGAAAACCTTTGATGAATTTAGCAAGCGTTTTTACTACGCACCTCGTGAATTTAAAAATGGATACTACATCTTTTCACAACTCATCGACATCAGAATTGATGCGGATGCGGACGTTATTGAAAAGCTCTCTAAAGACATTACGCGCTTGCGTAAACACGTCTTTACAGACTACACCAATGATGATGCTGAAATGTTGGAAAAAATCTCTTCATTTGAAGATTTGAATATGAATATTCGTGAAAACCTTATGGATAAACAACGTATCTTAACCGCGTTTATCAAATCCAATAAATACGATGACAGCTCCCTTCGTGCCGACATTGTTATCATGCTTAAGGATATTAAGTCATTGATTGATTACATTGAGTTTAACTTTGAACGACTGGATTATTTGCAAAATATCTTCTTAGGTGTTTTGAACATTGAGCAAAATAAAGTCATCAAAATCTTTACGATTATGAACGTGATCTTTCTTCCACCAACACTCATTGCGAGCATTTACGGTATGAACTTTGAAATTTTGCCGGAACTTAAATGGGACTATGGGTACGCCTTTTCGCTTGTCTTGATGGTACTCTCAGCGGTCACGCCGATCTTGTACTTCAAGAAAAAAGGGTGGATTTAGGCGATGAAACATACGATAGAGGTGCTCAAAATTGAAGAGTGTGTGAGCTCAGACTACATTAAACCTAAAAGTATGTACTATCTGCACAACAATGTTGAGAAACGCTGGGATATCGTCGATACACACAATAGCGTCGCTATTTTGCTCTACCACAAAGAGTTAGATTCGTTTGTCTTTGTTAAACAGTTTCGCCCCTCTATTTATGTCAAAAACAAAGATGGCTTTACCTATGAGTTGTGTGCAGGCATTGTGGATAAAGACAAAAGCCTCATTCAGATTGCAAAAGAAGAGATCATCGAAGAGACGGGTTATGACGTTCCACTTGAAAAAATTGAAAAAATCTCTTCTTTTTACACCGCTGTTGGATTTGCGGGTGGTCGCCAGACACTTTACTTCGCTGTCCTTGATGATAGCATGAAAGTCAATGATGGCGGTGGCATTGAAAATGAAAACATTGAAGTCATTTACCTGAAACGTGATGAAGCCGTTGAATTTATGTTCGATGAGAGCATCGCAACGACATCCGGCTTGATGTTTGCGCTGATGTGGTACTTTAAAAATAACGAAAAATAGTTTTACATGTAAAGCAGAAGCGCCTATCTTTTGCGGATAAACAAACCCCATAAAGGGGCTTGTTCGATGTTTCTAGTTTGCACCTACTAAAATGCTTGAAGCTTTGATGATGGCATAAACGGTATCGCCTTTTGCAAGGGAAAGCTCTTTTTTAGCATCTTCAGTCACGATAGCCGTGACGGTTAACCCAGCAGGTGTTGTGATAATAACTTCACAATTCACAGCGCCATCTTTAATTTCAGAAACCGTACCTTTGATTTTATTGCGTGCACTGACAGCTAGTGCAATGTCCGCTTTTGCAAGAAGAACACTTTGCGCTTTAAAAATACAAATGGCTTCTGAACCCACTTTCAAACCAAGCGTATCAACAGCACTGTGCGTGACAACAGAAACGATTTTATCGCCTTTGTCCGTTGTGATAACAACTTCACTGTTTACCGGTCCATTTTTAATCTCTGAAACTTTTCCAGTGATTTGATTTCTTGCACTAATTTTCATGGCATATCTCCGAAAGATTGATTTATCAAGGGACATCCTTGATGGTTAATAAAATTATGACTTAGAGTGTTATGTAATGTCAATTAGTAACGAAAATGTTTCGTAACAAGGGCTTTTGTTAAAGTGTCGAACTTTCTTGTGTCGGAGATGTTTTTGAACTTAGACGGTTTTTCTGAGCAATTTTTTCAAATGAAATATACGAAGCAAAGCATTTAAATGTCAAATAATACAACATCCCAAGAACCGCAACAACGCTGATCGTAATGATAAAACTTGAAAAAACAGCCGATAAAAAAATAGAATAAACTTCGCTCATCGTACAACTCCTCAATGAATTAAGGAGAGTATACCGCAGTATTTATAAATATATAATGGTGTGGTTTTTTAATTCACCAATGATCTTAAATAATCTCTAATTGCTCTAAAATATCTTTGGTGAGTTTGGAAAGAGGGCGTTTGCCTAGGTCTTCATCGCTGATGTAGCCTCCAAAGATCAAACGCAGTAAATCTTCTTCATTTTTAAAGAGCGTACCTTCGTAGTTTTTCATTAGCTCTTCGATGTAGCTTTCATTGTACATTACAGATTTTTGGATAAGTTCTAAGACGATGTCTTTGTGGTTGTTATAAATCGCTTGCAATGCAAAATCGTCGATGTTTTTTTGCGCTTTTGCATCGTTTGAGTCAAGTTTTAAATCAAACCCTTTTTCATCGTAATAAAACGAACTGTCTTTTACATGTAAAGCAAAACGCGCTTTGTCATCGAAACCTTCAACGTAAGGATGCACATGAGTCGTAAGCGAAAATTGCTTTGTTCCTTTCATACTTGAATTACATGTAGGACAACTGGGAATGAGGTTGTAAAACGATAATGCCAAAATAGGGTAGGTCGCTTTGTCGTAAAAATGGTCAAACTGTGGACGTGTTGAGCCATTTTTTGAGTGAATCGTAAACGTATGTGGAGAGTAAAAAAGGTTTAGTATGAAATTATCAATTAAAATACCATAGCTTTGATTTCATCCGCCAATTTTTTTATATCTTCATGATTTCGAATGTCTAAAAGTGCCTTATATTTTATCTTTGCTTTTGAAAAATAATTTTCCCAAGCAGGATAGTTTCTCTCTTTTTCAATTTCTGGATTCCATTTTGTGGTATCAACTAAAATTTCTCTATTCCATTCCACTTGATTGATATCAAAATTTGTCCAATCATACTCTTTGTCTTCAGTTGAAGTAAAGCCAGCACAGGCATCCATCATATATAAAATATTATCTATACTTTGATTTATGTTTACAACAGGCATAAAACATCCACAAACAAGAAAAAGAGGAATATTTTTATCAATACCTAGTTTTTCGGTAATAGATTGATAACGTTTATACTCATTTATATCTTCACCAGCTACTATTAGTCTAAATCCAATAATAGTATTATTATTTGATGCAACGTAAAATTCATAATCTAATGCACCTTCATTCTTATCAAAAAAGAAATTTTCACGAATAGCGTCATCGTATCTTAAAAGGTTTTTACTTTCAAACTCTAAGCAGAGGTCATCAAAGATATGTTTGACATCTCTAGAAAATTTTGCTGTTTCTTTTAACATAGTCACAATATTAGCAGTACTTATTTCAGTTACCATTATAAAATCCTCCATACGGATAATTTATTTTTCCAAAATCTTGGTTCCATCCATCCCAGATGGAACCAATTTTATAATCAAGATAGTTTGATATATGATTAATCAGTGCAGATTCAATGGCAGAATTGGATTGTGGCAATATCTCTTTTAGTAAATGACAAAACTCTCTCCATGTAAGTAAATATATCTTTTCATGATCTGAATACTTCTCTTTGGCTTTTTGTCGATGCTCATTAAAAAAAGTTAGATAGATGAGATAATCACAATGTTCGGAATAATCTATGAGTTGATTTTCATCACTTTCTCCACTTAGATATTTGACTTCAACGATAACTTTTTTACCATTGTTGAGCTCAAAATATACATCGGGTTCATCTCTGTTTTTGTCTGTTTCCTCATTTTTATTTTGAAATGTTTTCCATAATTCAAAACTATTGGAAGTGATTGACAATGCGCTTATTTGAGTTAATTTTTCATTTTCTCTAATATGCTTTGCATTAGCAAGAATTTTTATAAGATGATGAGGGATCATACGCATTAATCCAAATACATTAGAAGTAAGAACATCTTCTAACTGACTAACAGCTGTACCTTGTCGAATTTTTTTTCTTATCTCTGCATCAATCATTACGCCCTTCTTTTATTTCAGTCAATAAATCGTTTCGTCAAATCCCCATACGTCTCAATTCTTCGATCCCGTAAAAACGGCCAGATGCGTCTGACGTGTTCGCCTCTTTGTAGGTCAATATCGACGATGAGCACTTCTTCTTTGTCGTGACTTGCACGCACGATGATTTCGCCTTGGGGGCCTGCTACAAAAGAGTTGCCCCAGAAGCGGATGCCATCAAGCACGTTATGATTGTCGGCTTCTTTGCCGATGCGGTTGACGCTGATGACGGGAAGTCCGTTTGCCACAGCGTGACCGCGTTGTATGGTCTCCCATGCGTCGCATTGGCGCTTTTTTTCATCTTCGGCATCTTCGTCGAACCAACCAATAGCGGTAGGGTAGATGAGCATTTCTGCCCCCTTGAGTGCCATCAAACGGGCGGCTTCGGGGTACCACTGATCCCAACAGACCAAAAGTCCTAGTTTACCCACGCTGGTTTGGATGGGTTCGTAGCCAAGATCACCCGGAGTGAAGTAGAATTTTTCGTAAAATCCTGGATCATCAGGGATGTGCATTTTGCGGTATTTGCCTGCTACCGTGCCATCTTTTTCAAAGACGACAGCGGTATTGTGGTAAAGTCCAGCAGAGCGTTTTTCAAACAGGGATGTGACTAAAACGACGTTGTTCTCTTTGGCGATGCCTGACCAAAAAGCGATGTCTGCTTCCCACGAAGAGGCGAGGTCAAAACAGTCAACATCTTCGTTGATGCAGAAGTATCGGTCTTGGTGAAGTTCTTGAAGAACGACGAGTTGTGAGCCTTGTTCGGCGGCTTTTTTTATGAGGGAAACGGTTTTGTGTATGGTTTTTTCTTTGGTACTTTCGACTGCGTGTTGGATGAGTCCGACTTTCATAAAATCCACCTATGATGCTTAATTTCGTTGCTTTTATTATACATTAATGAGCTTTTAATCCGTTTTAACTTATTATCTTGATGAGCATTATCAATTAAGGAAAATTATGATAACACTATCTGAAATGAATGCTGGAGAAAAAGCCATCGTAACAGGCATAGAGGCTGATGGCGAACTAAAACAGAGACTTTTTTCATTTGGACTTCGCAGAGGAAGTCAACTCAAAATTAAAGCTACCAGTATCGCAAAAAGTACGATGGAAATCGAAGTAGGAAGTACGCTGATAGCGCTTCGTTATGAAGAGGCCAAACGCATCGGAGTGCAAAGAGCATGAACGAACTCATTATCGCCCTTGTGGGGCAACCCAATGTGGGCAAAAGTATGCTCATCAATTCCATTGCCGATGCGCGCCTTAAAGTGGGCAACTTTTCAGGCGTAACGGTGGAAAAAGCGGAAGTGCGTTTTATGACGCAAGATCGATCCATCAAAATCGTTGATCTTCCCGGAACCTACTCACTCAATGACTACACCCAAGATGAACGTGTTACGAAAGATTTTTTAGAAAATGAACCGTATGATCTCATCATTAACGTGGTTGACGCAACCAATCTGGAACGCAATCTTTATCTGACCACACAGCTTTTAGAACTCGATAAAAAGATGATTGTGGCGTTAAATATGATGGATGAAGCCCAAAAAGAGGGCATTAGCATCGACCATGAACAACTGAGCTCCATTTTGGGCGTACCTTGTGTGAAGGTTTCCGCTGCAACGAAAAAAGGCATTGGGAAGCTGCTCAACCGTACCATCGACATATCGAATTTTCCGCATGAAAAATCTAAACTGATTTACAGTGATGTTGTGGAAGAAGAGGTGGAAAAGCTCTCATTTTTCTTGAAGCAAAAGCGTTATAAAACAGAATTTGCGTACCGTGATGTGGTGCTAAAACTTTTACAAAATGACCCTAAAATGTATCAAAAAATGCACGAAGAGCCTATTTGGTTAGAACTCTCACCCTTACTTAAAGAGGCGTTGGAGCATCTGTATTTGCACCACGAGACCAAAGACGTGAGTGAAGTTTTTGCGGAAGAAAGAGCTTCATTTGCTAAAGGTGCTGTGACGGAAACGGTTACATGTAAAAAGAGCGTTTCTAAAAATATCACTGAGAAAATTGATGCTCTTTTGATTCACAAATTTTTTGGAATTCCTATTTTTATCTTTTTGATGTGGGGACTGTTTCAACTGACGTTTGAGTTAGGTTCCATTCCGATGGACTGGATCGATGCGTTTTTTAGCGCTCTTGGAAATTATGCAAAAACGATTTTTGGTGAGGGACAACTGGGCTCGCTCATTGCCGATGGTGCCATTTCGGGTGTGGGCGCGGTGGTGATGTTTCTACCTAACATCGTCATTCTCTTTTTTGGCATCGCTCTTTTGGAAACAACGGGCTATATGGCGCGCGTTGCCTTTTTACTCGATGGCTTTTTTCACCGTTTTGGTTTGCATGGAAAAAGTTTCATTCCCCTTGTAACGGGCTTTGGCTGTTCGGTGCCGGCATATATGAGCGCACGAACCCTCAAAAATGACAAAGACAGACTCATCACGCTTTTCATCATCGGTTTTATGAGTTGTGGGGCAAAACTTCCTGTGTATGTCCTCTTTGCAGGTGCCTTTTTTGCGGGCAGTAATGCGGGAAATGTTCTCTTTCTCATCTACATCGCAGGGGCTTTCATCGGTCTGATTGCGGCTAAATTTTTAAAACTCTTTGTCTTTAAAGGGGTGGATGAGCCGTTTGTTATGGAGATGCCAAAGTATCGTTTACCTTCTGTAAGGCTCATTTGGCATACGGTGGTGACGAAGGCAACGATGTATCTTAAAAAAGCGGGAACGTTCATTCTAGGCGCTTCACTGTTGGTCTGGTTTGCAAGTAATTACCCTAAATATCCTAGCATTGAAGAGAGCTTTTCTCAAAAAATTGAGTTGGCGAGTAGCGATGAAGAAAAAACGACACTGAGCAATGAAAAAGCGCAAGTGTTACTTGAAAAGAGTTTTTTAGGTATGCTGGGCAAATCAACCGATGTTCTGTTTCAACCGATTGGGTTTGACTGGAAAATGACCGTAGCGCTGGAATCGGGTCTGGCGGCTAAAGAGGTTGTCGTCTCAACACTCGGCGTTCTCTACGCGCTTGGCTCAGACGTGGATGAGGGTAATGAGGGGTTAATCAGTGAGCTTCAAAAACAGATCTCCTTTGCCTCTTCGGTTTCATTTATTATCTTTGTGATGTTCTATTTACCCTGTATGGCAGCTTCGATTGTCTTTATGAAAGAGAGCGGGAGTTATAAGTATTTGGCGTATCTGTTTGTCTTTACGACCGTGATTGCGTGGGGATTGGCATTTATTGGGTACCGAGTCGCGTTACTGTTTTAAGGGAAGATGGACTAGTCCATCTTATTCCCAAGAAGGACTTTGTCATTGATTTCTGAGTCATCGTAAGGGTCAAGATGGGCGTTAATGACCCATTCTCCCTCAGGTATAAGCTGTTTGATCTTCTCTTCGATGCGGTCTCCTGCGTGATGCGCACGCATAAGTGAAATACCTGGGCTAAAAACCAAATGAACGTCAACAAAGTTTGTGTTGGCTGATTTTCGGGTTTTGAGGTAGTGAAAGTCACTGAGCTCTTTTTCTTCCAAAATAATATTTTTAATACTCTCCACAATCTCTTCTTCCAGTGATGCATCCAGTAAAATATAAACGCCATCACGAATGATCTCATAAGCAGAATGGATAATGTAGATGGAAATCACCACACCCATAATGGAGTCGATCAGCTCAAACCCTGTGACTTGAATGAGCACCAAAGAGAGTAAAATGGCGCCATTGCTCAGTACGTCTGTTTTGTAGTGCAGTGCGTCAGACTTGACCACCATGCTTCGTGTTTTTTTAGCGACATAATTTAAAAAAATGACCAAAGCAATGGTGAGGGCAAGCGAAATAATCATAACAATAATAGAACTGCCAAGATGATCTAAGGGTTCTTGGTAGATTGCTTTTTTAATCGCGCTGTAGAAGATGAAAACACCTGAAACGGTAATCACCGTACCTTCGATAACGGCGGCTAATGCTTCGATTTTACCTTTGCCATAGTTAAATTTTTTACTTGCAGGTTGTTCGGCTTTGGTAATGGCAAAATAGTTAAAGGCGGAGACAATTAAGTCTAAAACAGAGTCAATGGCAGAAGCTAAAACAGCAACGGAACCACTTAAAAGTCCAATGAAAAGTTTGATAATAATCAGAATGGTGGCTGTGCCACTGGATACGACAGTCGCTTTTTTTTGTAAAGTCATTACGCGTCATCTCTCTCTTTATAAATGTTCATGGAAGCACAATGCAAGCTTCCATGTTCGCGAATCAGCACCGAAGACTCGATACCTACGACTTCACGATCAGGAAAACAGCGCTCAAAGATTGCTAAGACTTCAGCATCGTACGCATCTGAATAGGTGGGAACCAGCACCGCATTATTAATCAGAACAAAGTTCATATAGGTGGCGGGAATGCGGTGATTGTTAAAGTATTTCGCTGATGGTAGCGGCAAAGGAAGGAGGTTGAACTCTGTTTTTTGGAGCTCTTTTTCCATCTTTCTCAGCTCTTTATAGTGCTCATCTTTTGTGTCATAGCACTTCACGTAGGCGATGGTTTTTTTGTTGATAAAACGTGCCAGTGTGTCGATGTGGGAGTCAGTATCATCGCCCATCAGTGCACCATGCTCTAAAACAATGAGCTCTTTAAGACCAAAGAGTTCCATCAACGTTTTTTTGATCTTCTTTTTGGAAAGGTGTGCATTTCGGTTCTCTTCAAAAAGGCAATATGCCGTTGAAAGCATTACCCCATGGCCGTTACTGTCGATGCTTCCGCCCTCCAGTACAAAGTCCAAACTTTTGAGTTTGCCTTCTAAATACCCCTCGTCAAAAAGTTGCTGGGTGATGGTGTTGTCTAAATTGGCTTCAAATTTATTGCCCCATGCGTTAAAGATGAAGTCATACGTGCGGCGTTTGTGGTTTTTATAGATATTGATGCCACCAAAGTCACGTATCCATGTGTCGTTCGTTGGCATTTGAATCAGTTCGATATTTTGTAAATTTGGCAAGGCATTTGCCAGTGTTGTTTTATCTTCGCAAATGACCATACACTTTTGAAAACGTGCAATGGTCGCGATAAAAGTAAGATAGGTTTGATGAATCGCATCAATCGAGTGTGCCCAGTCGCTTTCTTTAGGAGGAAAAACGACGATAAGTGCTTCTTGCTCTTCCCATTCGGCAGGTATTCGGATTTTCATTGTGTCACTCCCCGTAGCGTATGTTGATGCTAAATTATACCAAAAATGGCTTGTATCTCCTTTTTTGGGGAGAATGTAGGTAAAATAGCCTCTATTAGCTTTACATGTAAAGGATTTTTTTGCTGCAAAAACGAAAAGACACTAAAAGCATCAACCAGATCAATTTCATGGCGATTCTTTTTGCAGGTATCTTTGCCTTTATCTCTGCGTGTCTGGTCATTGTGAATGAGTATGTAGAGTTTCAAAAAGAGATCAAACTTATCGAAGAGAGCTATATTCAAACACAGCAAAAAAGTGCAGAAGCCCAACTTCTTCTCCTTCACAACATTACACAGTACCGTTTTTCGCAGAGTCAGTCGCTGTCAAAAGAGCAAATCTATCAAAAACTCAAAGAAGATTTAAACGCACTTTTACCTCAAAGTGATGGGCAGAATTATCTTTTTTTACAACATCTTACAGGAGCAATGTTGTATCGTACGGCGGAACAGTCTGTGGAAGATGCGGGCAAAGATATTGTCGTTACAGAGCTGTTTTCACCTTTGGAGCTCATTTTGGGCAGTGGTGTGAGTACCCATACGATTGAAGATGTTTTAGCGGAAAAGAAAAAAGCGTATCAAGATAAAATTATCAATTTTGTCCTAAAAATTTACATGTTAACCCTCTTTTTATACTTGGTAAGCACGGTGGAGTATCGCTATGTGAGCGACATTATGAAGCGTGAAATTCGTTTTATTGTTTATTCGTTTAAAAAAGCCTCGCAGAGTTATGAATTCATCGATATGGAAAAAATAAAGTTTCAGGAATTTCAAGAGATCGTCACGCATGCGAATGTCATGATCGAAGAGATCAAAGAGAAAAACAGCGCCCTTGTTGGGTTGAACAGCAACCTTGAAGGGATTGTGGAGCAAAAGACGGAGGAGCTTAAACGCTCGGTTGATTTTGCAAAAGATCTCCTTGAAAAACAAGATCAGTTTGTTAAAAATGCGATTCATGAGATCAACACGCCACTCTCGATTATTTTGATGAATATTGATCTTTACAATCTCAAATTTGAAAAGAATCCCTATCTGCTCAAAATCGAAGCGGCGGTCAAGGTGCTCGATAACATCTATGAAGATTTGGCGTATGTGGTCAAAAAAGACAGAGTTGTGTATGAAAAAAGCATGATTGATTTTTCCAAGTTCTTAAACGAGCGCGTGGAGTACTTTGAAGATGTCGCACAAGGAAACAAACTGCACATTAGTACGAACATTGTGGCGGATTTATTTATACTCTTTAATGAGACCGAATTGCAGCGCATTTGCGACAACAATCTCTCCAATGCCATCAAATACAGTTATGAAAATCAGCCTTTACATGTAAAACTTTTTGAGGGTGATAACGAGGTTGTTTTTGAGATTGAAAATAGCGGTGAAACGATCAAATCACCCGAGCAACTCTTCAATCGTTACTACAGGGAAGATGAGGCACGCGGCGGATTTGGGTTAGGGCTGAATATCGTCAAAGAGATCTGCGATGCAAATGCGGTTGCTATTGAAGTGCATTCGGATGCGTTTAAAACACGTTTTCGCTACCGCTTTGTGAAAGGATAAACGATGAAAATTTTACTGTTGGAAGATGAGCTGATGCTGAGAAGCTCTATCGAAGAGTACTTAGAAGCGCTTGGGCATAAAGTGATCGCTTTTGGTAACGGCGAAGAGGCGTATGAAGCGATTAAGCAAGATGCATTTGATCTTTTGCTCTTGGATATTAATATTCCAAAGATGAATGGGCTGAGTCTACTTAAAGCGCTTAATGAGATCGAACATGCGTTTCCCACCATTTTCATCAGTGCCAATGTGGACATCGATGATATTAGCAGAGCCTTTGAGCTTGGAGCGTCTGATTATCTTAAAAAGCCATTTCATCTTAAAGAGTTAGGCATTCGCATCGATAAAATTAAAAAAGAGTATGAGATTAAAAACCTCAAACACATCATCCTAAGCTCCAAATATGTCTTCTCAAAAGAGGAGCAGATGCTCTTTTACAACAACAATGTGCAAGTCCTTACGAAGAAACAGTTACAAATAGTGACACTTTTGTGCGAGAGTATGGGGGTAGTTGTTGACTTTGAAAAATTCCGTACCTATGTTTGGAATGATGAACCTATCGATAATGCCTCTATTAGGGCTGAAATAAGCCGTTTTCGTAAGTTGCTTAAAGAAGATTTTATCATCAATCTCAAAGGCGTTGGCTATAAGATTGAGAAGTATTTTCCCGAGAAAAACCGCTAAAAGTTACTTAATTACACATATTATTTAGAAAAAAACCTCCAATAGTTCAAAAATCAAAAATGCTACGGTAATGCTACGTTACTTCTTTACAATGACATCATAGCTACCACATCAAAAAGAAGGAGCATTTATGAGTCAGAACATCTACGACAGAGTCCAGGCCAATCCAAAATTCGCCGAGCTTGTAAAAAAAAGAAGTAGTTTTGCTTGGAAACTAGCGATTATCATGCTGGTTGTCTACTACTCCTTTATCCTTGTAATTGCTTTTTCTCCTGCAACATTTGCCATCAAATTAGGAGAAGGCGTTACCACAGTTGGTATTCCTGTTGGATTAGGCGTTATTATCATCGCTTTTGTTCTTACGGGTATTTATACTCAAAGAGCCAATGGTGAATTTGATGATTTAACCAACCAAATCAAAGAAGAAGCAAGGAGCGAAAAATGAAATGGGGTTTACTACTTTTAACATTAAGTAATTTCGCTTTTGCAGCGGATGCTCAGTTTAGCGGAAAACGAGACTTAAACGTTTCTGCGATTGCTATGTTTATAATCTTTGTACTTGCAACGCTTGGTATCACATACTGGGCTGCCAAACGAACGAAAACAGCCAAAGATTTTTATACTGCAGGCGGAGGCATCACAGGATTTCAAAACGGTTTAGCCATCGCAGGTGATTATATGTCTGCCGCATCGTTTTTAGGAATTTCGGGATTGGTTTATCTGAAAGGATTTGATGGACTTATTTATTCTATTGGGTTCTTAGTCGGTTGGCCGATCATTCTTTTCTTGGTGGCAGAACAGCTTCGAAACTTAGGTAAATACACCTTTAGCGATGTTGCATCGTATCGCTTACAACAGACACCGATTCGTATTTTAGCTGCACTTGGTTCATTGGCAACCGTTGCACTCTATTTGATCGCTCAAATGGTGGGTGCGGGACAGTTGATTCAGATCTTATTTGGACTTGATTATGAGTACGCGGTCATTATGGTCGGTATCTTGATGATTTTATATGTTACATTTGGTGGCATGTTAGCAACAACATGGGTTCAGATTATCAAAGCCGTATTACTCCTATCCGGTGCATCATTCATGGCAATCATGATTATGTACAAAGTAGGATTTAGCTTTGAAACACTCTTTTCTCAAGCCGTTGCTGCGAAGAAAAGTGTCTCTATTATGGCGCCTGGTGGTCTTGTCAGCGACCCTATCTCAGCGATCAGTCTGGGAATTGCTTTGATGTTTGGAACCGCGGGACTTCCGCATATCTTGATGCGTTTCTTCACCGTAAGCGATGCAAAAGAGGCGCGTAAGTCTGTCTTCTTCGCAACAGGCTTTATCGGTTATTTTTATATTTTAACATTCATCATAGGTTTTGGTGCTATCGTATTATTAACCAATGATCCAACCTACCTTGATCCTGTTAAAGGCGGCATCATTGGTGGCGGTAACATGTCTGCGATTCATACCGCACATGCGATTGGTGGAAATCTATTCCTAGGATTTATCTCAGCGGTTGCTTTTGCAACAATTTTAGCGGTTGTCTCTGGACTTACCCTTGCAGGAGCAAGTGCGGTCAGCCATGATCTTTATGCAAACGTTGTTGCCAGAGGTCGCGTGGATGAAATGACAGAGATGAGAGTTTCTAAATATGCGACGATTGCGCTTGGTATCGTAGCGATTATCTTAGGTATTGCGTTTGAGAAACAGAACATTGCGTTCATGGTTGGCTTGGCGTTTGCGATTGCGGCGAGTGCGAACTTCCCAATTCTCTTCCTCTCCATGTTCTGGAGAAAGCTGACAACCAGAGGTGCCGTATATGGCGGTAGTTTAGGTCTGTTTACAGCGATTGTCTTGGTTATATTAAGTAAAGCAGTTTGGGTTGATGTTTTGGGCTATAAAACAGCCATCTATGCTTATGGCAATCCAGCCATTTTTTCTATGAGTGTTGCTTTCCTAGGCATTTGGATCATCTCCTTAATGGATAAGAGTGAAAATGCCGCTAAAGAGATTGCAGCGTATGACCACCAGTATATTCGAAGTCAAACGGGTATTGGATCTGAAGGTGCTAGTCACTAAATGATAAGCCTTGCAAGAGGTAAACGTTAGAGCATGTCTCTTGTTTTTGCGCATGACGCAGCGTAGCCTCTTTGGAAAAGCCAAAGAGGCGTTATTTTAAATCTATACTAAAGGATCGTAACCATGTCACAACTTTTTGAACCAAGTAGAGCTTTAAGTAAAGAAGCCAGAATTAAAAATATGTGCGAATACAAAGAGCTCTGCATTCAAGCGGATGAGGATTTTGAAGGCTATTGGGATAAACTTGCACGCGAAAAAATCGAGTGGTTTAAGCCTTACGATAGAGTCTTAAATGAGGATAACGCTCCTTTTTATAAATGGTTCGAAGGTGGCAAATTAAACGTTACGCATCAGTGTTTAGGACGGCATTTAAAAACGCGCAAAAACAAAGCAGCGATTATTTGGGAAGGCGAGGATGGCAAGCGTCGCATTATCACCTATCTTCAACTTTTCTACCGTGTTAATCGCTTAGCAAACTTAATGCGCAATCGTTTTGGCATTAAAAAGGGCGATCGTGTTGTTCTGTACATGCCTATGATCCCAGAGGCGGCATTTGCAATGCTTGCATGTGCAAAAATCGGAGCGATTCACTCGGTTGTTTTTGGTGGATTTTCGGCGGAAGCATTGCGTGATCGTGTTCAAGATGCTCAGGCAAAATTGGTTATTACCGCCGATGGTGCATTTCGTCGTGGTAAACCGTATATGTTAAAACCCGTTGTCGATGAAGCACTGAGTGTTGGGTGTGAGTGTTGTGAAAAAGTATTGATTGTTCAGCGAAACTTTGAAGACATTGACTACGTTCCAGGCCGTGACTATGTTTACAATGAGATCATCATGAACGAATCTCAGTACTGCGATCCTGAATGGATGGACTCTGAAGACCCGCTCTTCTTACTGTATACGTCAGGCAGTACAGGTAAACCAAAGGGCGTGCAACATTCAAGTGCTGGCTACATTTTGTGGGCACAGTACACGATGGAGCATGTTTTTGATGTTAAAGAGAACGACACGTTTTGGTGTACGGCGGATGTGGGGTGGATTACGGGGCATACGTACATCGTTTATGGACCACTGGCAATGGGTGCTACAACGATCATGTACGAAGGTGTTCCAACGTTCCCTGATGTTGGTAGATGGTGGCATATGATTGAAGAACACCGTGTCAATCAGTTTTATACGGCACCAACAGCAATTCGTTTGCTTCACAAAGAAGGGGCAGATGCGCCATCACGTTACGATCTAAGTTCTCTTAAAGTGCTTGGAACCGTTGGTGAGCCTATCAATCCAGATGCGTGGACATGGTACTATGAGCAAATTGGCGGTGGCAACTGTCCGATTGTCGATACATGGTGGCAAACAGAGACGGGTGGGCATATGATTACGCCACTTCCGGGTGCTACACCGATTAAACCAGGCAGTGCGACATTCCCACTTCCGGGCATCAAAGCGGAGATTATTGACGAGCACGGCAATCCTACCCCTCAGGGTGAAAAGGGATTTTTGTGTATCACCAAGCCTTGGCCTTCGATGATTCGCAATATTTGGGGTGATAGTGAGCGATTTGTGAAGTCTTATTTTGGTGATTGTAAAAAAGATGGTAAACCTGTTTACTTCTCAGGTGATGGTGCGATGTACGATGAAGATGGTTACATTGTCATTACAGGACGAACAGACGACGTTATCAACGTTTCCGGTCATAGAATAGGAACGGCTGAGATCGAAGCGGTTCTTGGTAACCACGAAAACGTTGCGGAAGTGGCGGTTGTCGGCAGACCTGATCCGATTAAAGGGGAGGGTATTTTTGCTTACATCGTCATCAAAGGTGCCGATAGCATGAGCGAAGAGGTTTATATGATCCAAGATCTGAATAAGCTCATCGTCAAAGAGATCGGTAGTTTTGCGAAACTCGATGCGATTCGCTTCGTTCCGGGGCTTCCAAAAACAAGAAGTGGAAAGATTATGCGAAGAATCCTTCGTGCGATTGCGAAAAAAGAGCCAATTACCCAAGATATCTCAACACTTGAAGATCCAAGCATCGTTGAGAAAATCCAAAATCTCATCGAATTTTAACGCTCCAACGCGGTTACATGTCAATGTGTAACCGCTCCTTCTTCTTCCCCCTGCAAAGTAAAAATTTTTAGTTAAAATGTTATGATGCTCAAACAAATTACTATCCATTAGAGGAACATGACATCATGGCATTGCATATTATCAACCAACCACACGATCAAACCAAAGCTGTTAACGATACCCTTCGTTACCCAAACCTAGAGAAGATTATAAGCGTACCTTTAGGCATCGGAGAGTTTTACGAAGCGTGCAAAGATTATCCTATTTTGTTCGCTAAAAACAAAGAAGGACATTGGCTTGCCATCGCACTCCTTGGGTATAACGATAAGAACGTCTATTTGGATGAAAATCACAGCTTTAAAAAAGGGAAATACCTTCCCGCTTTTTTGAGGCGTTACCCATTTGTTTTGACGCAAGATGAAGGCAAAGAGAGCTTCTCTTTAGGCATCGAAGAGGAGGCTTTGGAAGAGTTGAATGCATCCAATCAACAAAGAGCACTCTTCAAAGAGGATAAATCACCCAGCGATTTAACCAACAGCACGTTGGCTTTTCTGGTTCGTTTTCAAGGTGAGTTGCACGCAAGTAGCGCTTTCATTAAAGAGTTAGAAACGTGGGAACTTTTGGTTGAGAAAAGTGCAAATGTCGTTGATGACGAGGGAAAATCACATACGATTAATGGATTTTTCACGATCAATGAAGAAAAAATGGCGCATTTAAGTGAGAAGAGAAAACTCGACATCTACAAAAAAGGTGCGACTCCTTTTATGACTGCGCATCTTATCTCGTTGAGCAATATTAGACGATTGGGCTGGTAGGCTTTTTAATCTTAAAAGCGTTTACATGTAAAGTTTTCAATGTTACATGTAAACGCAAATCTCCTTCTAATGAGGCTCAACTTCACTGCTAAAAGCGGATGAAACGCCTTGTGTGGCAAATCGAACTCCCATATCAAAAGCTTTTTCGCAATCTATGGGGAAGACTTCTTTACGCCTTTGTGCTTTGTGCGGTTCACTAAAGGCGGTTACTTCGTATTTGGAGTAGTCTTTAAACTGATAAGTATCGGTGACGTAGAGTGCTTCAGAAGAGCCAAAAATGCTGCCTAGTCTTTTTTCAAGACCTTTGAGTGCTTCAACATAACCCCATTCTCGCATTCGTTTTTCATCTAAATTCATCGTATACATCAAACCTATGGGTATTTTTCTGGGGAATAAAGAGGAGTAATTGACATCGTAAACAGTGTATTGAAAGGCTAAACGTTCTATAAAAGAGCGCATCATACCCGTGATGTTTCCAAAATAAATGGGTGAGCCTAAAACAATGGCATCCGCATCTCGTAGTTTTTCTAAAAGAGGTTTGAGCTCATCTTTATGTGCGCATTTTCCATAGGATTTTCCATTTTTCAGTTTACAGGCAAAGCAGCTTACACACCCTTGGTAATTGAGGTCATAAAGGTGAATGAGCTCTGTTTGCGCCCCTTGTTTGGCTGCTCCTTCAAGGGCATTTTTAAGCAGGGTTGCGGTGTTGGCATTTTTGCGCGGACTTCCATTGATGGCTATAATTTTCATCTGTATTCCTTCTCTAAGTTTCTTGAGTTGAATTATAGGGTTATTTGTAACTTAAGTATAGAATGAACTTTTTAGTTATATACTAACCAAAAGGGAAGTAATGGAGCAAAAAATGGAAAATTTCAACGATAAATATGAAAAATGCCCTATGTATTATGCGATGTCAGTGCTTGAAGGAAAGTGGAAGTGGATTATATTGTGGAAGATCTATCAAACAAAAGTCATACGCTACAACCGCTTAAAAGAGATGCTGCAGCCGATTGCGCATAAAACATTAAGCCAGCAGCTTAAGGAATTGGAAGGGAATAATATTATTCACAGAGAACAGTACAACCAAGTTCCACCTAAAGTAGAGTATTCACTCACCCCTGAGGGTGAAACGCTCATTCCTATACTCAGTTTGATGTATCAATGGGGAAGTGAGCATATGGCGCCTCGTGAAACGCGTGAGGACGATACGTGTTTAAGCACAGATCTTAGGGATTCATAGACATTTACATGTAAAGCCAAATGACTTTACATGTAAAGATTTCTAGCATTGTATTTGAACGTTTAAAACGAATGGAACGAGCATCTATTGGCAATCCATAGAAGTGCGTAGTTTGACTAAATTGTCTCTCATAATATCGATATAACCAATACCTTTTTGACTCTCCGCTACGGTAATGTTTTCAATGGGTCTTAGTGCATCGGTTTTGACATTGGCCTCTTTGGCGATAGATTTTGCAACTTTATCGCTTGCAAACTCTTCAAAAAAGACCGTAGTGATCTTCTCGCTTTTGGTAATATCAATTAATTTTGCGATCTGTTTTGGGGAAGGTTTCGTCTCGGGAGTCATGCCTGTGATGGAGTATTGCGTGATGCCGTACTCGTGCGCCAAATACTCAAAAGCATCATGATTGACAATCACTTTTTTGTTTTTGCAACTTTTAAGTACCTCATAATCCATTTTTAATGTTTGAAGTTTGAGCAGATACGCTTCCAAATTGGTTTTATAGACGTTTGCATTTTCAGGATCTTTGGTACTTAACACTGTTGTGACCTCTTGAGCGACACGGATGTAGTTATCGATGCTCAACCAATAGTGTGGATCGTAACTGCCTTTATGCTCGTGTCCATGCGCTTCATGATCGTCGTGTTTCATCTCAAGAAGTTTCACTTTTTGGCTCATATCAATGGTTTTATCTTGAATCTTGAGCGAACTAATGATCTTTTGACTCCAAGGTTCAAACACAGGGCTGCTGATGATGAAAAAATCACTCTTTGAAAGTTTGGCGATATCTTTCGCTTTGGGTTCAAACTCATGGGCTTCAACACCAAAGGGGACAAGATTGGTTACGTTCACTTTCTCCCCACCAATGATTTTAACAACATCATACAGAGGGAATATGGTTGTTGTAACCGATACATCTGCAAACATTGCCGTAGTAAGTACCAGAAAAAATGTCAGTTTTTTGAGCATTTATGACTCCTTTTAGTTAAGTGAGAGAATCATAACATAGTGCAACTGAGTTGCATATAAATGCCTCACGTTCTCTAATATCTTTTGGGTTTAAAAAGAAGTGAGAGAATAAAAAAACACAGTAGGAGCACAACAATGGTCGCACCACTTGGTAATGACGCGTAGTAGGAGATAAAAAGTCCCCCAATAACCGACACCATCGCAATAAAGATCGCATAGACAACTGAGCTCCTAAAATTTTTACTAAATTGCATGGCGATGATAGCAGGGATGACCATCATCGCGCCAATCAAAAGGGCACCCACAATTTTAATCGAGACACTGATGACCACGGAGACCAGTGAGATTAAGAGATAGTTTAAGAGTGTGGTATTGATCCCCGAGGCTTTTGCACTCTCTTCATCAAACGCGATGTATAAAAATCGTTGGAAATTGACATACAATGTCGCCGCACAAATCAATCCTAAAAGCGTAATAATCACAATATCATCATCATCAATCGCAACGATGGAACCAAAAAGATAGTCAAATAAAGAGGTGTTAAAAGAGGATGAAGCCGAGACAATAATAATCGCTAAGGCTAGAGAGCCTGAGAGAAAGATAGAGAGTATGGAATCGGAATAAAGTTTATTGTGTTGCCTTAAATACTCAATAACCCACGATGCAGTAAGGGTGAAAACCAGCGAACTATAACTCGGAGAAAGCGCTGTTAAAAAACCAATGGCAACGCCCAAAAGTGAGATATGTGCAAGCGCATCGGAGAGCATTGAAAAACGCTTTACTACCACAAACATTCCAAGAGAGGAGGCAATCGCTGCAATCATCGTGCCTGCGAGAAAGGCTTTAATCATAAATGTGTATTGAAAAATTTCCATATCAATCCTTAATGATGGTGGCAAACCATGTGCGCGTCGACGCCATAGAGTTCATTTAACTGTTCTGAATGATAGATTTGGCGCGGATCATGGCACGCTAAGAGTGTTTGATTGATGCACAAGACTTTATTGATATCATCCACAATGACGCCCAAATCATGGGTGACAAAAAGAATTGTAATGTTCTCTTTCTCGTTTAAACTTTTCAAGAGGGCATAGAAATTGATTTGGGATTGTTTATCCACACCTGTATTGGGTTCATCGAGAATGAGGATTTGTGGTTCATTCACCAGAGCCTTGGCAATCATAACGCGTTGGCGTTGACCACCAGAGAGTTCGCTAATTTTGGCATCTTTTAAATCTTCTATGTTCATCTTTATCAAGACATGGTCAATCATTTCTAAATCTTTTTTGCTGATGCGTGAGAAGAGTGGTTTGTTGGCAATGAGTCCCAAATGGATTACCTCTTGAACGCTGATGGGAAAATTTTCATCCAATTTTGAGATGCCTTGCGAAACATACCCTATTTTTTTCAAAGAGCTTAGAGAAGGTGTTTGCCCAAACAGTTTTATCATCCCACTGTCATGAGGCATAAGCCCAAGGATCAGCTTCACCAGTGTACTTTTACCTCCACCGTTGGGACCAATGATGGCAGCATAGTCGCCGCGTCTTATTTCCAAAGAGACATCGTGAATAATCGTTTTGAAATTTAGATTTTTGATTTCGATAACAGTGTCTTTAAAATTTTTTAGCACCAATGTTTGCCTTTTTGAGTTAAGTTAAAATAAGTAGGAGGCCTAAAAGAATAATTGTGAGTGTGGCTCCAAAATCAAGATATTTGAATACATTTGAATAGTTATTGCGTGAGCTATTGCGAATTTTTACGCTGAGTAATGCTGTCAAAGCGATAACAAACCCCATTCCAAGACTCATAGCAATGGCACTGAGAAATCCTATAAAATATAAACCAAGCGTGATGGAAAATAAAAAAACGGTTATTGTGCCAGGGCACGGAATTAATCCAGCCGCTAAAACCAACGTAAGATCGGTTGAATTTTGAGTCGTACAACTCGCACACTGACACGAAGCGATTTTTTGTGAACTCCATTGTATCTTGCGTGCATTTTTATAATGTTTTATTTTTCCATAGAGTAAATAAATCCCGATGCTTATAATCAAAAATCCAGAAATTTTGGTTGCAATATCGGCAATATTGATCATAGTAACTGCAAAAATATGTTGAAATAAATAATACAGAACATACGTAACAATAAACGCTGAAAATGTATGTACACTCGCAATCATCAAAGATAAAAACAGCGCTTTTTTATACTGTTTATCATTGGCTGTAAAGTAGGATGCAACAAGTGTTTTCCCATGTCCTGGGCCTGCTGCATGAACCAATCCGTATAAAAATGAAAGCAGTAAAAGAGAGCAAATGGATACCAAACTGTGTTCATTTTTTATCTCTTCTAAGAGCACACCTAATTGAATAGCTATATTTTGTAACCATAATGCGATGTGTGAGAGTTCTAAAGTATTCATTTTGAGATATCAAGCTTGATGTAATTGACGGCAGCCATGATCTCTTTGATCACTTTAAACCCATTACTCTTTTGGACGTTGTATTCCGTTGTATTGATGATGTGTGTTTGGTCAAGATCTTCTAAAAACACGATGGCTTTGGTTGAGTCTACGAAGATAATTTCCACATTGTTTTTATCATTAAGTTTATAATCAAGTGGTATATCAAATGCAATGCTTACGAGTTGATTCTCAAAAAATAGGGTAAAGTTTTCGGCTTTAAAAGAGGTGTTTTTCCCATTGATGAGAATAGAAGTCATAAAATAGGGTATTTGCAAACGCTCTAGTGCATCATACATTCTCTTTTTATCAGATTCTACAAGATGTTCGGAGTAGAGTGTTTTAAAGTCTTTTGATGTGGCAGAATCAAATTTCCAATTTACATGAATCTTCTGAATTTTACCATCGGATAAAGAGGGCGTCAGCGATACATTAACAAACGATGCTTTATTATTGCCACACAGTGCACATGAATAAGCAAAACTAAATGTCATAAGCATTACACAGAAAATTTTGAGCATAAAAAGTTACCCTTGAATTTTATAAGGGATAGTTTATCATTATGCAACTAAGTCGTAAGTAAAATTATTATTCTAGCAGGTCGTTTACATGTAAAGTCAAAGCGGACTTTACATGTAAAGATTTTTAGGAGACTAATGCCGCGTGAATGAGTGTCTCTTCTTGCTCAAAATGAATGGTGCAGTTACTTTTGACACCAATCTCTTCAATGCTTTTTTCATAGTTTCTATCTCTATTATCGCCTTTAATGGAGATGGAAAAAATAGGGTATTTTTTGGCGTTAAAGCGGATGTATTCGCCCGTAATCAGCGCTAGACGGGTGGTAATGACCGATGAGGTGATATGGGATTGATACACCTTTGTCAGAAGCTTCATAAAGTCTTCAACTTTCAAACGAACATCGGGAAATGTGGGGTCAAACTCTTTTTTAAATTTGATGGTTGAGTTGGTTGATGAGGCACTGATACAGAGGTCTAAAAGCGCATAGATATTAACACTTTCACCGTACTCTTCGACGTTAGCAAATTTTTTGGTAGCACTTTTATAGAGTTTAATGCCTATGGAAGTCTCATCGTCGTAGCCCACGGTAATGGCGTAAAACTTGTAGGAGCTAAAAGCAATGTCAACAATGGTTGTTTTAAAACCATACGTCATGCTGGCATAGGTTTGTGCGATGTCGAAGATTTTTTTGTGATTTACCTCACCAAGAAGGTATTGCGCTTCTTGGTTAAGGGAGATGATTTTACCGGTATTATCAAAAACAATAAAAGGATTGTAGTCGTGTTCAATCCACGCTTCTGCAAAACTACTCATAGACTAGCTTTCGATATAGTTTTTAAGTTTACGTCCAACTTTTGGATGTTTAAGCTTTTTAATTGCAGAACTTTCGATCTGACGAACACGCTCACGTGTAACGTTAAGCTCTTTTCCGATCTCTTCAAGTGTGCGATCGCTCTCATCGTGCATCAAACCAAAACGCATACGAATAACGGCTTTTTCACGGTCATTGAGTTGATCCAATACTTCATCAATTTGATCTTTAAGATCCGATTTTAAGATGAAATCAAGTGGTGCAACAGAGGTTTTATCTTCAACGAAATCACCAAATTTACCATCGTCTTCATTACCAATAGGTGCTTCTAACGAAATAGGCTCTTTGGTAATTTTGATAACGTTTTTGACTTTATCCGCACTCAACCCAACTTCCAGTGCAATGGTCTCAATATCAGGCTCTTTTCCCTCTTCTTGAAGGTGTTTACGGATGATCTTGTTGATACGGTTAATCGTCTCAATCATATGGATCGGAATACGAATCGTACGGGCTTGATCCGCAATGGCTCTGGAAATTGCTTGACGAATCCACCATGTGGCGTAGGTTGAAAATTTGTACCCTTTTTTGTACTCAAATTTATCGACCGCTTTCATCAAACCGATATTACCTTCTTGAATCAAATCTAAGAACGGTAAGCCTCGGTTAGTATAACGTTTTGCAATCGAAACAACCAGACGAAGGTTACTTTTTGCCATACGAGTTTTAGACTCGTCAGCAATTTTTTTACCCCGTTTGATTTGCTCAAGAACCTCTTTGAGTTTCTCAGGATCAAGATCAAACCCTTGTTTACTCGCTTCTTTGGTTTGGAAAAGCTTTTTGATCTCCATGTAGGTCGAAACCATTGTCGCTTCAGGAACCATCGTTGTGATATCTTCTTTGTTAAGCTCAACAATGTTCACAAGGAGTTTAACGTGATTTTCCCTGAGGGTATCGTTAAAAAGTGGTAAACGGTACTCTAAACGTTTAAGTTCTTTGTCGAACTCAAAGTCACTTTTAAGGGCTGTTTCCATTGACTTTACAAGTTCGTTAATGAGCTTACTGGTAGGCCCTAGATCCATCAATGCGTCTTTAAGAAGTTTCTTTTTGTACGCAAGTCCTAGATCATAGTTCATCATCTCTTCAGCATCATCCAAGTTCTCTTCAGGTGGTCTGGTAAGACTTTTGAGCCAATCTTTTTTCGCTTTTTCGAGTGATTTAAAACTTTCGATAACTTTTTCAGTTCGGGTATTGTCTTTTTTAGAGAAGGTTTTTTTCTCTTCCCCTTCTTCGCCTTCTTCCTCGTCAAACTCTTCTTCATCATCGCCATCGTCGCTGTCATCTTCAAAGGTTTTGAAAAGCTCTTTAACACGACGTTCACGGTTAATAAGGGCTTCTTTGTAGTCTAGAATAAAGTCGATAAGGTACGGAACAGAACAGAAAGCATCGATGATGATATCTTCACCAAATTCGATTTTTTTACTAATGTCAATCTCTTCATCTTTGGTCAAAAGTGAGATTTGTCCCATTTCACGAAGATACATCCTCACAGGGCTATCACTGCGTGACCACTCTAGGAGCTCTTTTTCGCTGGCAAGGTCAAACTCTTCTTCAAGAGCATCGTCTTTGATTTTTTGGCGCTCTTCTTCTCTTCGTCTTGCCTCTTCTTTGTTACGCATTTTTGCGATTTCAGCAGAAGAGATCAATGTAACTTTGTATTTTTCTAAAAGGCTCATCAGTTTTTTGACGTTTGCAGGGGTTGGAGGTTTGATAAAAAGATCCATTACGTTTTCGTAAGTGACGTATGCTTTTTCATTTTCTGCAAAAAGTTCTTCTAATGCTGTATAGAGTTCTTTTGAAGCCATAAGTGTAACTCTCCTTGATTCAGGTGTGTGTGGAGGTGGAAATTTCTAATTTCTTTAATAAAAGATGTGGATTATACCGAGTTTTCTTTTAATTGTCGTTAAAAAACGATTTTGGCAAAGTGGAACGGGAGTTGCTTCAATTAGAACAAGATTCTAAAAACAGTGGGAACAATAATGCAAAGTAGCTACTACAGCGTTACAGGAGCGATGGTCACTCAGTTTAATAAACTGGACCTTATCTCTAACAATCTTGCCAATTTAAATACGACAGCATTTAAACGAGATGATGTTGTTGTCGGAGATTTTAAACGCATTTTTCAAGAATATAAAGATGAAATGCCGATTAAAGACAATACAAAAGATGCAAGTAAGTTTATGAATGCAGTTGGCGTACGAGTACCTCAAATCGTTGAAGAGTATGTCAAATACGAACAAGGCAGCATTAAAAATACAGGTAATTCTTTTGATTTTGCACTGAAACGAGATGATGCCTTTTTTATGGTTGAAACGCCCAACGGCATTCGTCTAACGCAAAATGGTTCTTTTACACTGAATAATGAAGGTGTCTTAACCACAAAAGAGGGCTATCCTGTATTGCCTGCGACCTATTTCCAAAATCAGCAATACATTAGAATTCCTGAAGATGGCGAGTTAAGAGTCGATCAAAACGGTGGAATTTACAACCGTGAAGATGAAATAGGGCGTTTGTATATTGTCCAAAGTGATGATGTAAAATCGCTTCTCAAAGAGGGAAATAGCCTTTATAAATTTAAAAGTACCGATGAGTTAACGGAACTTGAAGAGGGTAATTTAGTAGCACAAGGTTTTTTAGAAACCAGTAATGTTAATCCCGTCAGTGAAATGGTTGGGCTTATTGAAACCAATAGATTTGTTGAAATGTATCAAAAAGTAATGAAATCGCACATGAACGATCTCAATTCAGAAGCAATTTCGAAGCTTGCATCGACTAAAGCATAATTAAGAAGGAACAAATATGATTAGAGCACTTTATACGGCTGCAACAGGTATGATTGCGCAACAAACGCAAATTGATACCACTTCTAATAATATCGCCAATGTGAATACCATTGGTTATAAAAAGCAACGTGCTGAATTTGCGGACTTGATGTACCAAACCATGACCTATGCAGGAACATCAACCAGTGGAACGTCTGTCTCACCAACAGGTATTGAAATCGGTTTGGGTGTGCGTCCAACAGCGGTTGCAAAGATGTTTACACAAGGTAACTTCAAAGAGACAGGAAACCAGTTGGATATGGCAATTACGGGAAATGGTTTCTTCCAAATTTTACTCCCAGATGGCACCACCGGGTATACTCGAAATGGCTCGTTTAAACTCGATGCTGATGGCAATGTCATTAATAGTGATGGGTATCAACTCATTCCTAATATTGTCATTCCTGCGGATGCAACGCAAATTACCATTGGTGTTGATGGTATGGTTTCTGTCCTTCAAGCTGGCGCTACGGCAAGCCAACAAATAGGCCAAATTGATCTTGCAAATTTCATCAATCCAGCAGGCCTTCACTCTTTAGGCGATAATAATTATGTTAACACCAATGCATCAGGTGATCCTATTGTCGGCAATCCTGGTTTAAATGGTATTGGGCAAGTGCGACAACAATTTGTTGAGATGAGTAACGTTCAGTTGGTTGAAGAGATGACCGATCTTATTACAGGTCAACGTGCGTATGAGGCAAACTCAAAGGCCATTACGACCAGTGATCAAATGCTTCAAACTGTGAATGCTTTAAAACAATAAAACTTAAAATGATCATTTTAATACCTATTCTGATCGTGATCGCGTTTATTGTCGCGATCGATCAGCTCTATTTTAGTGATCTTCCACCCAAAGAGTCTGCCTCTCAAAAAGAGGTGCAGCAAAAATCAAGCGATGCCAATGCAACTCAAAAGTATTTAGATCGTTATATTAAAAAATAATCTTTACATGTAAAAGAAACGATATGAATTTTTTAGCAATTTTTAAACTGACGATTCCCGTGATGATGGGTTATATTCCCCTTGGAATGGCGTTTGGTCTGCTGCTTTCAAAGCTTCTGATTCCTTGGTATTACGCTTTTTTTATGAGTGCGTTTATCTATGCGGGTTCGGGGCAATTTTTACTCCTCACCCTGTTTGCATCGCAAGCCACGATTTTGGAAATAGGCATCGCCACGTTTTTGCTCAACCTTCGCCATACGTTTTACGGACTTTCAATGATCTCAACGTTTAAAAATTTCTCATGGAAAAAACAGTATCTTATTTTTAGTTTGACCGATGAGACATTTGCGCTTTTAAAAACAAGTGAACTCCCTGAACAGAGTCGTGAAAAAGCCTACCTTTTGATTAGTCTTTTAAATCAATGCTATTGGATTATAGGCAGTGTGATGGGGGCCCTTCTTGGCAATATAGTGCCGTTTAATTACGAAGGTATCGAGTTCTCACTTACGGCTCTTTTTGTAGTACTTTCCATTGAGTTGTATAAGAAAAACAGACTGCATAAGCCTTTTTTTGTCGCACTTATTATTGGGCTTTGTGGCATGATTTTGTTTCCACCGCAAAAGATGCTCATATTGTCACTTTGTGCCGCGGCATTTGTGTTGATTGTGTTTAAAAGGAGTATGGAAAATGGAAAGTAGTTACATCATCGGAAGCATTATTGTGGCAACCCTTGCGACGTATGCGACACGTATCATTCCCTTTTTGCTCTTTCGTACGAGGGAGCCTTCACCATTGATTAAGTACATTGAACTCAATATGCCGCTCATGATTATGGTGATTTTGGTCTTTTATGCACTCAAAGATGTGAAGTGGGAAAGCTACCCGTATGGGTTGGCAGAAATCATCGGTGTGTGTGTTGCGATTCTTTTACATGTAAAGTTTAAAAACGCCCTTTTGAGCATTTTTGTCGCAACACTCACCTATATGGTTTTAATTCAAAAAGTCTTTTAGGCTTTTTTCACAAACTCAGACTTGAGTTGCATTGCGCCAATGCCTTCAACTCTACAGTCGATATTATGGTCACCCTCGTAGACTAAACGAATATTTTTAACTTTCGTACCACCTTTGATGACCGCAGAGGAGCCTTTGAGTTTGAGATCTTTTGCGACGATAACGCTATCTCCATCTTGAAGAACCGTACCATGCGCATCTTTAATAACAACACTCTCTTCGCTTGCAGTATTTTTGGGCCATTCGTGGGCACATTCAGGACAGATGATCATCTCGCCATCTTCATAGGTATATTCACAGTTGCATTTAGGACAAGCAGGTAATTGCATATATTTCTCTCTTAATGATTTCTTTTTAGTATGCCAAAACTCGTCTCAAAAAGAGCTAAATGGGCACTAGCGTCTTAGAAGAAAGGGAAATTCGCGATCTCTTTCATAGCGTTTGATCTTCTCTTCGTAACGATCAATCGCAGTGACCAAATCGCGGGCAAATTCGTAGTTGATAATATAATCATTTTGGTTTACATGTAAGGTTTGCATTCCTTGCAGTGCGGCGTTATACATAAGCGCATCTTTGATTGTTTCTGCATTTCCATTGGTGAGACGACGAAGATCGTGACCCAAGCCTGTGACCCACATATCCATAAACTCGACTCGAAATGGCAAGACTTTTCCCCATGTTTGCTCGACCAAAATAGCATTTTTCAGCGAAAATTCATGAAACATGATGGTGTCACGATCAGGCTCATAAACGGCAATAATTTGGTTGGGTTCAGGGCTAAAGACGGGATTGATTGTTGCTAAGTTGACCTCTTTGGGGGCACAACCGCTGAGTAGTATTGTTGCGAACAGAAGGAGGGTGGTCATAAGTGTACGCATAAAAAGTCCTTACATGTAAAAACGAGATATGCTATTGTACATTATAAATGTTAACGAAGATGATGGATTAAGAAGCCCCTTGTAAAAGGGCTTCTTAGCGCTTAAAGTGCAAAGAGGTCGCTAAATTCGTTAAAATTCATCGCTTCAAGGCTGGCTTGATTTTCACACGCACGCTCTATATTCGCACACTGTTTTGGGCTGAGTCTGCCTGCTAGGTTGTGTTTGAATTTTGAGATCAAAAGCGGAATACCATCTTTTCGTCTTCGTTTATGTCCTATTGGGTACTCGACTTCAACTTTCTCGCTTTTGCTACCATTTTTGTAGAAGATTTGTACGGCATTGGCGATGGAACGTTTATCGGCTTCAAGATACTCTTTGGTGTAACGCGCATCGACCACAACTTCCATTTTATCGCGGAGTTTATCGACGCGAGGATCGTTGGCATAAAGATCTTCGTAGTGCTCTGCAACCAACGTACCATGAATCAGAGGAATGGCGACCATGTACTGAATGCAGTGGTCACGGTCGGCTGGGTTGGCAAGAGGGCCTACTTTGTTGATGATGCGATGCCCTGATTCTTGCGTCGTAATGACGATTTTTTCAATGTCATCCAGTTGATCTTTAACCTCATTGTGAAGTTTGACCGCACACTCAACGGCGGTTTGGGCATGAAATTCCGCTGGGAAACTGATTTTAAACAGCACTTGCTCCATCACATAGCTTCCAAACGGTTGTGGGATGGTAAGTTTTTTCCCTCCCATTTTGACATCTTCATACCCCCAAAATTTTGCACTGAGCGCTGAGGGGTAACCCATCTCGCCTGCAAGTGCTTTAAGAGCAAGATTCACACCACGACTGCTCGCATCGCCTGCTGCCCATGATTTGCGTGAACCTGTGTTGGGCGCATGACGGTAACAACGAAGCGCTCCACCATCAACCCATGCGTGTGAGACGGCATTGCGTATCTCTTCAAACGTACCGCCCAGCATTGCAGCAGCAACCGCCGTGGAAGCCACACGGACTAAAAGCACGTGATCGAGTCCCTCTTTGTTGAAGCAGTTTTCAAGGGCTAAAATACCTTGAATTTCATGCGCTTTGATCATCGCGGTTAAAATGTCTTTCACTTTAAGGGGTGCTTTGCCTTCGCTGATATTGCGACGACTGATGTAATCGCCCACTGCCCAAATAGCGCCTAGATTATCGCTAGGATGTCCCCATTCCGCCGCTAACCATGTGTCGTTAAAATCAAGCCATCGCACCATTGCACCGACGTTAAAGGCGGCACGCTCTGGATCGAGTTGGTAGGAAGTCCCAGGCACTTTCGCACCCAAATGTGGCATGGAAGCACCAGGAACGACAGGGCCTAAAAGTTTGGTGCATTGTGGAAATTTAAGCGCTAAAAGTCCACATCCTAGGGTGTCCATTAAACAGTAACGTGCTGTGTCGTACGCATCATCACTTTTGATCTTAAACTCAAAAGCATAGCGCGCAATGTCGGTTAAAAGTGGGTCAAATTCGGGTCGCTTGGTATCTAAAATACCCATATCTGTACTCATACTGTTCCTTTACTTATCTGTTTTTGATGTCAACATAGGCTCGATTCTCGGGTCCTATGTACTCTGAATTGGGGCGAATGAGTTTGTTGTCGCCTCGTTGTTCGACCACGTGCGCTGCCCAACCTGCGGTTCGACTCATCACGAAAATAGGCGTAAAGTAGGCTGTTGGAATGCCCATAAAATGGTAGGTCGATGCGCTGTAAAAATCGAGATTTGGAAAGAGTTTTTTCTCATCCCACATGATTTTTTCAATGACCTCAGAAATGGGGAAGATGTTTGTATTGCCCACATCGTCTGCAAGTTTGCGTGACCACTCTTTAATGACAATGTTACGTGGGTCGTTGCTCACATACACACGGTGCCCAAAGCCCATGATTTTGGCTTTATTCTCTAATTTTTCATAAATACCACGTGTTGCTTCGTGTACTGATTTATATTCTGAAATAAGCTCCATCGCCGCTTCATTCGCCCCACCATGCAATGGCCCTCGAAGAACGCCAATCGCACCCGTAATCGCTGAATAGATGTCGGAGAGTGTTGATGCTCCAATGCGTGCCGCAAAGGTGGAAGCGTTAAACTCATGCTCTGCGTAGAGGATTAAAGAGACGTGCATCGCTTTGATCCACAGTTCACTGGGTTGTTTGTTGTGGAGTTTTTCGAGGAAATAACCACCGATGGTATCTTGTGAACTGGTCGTATCGAGCTCTTTACCGTTGATGTGATAGTGATGCCAGTAAAGTAAGATGGAGGGAAAAATGCCCATCAAACGGGTAATCTTAGAAGCTTGATCGCTAAAATCATCGGCTTCAGGCTCTAAACATCCCAGTGTTGAACAGCCTGTGCGCATGATATCCATCGGATGGGCATTTTTAGGCAGTGCGCGAAGCACCACTTTGAGTGCGTCTGGTAATGCACGCGCTTGAATGAGCTCTTTTTTATAGGTTTCAAGCTCACTTTGTGTGGGTAAAACGCCTTTGGTTAAAAGGTAGGAGACCTCTTCAAAGGTTGCATTTTTTGCCAGATCGTAGATGTCATAGCCTCGATAATTGAGTCCATGTCCTGTTCCTACGGTACAAATAGCAGAACGCCCTGCAACAATACCCGCGAGTCCACCCGTTTTTTTTGTCTCTTTTGCTTCCATAGTATTTTCCTTTTTCATTTTTACTTTCACACGAGAAAGAAGCAAAGCTCCTTTCCCTACGTTAGCCACTAGGGCGCTAAAGCTTGCCAACGGTGTTGGCAGAAATGTTTACATGTAAATAATTATTTTTGATCTTTACATGTAAACAAAGCGTCGATCTTCTCTTCAAAGGCGTGGTAGTTCAACATATCGTAAAGCTCTGTGCGTGTTTGCATGAGTGGAATCGAATTTTTCTGACTGCCATTTTTCAAGATGTCTTTAAAGACGGTTAATGCGGCTTGATTCATCGCGCGAAAGCCTGAAAGTGGGTAGAGCACCATAGCAATGCCAACGGATTCTAACTCTTTACATGTAAAGTACGGGGTTTGTCCAAATTCGGTGATGTTAGCTAGCACAGGCACTTTAATGATTTTGGTAAATTGTTTGTACTCTTCGAGGGTATGAATGGCTTCGGCAAAGATCATATCAGCACCCGCTTCAACGTAGGCAAGTGCTCGCTCAAGCGCAGCTGCTTGTCCTTCCATCGCATGCGCATCGGTGCGTGCCATGACGACGAACTCATCATCAATTTTGCCATCCATCGCAGCTTTGATGCGGTCACACATCTCTTCTTTACTGACGAGCTCTTTATTGGGACGATGACCGCAACGTTTTTGTGCCACTTGGTCTTCAATGTGACATGCCGCCGCACCTGCACGGGTTAATTCTTTAATGGTTCTAGCGATGTTAAATGCGCCACCCCAACCCGTGTCAGCATCGACCAATAGAGGTAGTGAACTGGCACTCGTGATGCGTCTGACATCAATGCAGACATCTTCTAAGTTCGTCATTCCAAGATCAGGAAGTCCAATGCTCGCATTGGCAACGCCTGCACCGCTGAGGTAAAGGGCTTTATGACCCACGCGTTCTGCTTGCATCGCACTGTAGGCGTTGATGACACCGACGATTTGAAGTGGATGAGTCTGTTTTACAGCTTCTCTAAATTTCGCACCTGCACTGATGATACTCATTTTTTTCCTTTTTTAGGGACGGGGTATCCCAGTTTTTCGATTGATTTTTGAATTTCGGGGAGGACACTTTCATCTTCAATGGTCGAGGGCATACTCCACTCTTTACCATCTGCGATGGAGCGCATGGTAGCTCTGAGTATCTTACCACTGCGTGTTTTAGGGAGTTTTTCGATGACGGTAGCAAGCTTCAAGCCCGCAACTGCGCCGATCTCTTCACGCACCAACTGCACAACACCATCGGCGATAGAGCGATGATCGCGTTCAATGCCGTCTTTGAGCACGACAAATGCCATCGGCACTTCGCCTTTGAGTTCATCATCCACACCAATCACCGCACACTCTGCCACATCGGGGTGTTTGGAGATGACCTCTTCCATTTCACCCGTAGAGAGTCTGTGTCCTGCGACGTTAATAACGCCATCCATCCTGCCCATAACCCACACATAGCCATCTTCATCGATGTACCCGCTATCGCCTGTGAGGTAATAGCCTTGATAGAAGCTAAGGTAGGATTTTTTGTAGCGGGTGTCATCTGACCAAATACTCATCAAACATGAAGGCGGAAGAGGGAGTTTGAGTACCAAATTGCCCAGTTGGTTCGGTTTACACTCTTTGCCTTGTTCATCGAGGACTTTGAGGTTGAATCCGGGCATTGGTTTGGTAGGAGAACCCGGTTTTACAGGCATCGGATCAAGTCCCATAGGATTGGCGGCAATCGCCCAACCTGTCTCTGTTTGCCACCAGTGATCAATCGCTGGCTTGTTGGTAATTTTGGTGATCCATTCGAGTGTGTCGCTATCACAGCGCTCACCTGCTAAGAAGATGCTTTTAAGGTGGCTGAGGTCATATTTTTTAGCCCATTCCCCGTGACTATCCTCTTTTTTAATGGCACGAAATGCTGTGGGGGCGGCGAAGAGAATATTGACTTTGTACTCATCGCAGACTCTCCAAAACGCCCCTGGATTGGGTGTGCGTACAGGCTTTCCTTCATACACAACGGTGGTACAGCCATTCATGAGTGGACCGTAAACGATGTACGAGTGTCCTACAACCCAGCCCACATCACTCGCAGCCCAAAAAACATCGCCCGGTTTGGCGTTGTAAACATTGTCCATCGACCACTTCATGGCAACCGAGTGACCGCCATTACTTCGGATAACGCCTTTGGGTTTACCTGTGGTTCCTGAGGTGTAGAGAATGTAGAGAGGATCGGTGGCATCAACCGGCACACATTCCACCAAGCCCGCTTTTTCCTCTTCCATCTCCCAGTCGATGTCTCGCCATGGAAGCATATTGGCTCTCTCTTGCGGACGTTGCCAGATAAGGCAGGTGGTGGGTTTATGGGTGGATTGTTTGATGGCTTCATCCAAAAGTGGTTTGTATTTGATGAGCTTACTGATCTCAATGCCGCATGAGGCACTGATGATGACACGAGGCTTCGCATCATCAATACGCGTGGCGAGTTCGTGCGCCGCAAATCCACCAAAGACAACGGAGTGAATCGCCCCAATGCGCGCACAAGCGAGCATGGCAATGACTGCTTCGGGAATCATCGGCATATAAATGACAACACGATCGCCCTTCACGACACCTTTGTTCACAAGAATGGAAGCGGTTTTAGAGACTCTTTGGCGAAGCTCTCTGTAAGTATAGGTCTTTTTCGTATCGGTGACGGGTGAGTCATAGATGATCGCCAGTTGCTCACCTCTGCCATTGTCAATGTGCAAATCCAGCGCATTGTAACAGCTGTTCATACATCCGCCCACAAACCATCGGTAGTGGTTATCGACTACGTCTAAGACTTTGTCCCATTGGTGGTACCAATGAACTTTTGTCGCCGCTTGTGCCCAAAATTTTTCGGGATTTTCAATGGACTCTTTGTAAGTTGACTCATACTTCGATGACACGTGGATCTCCTATAGTACAAATTTTGAACAATTATATAACGACTTAAGGTTTAGTTCAGTGTACTAGTTTTGATTTTTTAAGACAATTTTCAGACATAGATGCTAGACTCGTACAGTTTTTATACATAATGTAGTTAAAAAGTACTAAGGTGAACTCAATGTACGACAACGCCATCGAAAAAATAGTTGCGATTTACAATCGTTCGGGACTGAGTATTTCTAAGTTTGCCTCCATCATTAACAAAGACCGCAGAACCCTCACAGCATGGATCGACAAATTGGTCACCAAAGAGCCTTCACCTGAGGTCAAAGTCTCCATCTCCAAATTCTTTCGCTATCCTGCAACCATTTGGGAGAGTGAGTGTCATGGGGTTGATTTTGAAGATATGTTGGAACATGTTCCCAAAGATGAGATACGCATTATCGATCAAGGGTATGAGGGTGGACTTCGGTACATCTTAGATAAAGAGGCGCAAGATCGCTTTGTGATTCATCCGCAGTTTCCAGGACCCGCGTATCGAGACAAAGTGGTTCCAACACCTTACAAACGGGTCATTTCCGGCGAAGCGGTGGCGCTTAAAAAAGTGCGGTATGACCAAATCTCAAACTATGCATTTGAATCCACTGAGTGGTATTCCATTGAGTCTCTGCTGCGTTTTGCATTTTCGCATATAGGCAATTTTTACACAAAAAGTGAAAAAATACAGATCTTAGAACTGATGCACGACACCTTTTATGACAATTACAACAAAAGCCTCTATTTCTTTGACTCCCATTCCACCAAGATCTATGGCATGGATACGGCCTATTTTTCGATTAACATCAAACAAAATTTTATGTTTTTTAAAATGCCGATTGAATCTTTGATTGTGGAGATTCAAAATAAAAAGCTGATTTACCGCATGCATCGCTACTTTACCTCTGCCTCACAAGCCCCCGCCCATATTTTAAGAACAGATGCCGCTAAAATTTTACGTATTATTAAAGGAGCGATTGTTTCGGATAAAACGTTAATAGAGTGCTACTATGACATCGAAAAGCAGACCCCTTATGGACCTTTATTTTTAAATAACATCTCCCCCTTTGAGCCGCGATTAGACCTGCAATAAATCTTTACATGTAAAGAAAGTGTAAAGGAAACGTCAATCCTAAATTGACACTGTTATCCTAAGATTTCAGTATCAATTTAGGAGTTAACCATGAAAAAAATAGTCTGTTTTATTCTGCTAGCACTCACACTCAGCCATGCGCAAGAGTTTAATGCCCCCATGAAAACGTATATGGAGAGTTTGCGTGCTGAAGCAAAGGCAAAAGATCCTAGCTTTAGTGGCTTTGATGCCGCGCGCGGTGAGGCACTTTTTAACGGTGTGCATGTTGGCAAAAAAGGCAAAGAGATTTCGTGTACCACCTGCCATGCAACCAATCTTAAAAAAGGCGGGCAAAACGTCAATACCAACAAGCCTATCACAGCGCTTGCCCCTTCTGTCAATCCAACCAGACTAACCGATGTTGCGGAGGTTGAAAAGTGGCTGAGACGTAATTTTAACGATGTGTTTGCGAGAGAGGGAGTCGCGCTTGAAAAAGGTGATGTCTTAACCTACATCATGAATCAATAAGGACAGATCATGAAAAAAATAGTATTAATGATAGCACTTGGACTGAGTTTTGCCTTTGCTGGCAATGTTGCACCCGCTAATAATGCGCTCTATCAAAAAGAGTGTGCGAGTTGCCATTTTGGCTATCAACCTGCACTTTTAAACAGGGCTTCGTGGGAGAAAGTGATGGGAGGTCTCAGCGATCACTTTGGTACCGATGCCTCTTTGGGGAAGGTGGAGAGCGAGCAGATTTTGGATTATCTTGTACGTAATGCTAGAAGTGGTAAGATGAGTGCTAACAACAGCACGATGCAGATTACGAAATCACCTTATTTTACCAAAGAGCATCGCAAAATTCCTGCAAAATTAGTTGAGCAAAAAGAGGTTGGCTCACTCTCAAATTGCCTAGCGTGTCATACAACCGCAGACAAAGGTAACTACAGCAAACATGCTATTGTCATACCAAATTACGGGAGATGGGAATGAAAAAATTATTGGTTTGGGGGCTCTATACCAGAGTTTCCCATGCACTGCTTATGGTCATGATGTTGGCGGTTTTTTTAACCCCCGAAGTCAAACGTTTACTCACGTTACATGTAGCGCTCGGGTACACACTCGCACTGCTGTTTTTGTTTAGGATTTTGTGGGGTTTTATGGATGTGAAGTACTCTCAATTTAAAGATTTTAACTTTAGTTTGATAGCTCTTAAAGAGTATATGCTCGCTATTTTTGGTAACAAAAAAGAGTACATCGGGCACAATCCAGCGTCCAGTTATGCCATCATCGCGATGATTGTTTTAACCTTTCTAGCCGTTATCACAGGTGCGTTAACGTACGGTGTCAAAGAGGGCATGGGTCTGTTTTCCTTTATGAATCACACGATGTTTCGTGATATGAAGCTTTTTAAAGAGGTGCATGAGTTTTTTTCCAACGTCCTAATGGCGGTTATCTTTGCGCATATCGCAGGTGTCCTGCTTGATAAGCTTTTCCACAAATCACGCGCACTAGAGTCGATGGTTGATGGGTATAAGCTAGGGGAGGAAGAGGGTGTTAAACTCACACTGCTTCAAAAAATCTTTGGTGGCGTTGCCATTGCGCTTTCGCTGCTTGCCTTTGTGTATATGCTCGTAGCGCCCAACAGCCTTTTGATTGCCGATGGCAACCCAAAAATGGACTATGCCAAAGAGAACCCTGCCTTTTACAAAGAGTGTATCAGTTGTCATACACTCTATCCTCCCTTTTTACTTCCTTCAAAATCGTGGGTGAGCATGATGGACACTTTGCAAAACCATTTTGGCGATGATGCTTCACTGGACGCTGCTACCACAGAATCTATTAAAGCATTTTTAGTAAACAATAGTGCCGAAACATCGACAAAAGATTCTTCTCTGCGCATTTTAGCAAGCTTGGAAAACGACAAAATGTATCTTGCGATCACCGAAACACCTTTTTGGAAAAATCGCCACAAAGAGATTGATAAAGCGGTTTTTAAAAGAGCAGATATTGGAAAACCATCGAATTGTAAGGCATGCCATGATAGTATTGAAAATGGACTACTGAACAATCGCGATATTAAACGTTTATAGGAAACGCTATGAAATTACTTTTGATCTTTCTTCTGACGCTTTCGTTGTATGCTGACCACGACGGTAAAAAGGAGCATCAGCTCAGTAAAGATCTCTCTTCTTTAGATCTATCATCGGATCAAAAAGAGCGGGCGAAAAGCCTTTTAAAACAGTACCGCGTCGATTTGAAAGTGTTTCGTGAGTTCAAAGAGACGATGGAAGATCAAAAAGAGCGTTTGTTTATGCAAGAACGCTTGAATGAAGAAGATTTGCAAGCGATTAACCAAGCGATCCACCAAAAAGCCAAAGCACTAGAGAGCTCTTTTTTAGTGCAAATGCACAGGCTTTTAACCCCCGAACAACGCCAAAAATTTGCACACAATCTTGAAGAGTGGGAAGTGGAATGAGCGAGAAAATTTTACTCATCGAAGATGATTTGGAGATGCAGTCGCTCATTCGTGATTACCTGCAAAATTACGACTTTGAAGTCCACGCTTACGCTAAACCCAAAGAGGTTCTCTTTCATTTGAAAGCCAATCCAACGCAGTACAAAGTGGTTGTGCTTGATCTGATGTTGCCGCAGATGGACGGTTTTGATGTGTGTAAAGAAATCCGTTCCATGAGTGATGCACATATTATTATCTCCTCGGCGCGCAATGAACTCAGCGATAAAATCTTAGGCTATGGCGTGGGTGCCGATGATTACCTCGCAAAGCCGTATGAACCACGTGAATTGGTCTTAAAAATCAACTCTTTTTTACGTCGAAATACACAGTCAAAAAAATGCGTGGGGGATTTTGAAATTGATGAAGCAAAGATGGAAGTCTCTTTGGAGGGGTATCTTTTGGATTTGACGAAGATCGAATTTGACATCTTACTTCTTTTACTCTCCAATCAAGGCAAAGTGTTTTCGCGTGAGGTCATTTTCAACGCCATAAACGGCATTGGGTACAACTCAAAAGACCGCACCGTCGATATGCACATTAGCAATTTAAGAGCTAAAATAGGCGATGATCCGAAAAATCCCAAATACATTAAGTCCGTTTGGGGCATCGGCTACAAAATGGTCGGGTAAGATGTCTATTTTTACCAAACTCTTTTTACTTTTTTTCATCAGTCTCTCTTTGATGCTGTTTGTCTCGCAGGAGACGAATCAACTCACCCAAGCTAAAATCGAGATGCTCTTAAAAGAGAAGTACCTTCAAGCCTCCACTGAACTCTTTCGTGACCTTGCCAATAATGATCAAACGGCGCTTAAGAAAAGAGTGCAGGCATTTGATTTTGAAGTGATCGCTGAGTCTCAAACTGTATTGGAGCACTCGAAAATCATTTATGAAAACAGCAGCTCCTTTGGTGAAGTGAAAATTTTGATGGATTCCAAAGGGAGGTATCTTTTACTCCTTAGCTATTTGGATGAGCGTTTATTAGTCCAAGATCGTGCGCAAGAAGAGGGATTTTACCATTTTGATACCGTGAATTATCTGATCTTTGCCGATATTTTCGTGCTTGTTCTTACCTTTTTGATGATAACAAAACTGCTTTTTCCTCTTAAACAGATCGCTTCAACCCTTCAAAAATTTGGCGAAGGCGCTTTACATGTAAGAATGAAACGCTTTGGCTCCAACGAACTTGGCAAGCTCTCTGAGACCTTTAATGCGATGGCATCTAACATTGAAGCGCTCATTCTCTCCCGCCAGCGTTTACTTCGCGACATCGGGCATGAGCTTCGCACACCGCTTGCCAAATCCAAGCTCGCTTTAGAGATGTTAGGGGAGGGGAAGTATCAACAAAGTCTTAAAAAAGCGATTTCGCAGATTGATGAGCTGACCAAAGAGCTTTTAGATATTGAGCGGCTTAATGCCAATATGGAACAACTTAACCTTACATGTTTCGATGCTGAAACGCTCATCTCAGAGTCCCTTTCACGCGCACTCATTGACGATGAAAGCTTGGTGGAGCTTCACATCGATGACTCTTTTGAGATCAAGGGTGATCTCAATTACCTTAGCATTGCTCTGAAAAACTTAATCGATAATGCACTAAAATACACAACGCAAAAACCCATTCTCATCGAAGTAAAAGAGCACACGATTATCGTTAAAAGTAGAGGCGAAGCACTCGAACATGCGTTGGCGTACTACTGCGAACCGTTTGCCCAAGGAGATGATGCTAGAGGCGTTGAGGGCTTTGGTTTGGGGCTGAGCATCGTTAAAAAAATCGTACAAAAACATGGGTTTGGATTTGAGCTTACATGTAAAGAGGGGTGGAATAGCTTTTCACTGATTTTTACATGAGGTTACTTGTGCTTATTGATGGAGTTGATAAATGAAAGTTAAAAGTCTAATACCGAACCATAGAAATGAAATGGATATGGAAGAATCTGATGACGATATTAGTGATTTTAAACAATATTTTTATGATAATCTTGAGAATATATCCAAGATTGATGTTGAAAATTCAAGGCTATTTCAGAAAATATTATATATCACTTTTTTGGATTCTTTAGCTGCTAGTATTTGTCCAAGCTGTCAAAAAAAACAAAGATTTATCCAATTAATTGACAATTTTTCTGATTGGAGCGATAAAGATAGAATTTGTACTACTTATTTAGTAAGAAAACTTGACCTAAATTCTGATATAGGAAACCAAGAAGTTAGAGAAATACTGAAAAATAAGGTTAAAAAATGGGAAGGGTGCGGTTCTCACTACATTGAAATTACAGAAGATTTTACTTTTGATGCTATCAAAAAATATTTTGAAAATAAAAACACTGATTTTAGATTAGAAAATTTTAAACACTCTCATTTATTGTATTCACTAAGAAATATTCTTGTTCATAGACATCAGTCAAAAAAAGAACTAGGTACTCGACATCCAGAGTTACCATTTTATGAAAGATATAGCATAATCAATTTTGAAACAAAAAAATTAGAATTTAAAGAATTTGAATTGATCTATCCCAATATATTTTTAAAGAATCTCTGTAAAAAAGTCCTTGATAATTTTCTTATACATTGTCAAGAAAAAAAATTAAATCCTTTTTTGCAATATTATGCAGGCGATTATTTATTGGATGTTCTAAATAAAGATTGAATAAGGATTTTGGGGGCAGGGCAAAACTTTTAACTTTTAAGTAATATGTACGAGAGCAAGTGCAATTTTACAGATAAAATCTTTACATGTAAAGGCAGCAATAGCTTTAGCATTCAGCCGTCCCAAACAAGTGACATTCGATTCTTTAAATAAAACTTAGGTACAATAGAAGCATTAAGATATATAAAGGATAGAGATGTTATTTGAAAAGCTAGGCTTGATCGCACCGATACAAGAGGCCGTAACTGAACTTGGGTATACGAAACCAACGCCTGTGCAAAATAAGGTCATTCCCTTAGTATTAGAGGGTAAAGACGTGATGGCAACCGCACAAACCGGTACGGGTAAGACGGCTGCGTATGCACTTCCACTCTTACAAATTTTGAGCAAAAAAACACAAAAATCAACCACCAAAAAAGTTGTACGTGCACTCATTTTAGTGCCAACGCGTGAGCTTGCTTCCCAAGTCAATCTCAACGTGCAAGAGTATGGTAAAAACCTTGAGTTAAACATCGGGGCGATTTACGGTGGGGTGAAGTTTACTCCTCAAGTGAAAAAATTGGAAAAAGGCATCGATGTTCTCATAGCCACCCCTGGAAGGCTTCTTGAACATATCAAAATCTCTAGCGTTGATCTTTCCCGCGTTGAAATTCTTGTCTTTGATGAAGCCGACAGAATCCTCGATATGGGTTTTTGGGATGAGGTTGAGTTACTGCTCTCTTTGCTTCCTAAAAAACGTCAAACCTTGCTGTTTTCCGTCGGTGTTTCCAAGTCGGTCAAACGTCTTTCCGAAGTGAGTTTGAAAAAACCTATTACTGTGGCTATCAACAATCAAGGTGAATTTGCCAAAAACGTGCAACAAACCATTTACGTGGTGGACAAAGAGCGCAAATGTGAGATGCTCTCGTTTATGATCGGTACTGAAAACTGGCACCAAGTGTTGGTCTTTACCAAAACGAAACAGAGTGCCGATGAAGTGGGCGATTACCTCAGTAAAAGTGGTCTAAAAACATTGGTCTTGCATGGTGACAAAGCGCACTCACAACGCACCAAAGCGGTTGCAGCATTTAAAGAAAACTCCATTCGTGTGTTAGTGGCAACCGACATTGCTTCACGTGGTCTTGACATTGAAGACTTACCGCATGTCATCAACTACGAACTTCCAGGAGACGCCGAAGATTACTTGCACCGAGCAGGACGTACGGGTCGTGCGGGTAAAGAGGGGCGAGCGATTTCATTTGTGTGCCAAGAAGAGAAACTACGGTTAAAAGAGATTGAAAAAATCTTAAAATACACACTTAAAACAGAGTTTTACCCCGGTTTTGAGACGCAAGTTTGGGTTGAAAAAGAGGCGAAAAAGCATACGATTCAAGCGAAGATTGACCGTGAAAAAGCCAATAAAAAGCCAATGGGTCTTCGTAAAAAACGTGAAGAGATCAAAGCCAATAAAGCCAAAAAAGCCGCAAAAACATGTGGTATTGGCGCTAAAAATTGTAAAGTCAAATAGGTAAAAAGGTAAAGATGATGATGGTAGAAATGCAAAAATTGCACTATTTTAAAGATTTTATTGAGAAAGAGGAAAATCCCATCGGGAAAAACCTTTATGTGATGGTATTGGCCGTCGAAGCGTACTATGAATTTATGGCAGAAGTGCTCATTCCTGGTACTTCTCGCAGTATGACACAGTTTAAATTGCTGGAAGAGTTACGTGCGTTAAAGGTCATCAATGAGCAAGAGTTTGTCATTATGAATGAGACACGCAAGCTTAAAAATGAGTTGACACACCGTTTGGATTATCAAGTTGATTTGAAATATGTTTATGATTTTTACAACAACTGTACCGTCAAAGATAAAATTGTTCCAGACAATAAAGAAGATCATAACGAGCTTGAAGCAGCACTCTTAGATGCGCTTTTGAAAAGCTATAAAATCGTTGATCTGAAACTCTATTCGAGAATGCGCAAAGAGCTTGAAAAGGTGCATGGAGTAGCAGAGTGAAATTTAAAGTAACGGGGAAACAGCACATTTCCAAAAACTGTTTGGTGTGTGGCATTGAAAACCCCTTTGGTCTTAGGACTAAATTTTACGAGCTTGAAAACAAAGAGGTTGTGGCGTACTTTACACCCAATACGTACTTGCAAAGTTACCCTGGCATTTTACATGGGGGTATCTCAGCCTCGATTTTGGATGAGACGATTGGTCGAGCGATTATGGCGCATTATGGGATGGAGAGCTTTGGCGTGACGATAGCGCTTACGCTCAAATATAAAAAACCTGTACCTCTCGATGTAGAACTGAAAGTCGTTGGGCGTATGACCCATGATAAAGGGCGCATTTTTGAAGGCACGGGAGAGCTTATTTTGCCAAATGGTGAAGTCGCCGTCACTGCGTCAGGTCGTTATATGAAACGCGAAGTCACACAGATTGTTGAAAATGATTTTATCGAAGATGAGTGGTTTGATAGTGATGGCGAAGACAGAGACGAGATAGAACTGTAAGTGGATAAAAAATACCAAATACTTCAAAGTGTCTTCGGACACCACAGTTTTAGAGCCTATCAAGAAGAGGCGGTTAATGCCATTTTAGCGCGTAAAGACATCATGATGATCTTGCCTACGGGGGCAGGGAAGTCACTCTGTTATCAGCTTCCTTCCTTGGTGATGGATGGTATGAGCGTGGTGATTTCACCGCTTTTAGCACTGATGCACGACCAAATCACCGCACTCTCTGCCTTTGGCATTAAAGCGGCTATGATCTCTTCAATGCAATCACCCCAAGAGATACAAGAGACGATGCAAGCGTGTCGCAAAGGTGAGCTCAAACTTTTGTATGTAGCTCCCGAGCGTTTAAAAGGGGAGTCGTTTTTAAACTTCTTACAAACGCTACCGATCAACTTTTTTGTCATTGATGAAGCGCACTGTGTGAGCGAATGGGGGCATGAGTTTAGAGAAGATTACCGACAACTGTTTCGCCTCAAACACTATTTTCCCCAAACTCCGATTGCCGCATTTACCGCGACGGCAACGAAGATCGTTGAACACGATATTCTGCATCAGTTAAGTCTCTCAAACCCTTTAATCATTCGTGCCAAAGTAGAGCGAGACAATCTTGTCATAAAAGCAGAGTATCGCAATGCCAATGGGCGTGAGCAACTTTTGAGTTTTTTAAGTGCTTTTAAAAACGAAAGCGGCATCATCTATACCTTAACGCGTAAAGAGACGGAAAGCTTGGCTCTGTTTTTAGGAACGCACAAAATCCTCGCGCGTGCTTACCATGCGGGACTTTCTACGGAAGAGAAAAACGAGACGTATCGCGCTTTTTTAAACGATGAAATAGACGTAGTTGTCGCAACGGTGGCGTTTGGTATGGGTATTGATAAGAGCAATATTCGTTTTGTGGCACACATGTCTTTGCCTAAAACCATTGAGAACTATTACCAAGAGATTGGTCGTGCAGGGCGTGATGGACTGCCTTCTTCGACCTTGCTTCTTTTCTCAACCTCCGATATCGTGGAGCATAAGCGCCGTATCAGCGAGCAACCCGCTTCTGAGTATCAAAAAGTAGCGTATGAAAAACTCGATGCGATCGCCAAGTTTGCAGCATCTCAAGTCTGCCGTCATCAACAGATTGCGACCTATTTTGATGACACGATTGCTCTTTGTGCAACGCGTTGCGATAACTGTATTGATGGGGAGAAGCAGAGTGTGGATATTTCGCATGAAGCACTTAAATTGTTATCGAGTGTCTACCGAACAGGGCAGCGTTTTGGACTTCAATACGTTGTGGATGTTTTAATGGGCTCCACCAATGAAAAGATCGTCCAAAACGGGCACCAAAGCCTCTCTGTTTTTGGTATCGGAAGCGATAAAACCAAAACGCAGTGGCTGAGCATCGGGGATAGACTGATGGAACTGGGTGCCCTTAAAGTGGGTGAATACCGTGTGGTGAGCCTGAGTGAATACGGTGCTCAGGTGATTAGAGAACGTTTATCGGTGAGCATACATGCTAAGCGTTTAGAAGAGCACAAAAAAGCCTCTAAAAAAGCGACGAAAGTTGTGATGGGGACATTTGAACTCTCTACTTTTGAGCGGTTACGAACCTTGCGTTCAGAGATTGCCAAAGTCAATGGCATTCCTCCTTATGTTGTCTTTAGCGATAAAACTCTCAAAGAGATGGCGGAAAAACTGCCGCATGATAAAGAGGCGATGTTAGAGGTGAGCGGTGTGGGTGAAGTGAAGTTTGAGCGCTATGGCGAAGCCTTTTTGGCGTTATGTACGGAGCTTTCCTAAACGTTACATGTAAAGAAAACCAAAGACGCTGCAATAGTGTATAATGTATAAAATGACTCCATGTGAAGGATAAAAATGAGCGCAGGTCAAAGTCGAAGTAACATTCAAAAAGGTGTTAAAGTCCAAATTGTTTTAAAAGAAGATCAACGCAGTGGTAAGCTCACCGAAGGTGTCGTTAAAGACATTTTGACCAATTCAGCGAACCATCCCCATGGCATCAAAGTGCGTTTGGAAAGTGGTGAAGTTGGGCGTGTGAAAGAGATTATTCTCTAATCATGAACGACATCATCCAAAGCGAAGCGTTTACGCTTTATGGCATACCGTTGCTTATTTGCCTTGCGCGTATTACGGATGTCAGCATTGGAACACTTCGCATTATTTTTGTCTCCAAAGGGCTTAGACTTTGGGCGCCTATTTTAGGATTTTTTGAAGTTACCATCTGGCTTCTCGCCATTTCAAAAGTCATGGCAAATCTTACCAATCCGATCAATTATATTGCCTATGCCGTTGGTTTTTCATTGGGAAATTACATCGGTATGTTTATCGAAAATCGTTTGGCCATCGGTATGGTCGTTGTGCGTATCATCACGAAGCGCGACTCTCAGATTTTGGTTGGAGCCCTTCGTGCACTTCGTTATAGCGTCACGGTTGTGGAAGGCGAAGGTAATAACGGTGCTGTCAATATCATCTTTACGGTCATCAAACGTTCCGACATCGTGCGGGTTCGTGAGTTGATTGCGCTTCACAACCCTCAAGCGGTTTACTCCATTGAAGATGTGAGACACGCAAGCGATCCGAGTTTCCCTATCGAGATCAGCAGACGGTCGCGCATTTCACACCTTTTTAGAGGGATGCGTAAGTAAATTGTGCGTTACATGTAAAAAGATTAACGCACAAAATTGGTCATAATTTTTGCTTCTTGTTCTGGAGCGATGATATTATTTGCTTTCGCATTTTCCATGACTTTAAGTGTCCACGCCATGTTTTTCCCCAGTACACGTGCGATTTGCATACCTTCTAAATCTTCATGCACTTCCCCCGGAACTCTTCCGTGCGCAACATTCCAATAGTTCGTTGTTGGCATAATCATCTCACCATACGTTAGGTAGTGATTCATCGCATCAAAGGTGCTCACACCACCCGAACGACGAACGGCTACAATGCTAGCACCGACTTTATGGCGAAACAGATTGCCATTGGCGGAAGAGACATAAAAAGCGCGATCTAAAAAGGATTTCATCGTTCCTGCGATACCCGCCCAATGCACCGGTGTTCCAATTAAAATTCCATCTGCCTCTTTCATTTTTTGAATGCACTCGTTCACATACGCATCATCTTTGGCGACACAGCGCTCATCTTTGTTTTTAGCACAGGCGCCACAGCCAAAACAGCCACGAATGGTTTTGTTGCCGATGTGCAACACTTCTGTGGTGATGTTCTCTTTGGCTAATTCTTGTGCAATCGTATCGATAAGCTGTGCGGTATTTCCGTTGTTTTTTGGACTTCCATTAATGGCTACTACTTTCATACTCTTTGTATCTCCTCTATTTGGTGTTTCTTGATTTAATTGTAACGTAAGTGGTTCAAAAGTCACTAGACCATTCAGATAAATTTATTGCCTATTCCTGTACAATATGATTTTACATGTAAAAGGATTTTCATGCAGAGTACTTCCAAACAAAATCAATTAATTGAGCATTTGACATCGTACATACGTGAAGATGGTGTGGTGCAAACGAGCATTGATTCGTTAACGCTTTTTCAAACGTCATCGGTTTCAGAATTTGCCTGTTCGATGTATGAGCCTTCGGTCTATTTTATCGCTCGTGGGATCAAAGAGGTGCATTTAGCGGAGCAAATCTATACCTATGATGCTTCAACATATATGATCTCTTCTGTACAGTTACCGCTCAGTGGAAAGATCATTGAAGCGAGTGTGGAGGCTCCCTATTTAGCACTGAAAATTACATTTAATATGGATGAAATTATGGAAGCGGTACGCGAAATTGGCGATACTTTTTCAACGACATGTACTAAAAAATGCGATTGTGCAGTGGTGATTGGTACCATGGATGATGCCCTGCTTGACGCACTGATACGCTTAGTATCCCTTCTTCAAACACCCAAAATGATCCCCTCTTTAGCACCGCTTATCATGAAAGAAATTTTGTACCGTTTGTTAGAACATCATCCTCAAATGTTTATGAAACAATTTTCAACGATGGGGAGTTACGCGTACCGTATTATGCAAGCAATTCATCAGATCAATACCCATTTTGAAGAGCCGTTGCGCATTAGCGAAATGGCACATAGTCTTGGCATGAGTAACTCATTGTTTCACCGCCATTTCAAAAATGTAACCACACTCACACCGATTCAATATCAAAAAAAAGTTCGCCTGCAAATGGCGCGAAAGTTACTTTTGTCGCAACATGTCGATGCGGCTACCGCTTCATTTCACGTAGGTTACGCCAGTCCATCCCAATTTAGCAGGGAGTATGCTCGTATGTATGGCTTGCCCCCAAAAAGCGATGCAAAACGCCAACGTCATACTTTATAAATTTTTACATGTAAAACAACTTCTTTACTTTTTTTTCAAATATAACGCATTTACAACGCTTGGTAGATATAGTGTTGCTAAATTAAAAAGGAGTTTATGATGAGTATTTCAAGGCAGCTTATCGTCATGCTTACAATCGCTATTATCGGGATTTGTTCTGTATTTATGATCAGCTATTACAAAATGGGTGAGGTGTATACAAAGACAAATTACAGTAACGTCAATACGGTACCAAGCGTTTTGATTCTAAACGAAATTATGGAAGATTATTACTATCTAAGAGTCTATGCTTTTGAGTTTTTATCTGCAAACGATCAAAAGTCAATGGATGAATCAGCCGCAATGATCAAAGATATAAGAGTGCAATTAGACAAAGAAATGACCTCCTATTTTGCGTTAATATCGGATGCAAAAGACAAAGAGCTTGCCGAAAAAGATAAAGAAATTTTAAATCAATACAATGCGCTATTGGATCAATTTTTAGAACTTTCTAAAGCCAATAAAAAAGAAGAAGCGCGAACACTGGCCTTTGCAAAGAGACCATTTTTAGCCACGATTGGCGAAACACTGCGTAATCACATGAACTATAATAAAGACATGTCAGCAATGATGGCAAATGAAGCCTCCACTACAAAAGATAACGCGAGTGCTCTTATGATTGGACTTTCCTTAGTAGTGATTGTTTTAGTCTTTAGTGTCAACATTATGATTCGTCGCAATATTCTTGAAGGCGTGCATATTATTCGCGACAGTATGATAACGTTCGTACAAAACAAGATGTTAAGTTTTAGAATTACATATGCTAAAAAGAATGAATTTAAAGAGATTGTAGAGAGTTTTAACTCCTTGGTAACGACATTAGAGCAAACCATTGTGGATGCTAAGCAATCGTCAACGGAAAATGCTTCCGTGTCGCATGAACTCAGTACGACCAGTATGCAAATCGGGCGAAATGCAGAAAAAAGCACAACGATTGTGGGAAACACGATTCAAGAGATCACCACGATTAAAACCTTTGTGCAAGAGACAGCGATGCTCTCCGAATCGATGAAAAAAAGTATCACCGAAGCGGGTCAAAGACTCGATAACGCTAAAAATGAAGTGGTCAGTCTCCGTAATGAAGTAGGCATCGCCAGTGAAGCAGAAACAGCGTTAGCTTCAAAATTAGAACAGATGAGTAGCGATGCCGAGCAAGTGAAACAGATCCTCACCGTCATCTCCGATATTGCCGATCAAACCAATCTTCTAGCGCTTAATGCCGCGATTGAAGCAGCACGAGCAGGAGAACATGGACGAGGCTTTGCCGTTGTTGCTGATGAAGTGCGAAAACTAGCTGAGCGTACCCAAAACTCTCTGACTGAGATTAATGCAACGATTAATGTTATCGTTCAATCCATTGTAGACTCCTCTGAACAAATGGGAAGAAATGCGAAAAATATTAGGCGCCTTTCAGATGTCTCAACGGGTGTTGAAGAGACCATCCTTGGAACCACGACTGTGATGCAAGAGAGTGTTGTTTCTGTCACAACGAGTGCTGCAAACTCGACACGAATCGCCACGGATACCGATAGAATTATCTCCATGGTCACCAACATTAACTCTCTTACCAGTGAGAATGCCAGAAGTGTTGAAGAGATCGCCTCTGCCGCAGATCATCTCTCCAAATTGGCAGAGAATCTTAATGGTAAATTGAACCAATTTAAATCCTAACCGCGTTTTTTCTCTAAACTCCTTTTTTGGGGATAAAGCGAGAGCTTTATCCCTTTTCTTTTTTTTGCACAGAGTGTTGATTGCTGTCAACATGATCTTCTCTAACGCTTTACATGTAAAATAATTTTTATGACTCTTTTTAATATAACGCATTTGCAACACACGCTTGTTATGATGCTCCTAAGAAAAAAAAAGGAGTTTATGATGAGTATTTCAAGACAACTTATCGTCATGCTAGCCATTGCGATTTTAGCAACTTTCACGATCTTTGGGATCAGTTTTATTAAAATGGAACAAGTGTATGCAGAGACAAATTACAGCAACATCAATACGCTTCCGAGTGTTTTTGTCCTTGATGAAGCTATGCAAGTGGCGTATCGATTAAGGTTAACCATTTGGCAACATATATCACAAACAGAAAAAGCAAATATGGATAAAGTAGAAGCGACGATTCCGTCTCTTACTAAAAGTTTGCAAGATGGTCTTAAAAGCTATGAAGCACTTATCTCAGATGCCAAAGACAGTGAACTTTTAGCCAAAGATAAAGAGGCCGTTGACGCCTATTTTAAAATGTTCAATCAGTTGATTATCCTTTCTCGTGCCAATAAAGAAACGGAATTAAATGCTTTAATGGCAAATAATAAAGAGGTCATCAACAACTTTACGCAGGTCTTTGAAGTACATATGAAATACAACTTTGAATTAGCAAAAATATCAGCAGATCATGCCGCAGAGGAAAAGCAACAAGCAGCGATTGTTATGGTCTTAATTTCGATAGCTTCTGCTTCGGCGCTCTTGTTTATTGGGATGCTCATTCGTCGCAATATTATTCAAGGTGTTCATATTATTCGCGATAGCATGGTCTCTTTTGTGCAGGCAAAAGAGTTAAACTTCCGAATCAAATATGAGAAGAAAAATGAACTGAAAGATATTTCCGATAGCTTTAACTCGCTCGTTTCGACCTTGGAGCAAACCATCGTCGATG
>Ga0302213_1000092_pt1 | contig 61073 bp, 49 predicted proteins | sample II_Fen_N1_2_FD_194583 | JGI IMG/M metagenome (GOLD analysis project Ga0302213, IMG submission 194583) | Peat permafrost microbial communities from Stordalen Mire near Abisko, Sweden - II_Fen_N1_1 | ecosystem: Environmental > Terrestrial > Soil > Wetlands > Permafrost | place: Sweden: Abisko...
AAATCATCATTGTTACCTCCATCATCAATACTCAAATCATCCATTTCCTCCGCTTCCTTATCGGCTTCGGCTCCTTCTTCCAGCGCTGGATTTTCTTCCAATTCCTGACGGATGCGCTCTTCCAGCTCCAAAGTAGGCACTTCGAGCATTTTTATAACCTGAATCTGCGCAGGCGATAGTTTTTGTTGTAACTTTTGTTGTAATTGCTGCTTTAACATAATGTTGAATTGTCAATACTGGCCTACAATAATGCGCAAAGATACGTTTTTTTTGCTGTAGAGACAAGACATGGCTAGTATCTACAGCACAAAAAGCAGAACCACACATACAATGCGGGTTCTGCTTTTTGTGCTGAAAAATGGAATCAATTTTTCCCTATCACCTCGGTAATTGGGTGTCCAATACAACCGTTTGGCATTTGTATATGCAATAATGCAGCCAGTGTTGCCGAAATATCAGTCATTTGAGTTGTTCTGTTAGTGGTTCCATGTTGAACTTTCCAACCCATAAAAATCAAAGGAATGTGTGTGTCGTATGCATTCCATACGCTGTGGGTACATCCTTTCTTACAATATGCAGGCAACCAACCCGGCAAGGTTACCATAAGTACACTTCCGCTTCGTTGTTGGTTGTAGCCATTTATCATCATCTCTTTTAGCGGAGACGGAATCGATGCTTCCGATATTTTGTCCTGATCTACTGCAAACTGAATACCGTCCTGATGTTGAAGATATTTTATTGTTGCGGCCTTAATTTTATCTATGTCCAGCTTCAGACTGTCGATGCGGTCTTTGTTTAGGAAAACCTGAAAGTTGTCTACACCTACCACTAAATTAGAAGCTCCGAATTGTTTCTCAATGTATTTCCCCAAAGTCGCATCAGCTTTACTGTCAAGAAATCCAGTTGGCATTTTGTTGGCTTCCATAAACCCTTCGGCATGAGCTGCGCCATGGTCGGCAGTAAGGAACACCAGGTAGTTGTCTTTCCCTAATTTTGTATCAAGATACGAGAAAAAGCTTGCCAGGTCACGATCCAAACGTAAGTAAACATCTTCAATTTCTATGGCATTTGGTCCAACAAGGTGTCCTGAATAATCTGTTGAAGCGCAATTTATAGTCAGAAAGTCGCTTGTGCCTTCTTGCCCAAGTTTATAGCCTTCCACGGCAGCCTGAGCAAACTGCAACGTTAGCGAATTGCCAAAAGGCATTTGGCGCAGTGCACCGTGATCAAGTGCGTAAGCTTTTTGTACATCGTATGGGAAAACTGGTTTCGCAGCACCTTTCAAGGTTCCTTCCCATTCTACATTATCGGCAGTGCTTTCGGTGTATTGTTCAATAGGCAAAAGCGTATTCCAACCATTTGCCAGCAGTTTCTCAACGGGTTTGGTGTTGTTGAAATCATTTACCCAAGTGGGTACAGCCGACATATAATAAGAGCTGGTGATAAATTTACCGCTGGCATCGTCTATCCAAAAAGCACCGGTAGGATTGTGTCCCGCTGGCAAAATAGAAGCTCTGTCCTTTAGCGAAACACCAACTACTTTCGATTGAAAATTAGTAGCCAAACGTAACTCGTCGGTAATGGTGGTGGCTAGCAGCTTGCGTGGCGACATTTTACCCGCTTTACCAGTTGTGCCAATGGTTTGTACGGTGGAGTCGTCGGTACAATAAGTAGATTTTCCGGTTTTCGGATCAAACCAGTCGTTTCCCGCAATGCCATGTATGGCAGGTACTGAGCCGGTAAAAATAGTGGTATGCCCAATGGCCGTTACCGATGGCAGGTAATTAATCATGGTGTTTTCGCACGAAAAACCGTCGTTCAGCAAGCGCTTGAATCCACCGTTTTCGTATTTATTATAATAGCGATACAGATAATCCCAACGCATCTGATCAACCACTATGCCCACTACCAGTTTAGGGCGGTTGAGTGGTACATTTTGGCTCTTGCCTTTTGGAGCAGATAATAAATGACCGGTGAACAAGAGTAAAATGATCGGGGTAAATAATACTGTCTTCTTCATATTGATAGAAAATTTTATTGATTCGAAATTTTGTACAAAAGTAACGTAAATATTAAGCGGGTGTTAAGTTTTGAATCGTTCTTTTGAATTCTTCACAGAATCTTCATTTCAAACGCTGCTAAATAACATGAAATAATAGGTTCAATGTTGTTTTAGCGGGATTTGTTTTGCTAAAAATGCATATCTTTGCCAATCAACTGGTATTTAAAAAACGATATTACTATGTCCAGATACAGTAAAAAGAAAAAAGAACATATTGGTTTATCGCCATTTGCCCTGGTTTTTCAGGGTCAGAAAAAAACCGAGAAAATACTGCTTCGTGCCATTGATTTTGATTTGGAAGATGTAGAAGAACAGGAAATAACGTCTCCGGAGCAGCTTTTGAGCCTTCAGAAATCCAGAAAACTGACATGGCTTAATATTGATGGACTTGATAATGTAACGCTGATGGAGAATCTGGCAAAGGTTTTCAAAATTGAAAACAATATTTTGTCCGATGTTATGAATCCGTCCGGTCGGCCGAAGGTGCAGGAGTTTGATAATGGTATTTTTGCTACTATTAAAATGTTGCAATATAACGATGTCAACCTGACGGTCGAAAACCTGAGTCTCATTATTTTCGATAACACTTTGATTTCGTTTCAGGAGCAACCGGGTTTGGTTTTTGAACCTATACGCGACCGCATTCGGAAGCACAAGAATAAAATTCGCACATCAGGACCCGATTATTTGGCATTTGCATTGCTGGATGTGGTGGTAGATAATTATATATATGTGATTGGCCTGCTGGGCGATAGAATTGAAGCCCTTGAAGACAATATGAGCAGTGATCCTAAAAAGGAATTGTTGGAAAATATCAATTCGCTAAAAAGCGAGTTGAATTTTTTACGAAAATACATAAAACCTGCTCGTGAAATGATTTTGAACCTTACAAAAATGGATTCTGAATTTATTCATGAAGAAAACCGGATCCATTTCCGCGAATTACAGGATAACGTTAATGAAGCTTCTGAATTATCAGATAGTTACCGCGAAATTTTGTACGATCAGCTAAATATATATCATTCGTCGATGAGCACAAAGTTGAACGATATTATGCGCGTGCTCACTGTGTTCTCAGTTATATTTATTCCGCTCACTTTTATAGTGGGTGTTTATGGAACAAATTTTGAAAATCTCCCCGAAGTACATTGGAAGCATGGCTATTTTATAATGTGGGGTGTAATGGTGCTTACAACGGCTGCTATGCTTTGGTTTTTTCGCCGAAAGAAATGGATTTGATTGAACGATTCCAGTGTTTAATTGTTATAGAAAGGAGTTTTGGGATAGGTTTTATCTCAAAAACTTGTTTTTAAATATGTATAATTTGTATTTTAATGGAAGAAGAAGTAAAAAAAACAGCAAAAAAAAGCTCAGTAGAAAACCAGATTCTGGTTATTTTTGGCTCGAATGGTGACCTTGCTAAGCGTAAATTGTTGCCGGCTATTTTTCAGTTATATCTCGATAATTTACTCCCTGAAAATTTTGCTGTAATTGGTGCTGGAAGTCAGGATAAAACTGAGGAAATTAATCGTGAGGATGTGCGTAAGTCTATGCTTGAATTTGCTAAGGCAGGAGCAACGGATGATGTTGAAAAACTAGACGCATTTTTGGCGCATGTGTATTATCAAAAAGTTCAGAATCAGGTAGAAGAAGATTTTGGGAAGTTGAAGAAATACATCGACAAATTGTCGAAAAAGCTGGACATTCAGCAAAACATAATTTACTATTTCTCTATTCCACCGTTTCTTTATGAAGTGGTTGCGGCTAATCTGGTAAAATTTGGATTGAACACCGAGGAAAATGGTTGGAAACGCATTATTGTAGAAAAACCTTTTGGCTACAGCTACGATACTGCCATTGATTTGGATAAGAAACTTCGCAGTGGCTTCAATGAGGAACAGATTTACCGTATTGACCATTACTTGGGCAAAGAAACTGTTCAGAATATCATGGTTACCCGCTTCTCAAATGGCTTTTTTGAACCCATTTGGAATCGGAAATATGTGGATCGGATTGAAATTACTGCTGCCGAAAAAATTGGCGTGGGCGATCGTGGCGGCTATTACGATACTTCCGGTGCTATGCGCGATATGATTCAAAATCACCTGCTGCAAGTATTGGCTGTGGTGGCCATGGAACCACCTGCCATTTTCGATTCGGAGTCTATCCGTAACGAAAGTGTAAAAGTTTTGCAGGCGCTTCGACCTATAAAAACTACCGAAATTGCACAAAATGTAGTGCGTGGCCAGTACATAGAAACGCTGGTTGACGAAAAAATTCAAAAAGGTTACCGACAGGAAAAAGGCGTAGCTCCAAGCTCTAAAACCGAGACTTTTGTAGCCATGCGTGTGTTTGTTGATAACTGGCGTTGGGGCGATGTGCCGTTTTATATTCGTACCGGCAAGCAACTGCCCGACCGCGTAACCGAAGTGGTGATTCACCTGAAACCGGCACCGCATCAGTTGTTTAAACAGCGATGTGTGGCTCAGTCAACCAATATGATTATTCTCCGCATTCATCCTGATGCAGGTGTGGCGGTTGATTTTGGTATGAAAATTCCGGGTGCAGGTTACAAAGTGCAAAATGTGAACATGGCTTTCCATTATTCCGATTTGGCTTCGAACAAAATTTCGGAGGCTTATGAGCGTTTATTATTAGATTGTATGATTGGTGACTCTACGCTTTACGCCCGTGCCGATGCTGTGAAAGCAAGCTGGAAATTTGTAGACCCGATTCTTCAGGCATGGAAAAACAATCAGGATGTTCCATTGTATTTTTACGAATGCAATACCTGGGGACCTAAAGAAGCTAACGCATTGTTTGGCAATAAGGAACTGAAATGGCGTGCCCCATTCAAAAAATTTAAGACAGAATAATAATGAATTCCAATATTCACATATTTGAAACTCCTCAAGCCACAGCGCATGCTGTAGCTGAGGTTATTTTAGCCAAAGCAAAGGAAAAAAACAAACAATCGCTTCCGTTCAATATTGCTTTGTCGGGTGGGAGTACACCTAAGTTATTATTTGATATTCTGGCGGTCGAATATGCTGATAATATGCCGTGGAATTTAGTACGCCTTTTTTGGGTGGACGAACGTTGCGTGCCGCCAACACACGCCGAAAGTAATTATGGCATGACATACAACAGTCTTTTGAGCAATGTGCCAATACACGATGCCAATATTTTTAGGATGTTGGGCGAAAGCAATCCTGAAAACGAAGCGAAGCGTTACGAAACTTTACTACCACAGCAATTGCCGGTGTTGAAAGGAATTCCTCAGTTTGATTTAATTCTTTTGGGCATGGGTGATGACGGTCATACTGCATCCATTTTTCCTGATAATTTGGCTTTGTTGCACGATCAACGAACAGTGGCGGTGGCGGTACATCCTACCAGTGGTCAGAAGCGCATTACGCTTACCGGACAGCTGATTAATCATGCCGAAGAAGTTCTCTTTTTAGTTACCGGTCAGTCAAAAGCTACCGTTCTGGCACAAATTTTCAATCGCGAGCCGCAATACAAAAATTATCCAACATCCTATATCCATTCCCGGTTGGGTGATGCCGCTTTTTTTATCGACAAAGCCGCTGCAAATGAGCTTTCAGATGAAATTAAGTGAGCATTTAGACGATTTTTATAAACAATATAATATCCCCGCCGAAGGTGGTGTGAACGACAAAACCTTTGAAGTCCCGCTTCCACTTCTGACGCTAACGTTGCCCAATTTCCCGTGGCGAAAACGGATGCTCTATATTCATGATTTGGAGCATATTTTGAACCAGCAGGATACCAGTTGGAACGGCGAAATTTTTATTGCTTCGTGGGAAATTTCTACTGGATATTACCGAAACTTCCCGATTATTCTATTTCCACTCTGGACTATGGGTTGGGGTTTTTGGAAGCATCCCCGGACTGTGTTTAACGGTTTTCGTAAAGGATATTCCGATAAAGGTATAGCCCGATTGCATATGGCACAGGAAATGCTGATGGAAATGGAATTGCCGCAATTAGAATTGCTTACGTTGAATAAACGAGCGGATCGCTCTCGGTTCCTTTTTTCTTTAAAGTTGGCCGGTTGGCTGTTTTTGAGTCAATTAGTTTTCTTTTCTCCTGTGATTGCCATTATTAGTTTAATTTCTATTTTGCTTTAATTCAATACTATAGATATGAGAATAAGAAATTATGCGTTTGTCCTGCTTGTTTTGTTGGTGGGCTGTAAGAGAGAAGATGCTAAGAAATCAAGTAGTCAGGCCGATTCTCTGGAAATAGAACAGCAGCATCAAGCGGCTGAACCTGTTCCAACGATCAAACTTGATAGCATTAATCGGGTAAATGACCAAAGCATAAAAGAGTCGGACACGAATGTTACGTTGGCCTATGTTTCTTATCAGGATAGTTCTATTTGTTTGGTGGGAAATATGCGGGCCGACTATCGTATTTTTGGGTATGCCAAGCCGGATACAAAGTCTGAGAAACTACTTCTTATATCAATATTTACAGATGATGTTGATGGAAATCCGTTTCGTTGTAAGTTTGGAGCTTATTACGAAACATCCGATATGAAAAACATGAATTTGAAATACAAAGGAACCTCTGGCAATTTTATAAAAGCTGTAATTATAGCGAATAAAAAGGACGAGACTGTTGTTTACTTTGAGAAAAAATGGATTGAATTTGAGTAAATGTCAAGCTTTCGTAAAGTTATTTGTTATTTTTGTGTTCCAATTTATTTTTATCATCATTCAAACTGAATTTCCATGAAATCTTTTCTGAAAATTTCATTGTCGCTATTGTTATTTGTTGCTGTTATACCTATTTCTGCTCAACATAAGCCGCAGTTTTTTACGGCTAAAGATGCCTCAAGTTGGTTTTATATTCTCAATGACAAAAAGCTGAATGCGAACGATGTATTCAAAATGAAGGATGGCGTACTGTATATCAGTGGTGAGTCAAGTGGTTATTTGCGTACCAAGAAGAAGTATAGCAATTTTACCCTTAATATGGAATGGCGTTGGACGAAAGTTCTTGGAAATAGCGGAGTTTTAGTGCATATTCAACAAAAAGACACCATTTGGCCGGTGTGTTATCAGGTTCAGCAAAAGGCTGATGCTGCGGGCGATATTATTTGCATGAATGGGCTTTGGGCAAAAGAATGTACCGATTCAGTGAAATTTACTGTGAAAAAAGCACAGACTTCTAACGAAAAACCATTGGGTGAATGGAACAAAATGAAAATTGTCTCTAAAAATAAAACCATAAAGGTTTGGGTAAATGGCTTGTTGCAGAACGATATTAGCGGACTGACTGCTTGGAATGGATTTATTGGTTTCCAAAACGAAGGAAAGCCGCTGGAATTTCGTAATTTGACGATTAAATAATTGCGGATGAAATTTAAAGGAGCTATTTTTGATTTTAATGGAACGCTTTTCTGGGACACTGCTTTTCACGACTGTGCATTCGATATTTTTCTGGAAAAACATAATATCCAACTCACCGACGAAGAAAAACGGGTGAAAATTCACGGAAAACCAAACGTAGATATTATGCGTGGAATTTTCGGAAATCACCTTACCAAGGCTGAAGCTACAGCTATGGGGCTGGAAAAAGAAGCCATTTATCGCGAATTGTGTGTCAACGATTTGGAGTTTGCTCCGGGCGCTGTTGATCTGTTTGACTTTCTGAAAGCCAATGGCATTGAAATGACCATTGCCACATCTTCCGGCATTGAAAACATTAGCTTTTACTTCGAAAATATGGGATTAGCACGTTGGTTCGATATTGAAAAAGCAGCTTACGATAACGGAACCTTTCGCGGAAAACCTCAGCCTGATGTTTTTTTGACAGCAGCCGAAAAGTTAGGACTTAAACCTGAAGAAACGGTGATGTTTGAAGATTCGGTAGCAGGTATTCTGGCTGCAGAAAGTGCTGGAGCGGGCAAAGTCTATATTGTAAACTCGTATGGCGAAAATTATAGTCGGTTCTCACATGAAATTATTACTGATTTTGCGCAGGTTGACAGAACCTTATTTGTCTAAAACTTTACCGAAACAGTGCCTCTGACCGATCGTCCGGGCATTGGAAACCACCTCACCACCTGATAATTTTTGTTTAGCAAATTCAGTACTTCCACGTTGGCATAGATTAGGTATTTTCTGTATGAAAAACTTCGGTTGACAGAGATGCTGTGGTCGGTGTAAGCCGGCAGTCGGTTTTCGGCATAATTCTCATTCACAGCATATCTTTTCCCAGACCACAAAAGGGAATATGAAACATTCAACCACGGAGTTTCAATAGCCGCTTTTCCCGATCCTGAAACCCTTGGAGTGTATGGAAGTTGGTTTTTATAGTCGTTTTTTGCCGGGTCGGTTACGTTTAACGCACGTTGGTATGTGTAATTTGTTCCAAGTGTAATTCCTATCTTTTCCCATGGTTGTAAAGTGGTTTCGGCAGTTAAATCCACTCCGTTAATAGTCACTTTCCCGTAGTTAAGTATTGTCCACGAAGCATTGTCTTTGTTTGGATAAGCAACTATCTTATTTATCACATTATTATGATACGCATCTGCTGTAAATGAGAGTAGTGGCAACCATTTTCCAGCAGAAACCGAATAGGTTAGTCCTAGATTAAACTGGTTCGTTTTCTCCGGTTTTAAATTGCGTTTCCCGGTTTCTGAATAATACAAATCATTGAAAGTCGGCATTCTGAAAATATTTTTGTAGAATGCCCGAATCCGGAAATCGTGATTCAAAAATGGCTTTATAGAGGCGCTGATGTAGGGCGATAAATGTTGATAGTTAGTAGCCGGTTTTCCATTGTCAACTGTTTCGTTGATAACAGTTGAAAGCAGACTCGTTGTTATCAGTGCCTGATTGGTGACATATTTGGCAGCTAGAGAAGAAAGCCATGATAACCTCGTAGGATAAGCAAAATTACGTGTGTCAGCATCGAGCGTAGTTACAGCTCCATCTGTCGAAGCAGAAAAAGAAATGTTTTGAATGGCTCTGAAAAGTACTGAAGATGAACCGTAATACTCCCGCTGTTGGTAAGTATTTTCCATTTTTCCATCCATGTCGGGATAGGTTGGGTCTAGATAGCGCAAATAACCGCTGTTGAATTTTCCATTGGCCTGAAAAATCCATTTGCGGGAAAACTCTTTTTCGTAATGCGCTTGTGTAAAAAAAGTATGATCCCAGATTCGTTGCTTTGATGAACTTTCCACATTGTTGAAAATGGTTGCACCAGGTAAACCGCGTTCCGATTTGTAATAATAAGCTTTAATATAGCCCTGCTCATTTTCCTTGAAATTGCCGTACAAAGCTGTTTCGAGTCGGAAATTTTGCACATCGGTGTTTTGGCGAATTTCGTTGGTGGTAATATTCGTTTCGTAAGGACCCTGTTGCAGTTTGTATGGATATTTTCCATTAGCTGAGAGCCATTCGCCACTAAAAGTAAGGGCGTATTTATTGCTGATTTTACCTTCTAATAATATGGCTGGGTTCTGCATCCCGAATGAACCAACTTTCATCGAAATCTTTCCGTTGACCCTTTTTGGGTCGAAAAAGTGTGGAGTCAGTGTTTGTATGTTCAGTACTGAAGCTGAAGCAAAAAGTCGTGCGGGTTGAAAAATATTGTCGCTTTGTCCACTACTGAGCGATAGCATGTCCACGTTTTCGAGCGAAAACCGACCAAGATCAATTTGCCCCGTTTGGCAGTCGGTAAGCGTGATACCATCGTAACTTACTGCTGTGTGGTTTGCGCCTAAACTACGCACCGAAATGGTTTTCAAACCACCAATGCCGCCGTAATCTTTCACCGTTACACCGGAGAAATATTTTACAGCATCCGATACCTGAAGCACATTCAGTTGTTCAATCTGTTTCGACGAAAGTATCTGAAGTGGGGTGCTAGAGCGGATTTCAGAGTTCCGTTGTTTCTCGGTAACAGTTACTTCATGAATTGTCCGAATGTTGGTCGAATCGGGTTTGTCGGTATCGGCAGCCAAAGCGGGAGATGTAAGAAGTAGCCACCCAAAAGCGAGTAGAAAAATTTTGAAAATAGAGAAATGATAGAAAAATCTTGGCATATTGTTTGGAAAATCCAGTTGGTCGCCTCCCACTGATGGTAGTTCAGCAACAAATGTGGGTGCAAAGATAGGCTAAAATACGCTAAATTTAAAATGACTAAAATGAGATTTCATCCTTAATTGTCAGATAAATATAAGATTAAAGCTTGGAAAATGAATGGGATTTACAGAATATTAGCACTGACATATTGGCGCATTGATAATTGGCGCATTCACATATTCATATTTAGCACAATTTTCGTACCTTTGTAGCCCTAAAATCATTTCAAATAAAGTTGTTATGGGAAGTTTTGGTAAGTTTATAGGTGGGGGATTAGGTTTCGTGTTGGGAGGTCCGGTTGGTGCACTAATAGGCTTTGCGGTTGGCTCTATGTTTGATAATTCCAGTGTTCATATTTCTACCAATGAATTAGGACCGAGAAATACTACAGAAGGTGATTTCAAAATGAGTTTGCTTGTGTTGATGGCTTGCGTTATGAAAGCCGATGGACATATTGACAAAGCAGAGCTCGCAGTTGTAAAAAAGTTTTTAGTAGCCAATTTTGGCGAAGAAGGTGCTTTGGAGGCGCTTCAGATATTGAAAAATTTGTTGAGTCAGGATATTGATGAAGCGCAGGTGGCCATGCAAATTGGTCAAAATCTGAATTATTCGTCTAAGCTGGAGCTACTTCATTTGCTATTTAATATTGCTTATGCCGATGGCGAAGTGGTTGATTCGGAATTGAACACCATTCAACGCATATCGAATATTTTCCGCATTGATAGGTTGGATTTTGAGTCCATCAAAGCACCTTATATGAAAACGGTTGATCGTGATTGGGCTTACAAATCGCTTGAAATAGAGCCAACTGCCACTGATGAGGACATCAAAAAAGCGTATCGCCGTATGGCTAAAAAATATCATCCTGATTTGGTAAATGAATTGGGTGAAGACGTAAAAAAATCGGCAACAGAGAAATTCCGTTCCATCAATGAAGCGTACGAAAGTTTGAAAAAACAACGAGGAATAGCGTAATTTGAAGGAAGAAAATAGCCAATAAAGATAAAAGAAAAACTAACTTAATTCCCCTTTAGGGGTTAGGGATATATGGAACACAACTTATATATTTACAATACATTAAGTCGCTCGAAGGAGCAGTTTATTCCACTTCACAACGATAGAGTGGGCATGTATGTCTGCGGACCTACCGTTTACAGCGATGTTCATTTAGGCAATTGCCGGACTTTTATTTCGTTCGATGTGATTTATCGTTATTTAATTTACCTGGGCTATAAAGTGCGCTATGTCAGAAATATTACTGATGCCGGACACTTGGAAGGTGACAGAGACGAAGGTGATGATAAATTTGCTAAAAAAGCAAAGCTGGAACAGCTTGAACCTATGGAAATTGTTCAGAAATACACCGTGGGTTTTCATGAAATCCTAAATACTTTCAATACACTTCCGCCAAGTATTGAACCTACTGCAACCGGTCATATATCGGAGCAAATTGAAATTGTAAAACAAATTCTGGATAGTGGTTATGGATACGAAAAGGCCGGAACTATTTATTTTGATGTAGAAAAATACAATCAGGATTTTCAGTACGGTATCCTGACGAATCGGAAATTAGAAGATTTGCTCGAAGGAACACGTGAGTTAGGTGGACAGGACGAGAAAAAAGGACGTTTGGACTTTGCATTATGGATAAAAGCAAAACCCGAAACGCTTATGCAATGGCCTTCGCCTTGGGGTTGGGGTTTTCCCGGCTGGCATTTGGAATGTTCAGCTATGAGTTCAAAATACTTAGGAAAAACGTTTGATATTCATGGTGGTGGAATGGATTTACAGGCAACGCATCACACCAACGAAATTGGACAATCTCAGGCTTGTTATCATACAGCTCCGGTTAAATACTGGATGCATACCAATATGTTGACAGTGAATGGAATCAGAATGTCAAAGTCGGCCGGAAACGGATTTTTGCCGAAGGAATTATTTACCGGTTCACATCCGTTGTTAGAGCGAGGATATTCGCCTATGACTGTACGGTTTTTTATGGCTCAATCGCATTATCGCAGTACGTTGGATTTCTCCAATGAAGCCCTACAAGCTTCTGAAAAAGGTTTTAGCCGTTTGATGGAGGGATATGCTCGTTTGCAAAAACTGACTGCTTCTGCTGTTTCATCGATTGAAACTGCCGGACTTCGTGCTAAATGTGAGGAGGCAATGAACGACGATTTCAATACACCCATTGTGATTGCCCATTTGTTTGATGCTCTGCGTGCTATCAATTTAGTACACGATGGAAAAGAAACAATTTCTGCTGCTGATTTGGTTGAGTTAAAAGCAGTCTGTTCAACGTTTATCGAAGACGTACTGGGTCTGAAATCCGAAGCTGAAGCGTCAGCTGGAAGTGAGGCGTATAAGAAAGCCATTGATTTACTGCTGAATATGCGCCTTGAGGCTAAGCAAAATAAAGACTGGGCAACTAGCGATAAAATCCGAAATGAACTCACTGCTCTTGGTTTTGAAATCAAAGATACTAAGGATGGGTTTGAATGGAAAGTATGACCCCTAGCCCCTAAAGGGGAATAATTGAAGGACATTTTCTGCTAAAAAATTAATTTTAAATATCGGAACTGACGTAAAGATACGTAGTAAATATAAATGGATTCCTACTTCCCCTTTAGGGGCTAGGGGTCAACTAAACTAAAAAACAATGGAAACTACCAGACAACAAAAAATATCGCGTATGTTGCAAAAAGAATTAGGAGAAATCTTTTTGTTGTACGCTCGTGAATTACAGGGGACTTTAATCACCGTTAGTAATGTACGTATTAGTCCCGATTTAGGGATTGCGCGGACTTATTTAAGTATTTTTCCAAGCAATAAGTCAGCCGACGTGTTAGCTAAAGTCCTTGAAGATAAAAATGCTATCCGTTTTGATTTGGGTAAACGCGTTCGCCATCAATTACGCATTGTACCTGAACTTTATTTCCATGTCGACGATTCATTGGATTATCTGGAAAACATAGATAATTTGCTTAAGAGCGATCCACCATCTCCATTAAAAGAAGGTGAAGTTATTGAATTAGATTAGATTTTTTTATAAACTGATGTCAGAGAATAATTCAACTGTTAAGAGTAAATTACGCGGACTCTCTTTTTCGTTAAGGATAGCCCGTCGTTACCTTTTTTCCAAGAAATCGCACAATGCCATTAATATCATTTCAGGTATTTCGGCTGGCGGGGTGGCCATAGGAGCAATGGCGCTAGTATGCGTATTGTCTGTTTTTAACGGATTCGAAGGGCTTATTTCGGATATGTTTTCATCATTCGATCCTGATTTGAAAATTACATTGACTCAAGGAAAGACTTTTGATGTAAATACAAAAGAATTCAAGGAGTTAAGGCAGTTGAAATCAGTGGCTTTTTTCGCCGAAGTGGTGGAAGAAAATGCTTTGTTAAGGTTCAAAGATAAGCAAATGCCTGCTACTATAAAGGGTGTGAGTGATGAGTTTGAACGAATGACGCTTATTGACAGTATCATGTATGATGGAAGCTTCATTCTTTATGATGGTGCTTTTCAACGTTCTATCCCCGGATTAGGTGTTGCAAGTACACTGAGTTTGAGTGCTCGTTTTATCGATCCGTTGTATATTTACGCACCAAAACGGAGTTCGAAGATTAACTTACTTCGGCCTGAAACCAGTTTTAATCAGATGGCTACTTTTGTATCGGGCATTTTTGCTGTAAAGCAGGCGCATTACGACGAACATTATGTGCTTGTTTCAATAGCTTTTGCCCGCGATTTATTTGAATATGACAAAAACACAGTTTCATCGGTGGAGCTAAAACTGTCGAAGAGTGTGAACCCCGATGAGGCTCAGAAGCAGATACAAGACTTGCTCGGCAAAAAGTATCAGGTGAAAAACCGCTATGAGCAGCAGGAAAGTTTCTTTAAAATAATGAAAATCGAGAAATGGATTACCTATCTCATTCTTTGTTTTATTTTGCTCATTGCCAGTTTCAATATTATAGGTTCCTTGTCCATGCTTATTATTGATAAAAGTGCAGATATTCAAACGCTGAGAAATTTGGGCGCAGATAATCAGTTGATCAGACGTATCTTTCTGTTTGAAGGCTGGATGATTTCGGGTGTGGGTGCGTTGATAGGTATCGGGCTTGGTGGAATTTTGTGCCTGTTGCAAGAACATGTTGGGTTGCTACGGCTGGGTACTGGGTATATTGTAGATGCATATCCGGTTGTGACAAAGCTCTCCGATATACTTTTGGTGTTTATCACGGTTTTGTTAATGGGCTTTTTGGCAGCCTACTACCCGGTTCGTTATATTAAGAATAAGCAAAACTTATCCGATTAATTTATACCAATTTCAAGTTTGTTCCGTTATTGAAAAGTTCAATTTTAAATAAATCCGGTAAATGAAATACTTAAAGATACTTGTTGTTTTTTTCGGAATTATATTGACTTCATGCAATGGAAGTGACCCACAATCTGCATATGTTTATAATGCAAATCCGACTTATACATGGGGTTATGCCGAGTATTTTGGTTCGGAATATGCTGAATTTGGCAATCAGAATCATATTCTTTCTGTTTCTTTGTTTTCGGCAGGATTGCAACCAGATAGTACTAGAGCATTGACTGGTGTAGGACAGTTTCTTTATTTTGAGGATATTTATGTTCCTCCAACTAAAATTCTTTTACCTGCCGGAACCTATGCTATTAACTCGACAGGATTACCATATACCGTCAGACCGGGAAAGAATGATACTGTGGGCAATGAAGTTTTCCCAATCGGAGCAAGGATTACGTATTATGAGGAAAATGCGTCGAAATCGAAAGTGAAATTCATTACCGAAGGAACTTTTTCGGTAAAAATAGAGTTAGATACAATTTATACCATAAACTGCGATTTTAAAACTGATGATAAAAAAGCATTAAAAGGAAGTTTTACTACCACCTTACCTCACTACGACGAGTCATTGAAATATGACATTCTGGAGGCTCGCAAAAATAGACATAGAAATATTCAATTCTAAAAACCTGTTTGTTGGAGTTAATAATATAAAAAAAGACCGTTGAGGTCTTTTTTTTTGCAGAATATCTATATCTTTGCACACGTTTGTATTTTTCTAATCATGAATAAACGAATCACAATAAAAGACATTGCCAAAGAGCTGAATGTGCATCATTCTACCGTGTCACGCGCTTTGCGCAATGACCCGCGAGTGAATGTATCAACGCGTGATCATGTATTGGCATATGCCCGTGAACATGAATACCAGACAAATATGAACGCCGTTCAGTTGCGCGGAACCAGCAACAATGCTATTGCACTTATTGTTCCCAACATTAATCATAGTTTCTTTTCGGATATTGTTAGTAAGTTAACTAATTTAGCTTACAGCAAGGGTTACGTTATTTCTGTTTTTCAGACCAATGAAAAATATCAGCAGGAAAAGGAAATTGTAAACACCATTATCAAGCATAATTTTGCCGGAGTAATTGTTTCTATTGCCAAAGACACCGTGAATAGCGATCATTTTGCGCTACTGAGTAAATTTGGTATACCGTTAGTTTTTTTCGACCGTGTTTGTGCTGATATTATTGCACCAAAAGTATTGGTAAACAACTACGAAATTACTTTTCAAGCCACTGAATATCTCATTGCCAGAGGATATAAACGAATTGCGCACGTTACCGGAACTCCAAAGATTAATGTGTTTGCCGATAGGCAGAAAGGATATTGTGATGCGTTGGTTAAAAGTGAACTTGATTATTCGAATTCAATCGTTATTGAGGAGGATTTTACGATAGAAAAGGGAAAGGAAGTACTTGCAAACCTTTGGAACACTGACGAAAAACCGGATGCAATTATATCATCCTCCATCCATTTCACTATGGGAATACTGCTTCAAGCTCGAACTTTTGGAATTCAAATACCTCAGCAACTAGGTATTATTACCTTTGGTACGCTTCTTTCAACCGAAATAATTCAGCCACAGATAACTTCTATTGAGCAACCCGAATCGGAGATTGCCGAAATCACCTTCGAACTACTTGAGAAATTAATGAATAAGGAAATTTCCCCTCACGAGAAGATTGAACGAACGGTAAAAGCAGAGATTATTTTCAAAGAATCTTGTTGAAAACGATGACCTCCAAGCAGTTGAAGAACTTTTGAGAGTCTTTTCTTTAAAATATATAAACAACAATGCACACGTGTGTTAATAAATTAAAACTTTTATGCTAAAAGGAATTTCACCACTTATCAGTCCAGAATTGTTAGCAGTTTTGGCACGTATGGGTCATGGCGAGGAAATTATTCTTGCCGATGCCCATTTCCCAGGAGAATCGTTTAATGGTCGTGTTTTGCGCGCCGACGGACTTCTCATTCCCGATTTGCTGGCAGCTATCTTGCCGCTGTTCGAACTCGATGCTTACGTTCCGCATCCACTTGCTATGATGGCTGCTGTTCCCGGCGACCAACTCGACCCGAAAGTTGAAGAAGCTTATTTGAAAAGTATTCACATCTCAAACCCGAATGTGCCAGCCATTGAGCGCATCGACCGTTTTGCTTTTTACGACCGAGCCAAAACTGCTTTTGCTGTGGTTATGACTGGCGAAACTGCAAAATATGGTAATATCCTTTTGAAAAAAGGTGTAACTCCAAGCGTATAACTCATAATTTATAATTTTTAATTCACAACAAAATGTCATTTAAATCAAAAGCTGCTTTTTTACCGGGAAACAGCACCGTAGTTTTCAAAGATGTAGAATTTCCAAAGCCCGGACATGGAGAAGTTCTGCTGAAAGTAAAATCATCTACTATTTGTGGTAGCGACATTCGCGCAATTTACCGCGAACACCTTGGAAAAGGTCCTGAAGGATACCAAAACAAAATTTGTGGTCACGAACCAGCCGGACAAGTTATCTCTTGTGGACCGGGCATGAAACGTTTCAAAGAAGGCGACCGTGTGGTAGTTTACCACATTTCGGGTTGCGGTTGTTGCAACGATTGTCGCCGTGGTTACATGATTTCGTGCAAAAGTGAATCGCGTGCTGCTTACGGCTGGCAACGTGACGGCGGCATGGCCGAGTACATGATTGCCGAAGAAAAAGACCTTGTTCTTTTGCCTGATAGCCTTACTTACACCGATGGTGCTCAAATTGCCTGCGGTTTTGGAACCGTTTACGAAGGTTTAGAAAAAATCGGTATTTGCGGTAACGATGCAGTATTGGTAACAGGCCTTGGCCCAGTTGGTTTGGCTGCTTTGATGCTTGCAAAAGCCATGGGAGCACAAAAACTGATTGGAGTCGACACTGTGGCAGAGCGTTGTCAGATTGCTATAGACCTTGGTTTGGCTGACGAAGTTTTTGTATCAGGACCGGACGTTATGGAAAAAGTAATGGCTGCTACCAATGGTAAGGGCTTCGAACGTACTGTTGATTGTTCAGGTCACACTTCGGGTCGTCAACTTTGTATCCGTGCTACCCGTCAATGGGGAAAAATGGTAATGATTGGCGAAGGCGGAACTGTTGAGTTCAACCCAAGTCCCGACATTATTCACGACCAAAAAACCATTTACGGCTCATGGGTAACATCTATCTGGCGCATGGAAGAGTTGGTTGAACGCATCGAGCGTTGGGGAATTCACCCTGAGGATTTGGTTACACACCGCTTCCAGTTACCACAAGCATCTGAAGCTTATTCGTTGATGGCCGAAGGTAAATGCGGTAAGGTTGCTATCGTTTTTGACGAGGAAATAAAGTAAAAATACAGACCCCTAACCCCTAAAGGGGAATTATGCAAGTTTCGTCTCTTATATTTTAAAATAAACATATAAATAGACAAGACTAATCCAGTTCCCCTTTAGGGGCTAGGGGTTGTTAACCAATAATATTATGCAAACAATAGATGCTTCAAAAGTTCCATTTAAAACACTTTATACCGGTGCTAAAATTCCGGTAATTGGGTTGGGAACGTTCGGCTCGGACAATTACGATGCTGAAACCATTGCGCAAGCAGTGAAAACAGCTATAAAAATGGGTTACCGTCATATTGACTGTGCCTCGGTTTATGGCAATGAAAAAGAAATCGGTGTTGCTTTGAAAGAAGTTTTTGCCGAAGGAATTGTAAAACGCGAAGAATTGTGGATTACTTCCAAAGTGTGGAACGACAAACACAAACAAGTGGTTGAATCGTGCAAACAATCGTTGGCAGACTTGCAACTTGATTACCTAGATTTATATCTAGTTCACTGGCCTTTCCCGAACTTTCACGCACCAAAATGTGATGTGACTGCACGTCAACCGAATTCTGTACCTTATATTCATGCCGACTATATGAAAACATGGGCGCAAATGGAAAGTCTGGTTGAAAGTGGATTGGTGAAAAACATCGGTACTTCCAATGTAACTATTCCGAAAATGAAATTGATTTTGCGTGACTGCAAAATTAAACCTGTGCTCAACGAAATGGAAATCCACCCACATTTCCAACAACCCGAATTGTATAATTATATGATTGAAAACGGCGTGGAAGTTATAGGTTACAGCCCAATTGGCTCGCCTGGTCGTCCTGAACGGGATAAAACTCCGGAGGATACGGTTGATATGGAAGATCCAATCATTGTTGCTATTGCAGAACGATTGGGAGTTCATCCGGCTGTAGTTTGCCTGAAATGGGCGGTGCAACGTGGTCAGATTACCATTCCATTCTCAGTGAAAACTGATAAAATGTACAACAACCTGAAAGGTATTACCGAAGGTCCGTTGACCGAAGAAGAAATGGTGGCTGTTTCGAAAATCGACAAACACTGCCGACTTATCAAAGGTCAGGTTTTCTTGTGGGAATCGGCCAAAGGTTGGGAAGACTTGTGGGACTTGAACGGTGAAATCACTGCTTAATATCTGACTAATATTGTTCTGAGTCAGGATTTTTTCCTGCTCAGAACATTTTTTTTTCTCTATTATTACCTTATTAGTAATTGCCAAATGAAAAAACACTCATTCTACAAAATACTTCTTTTGTGCGTCCTTTCTGTATCTGCTTATTCAGTAAGCGCTCAAACCGAAAACCTGCCCATAGCTCCCGGCAAGTTTAAACCTACCGACGAATCTCTTCAGCAATATAAATATCCAGCATGGTTTCGCGATGCCAAATTTGGAATTTGGGCGCATTGGGGACCGCAAGCTGTTCCGCGTCAGGGTGATTGGTATGCCCGTAACATGTACATCCAAGAAGGTGGAAGCTGGGAAACTCATGCCTACAACGACCATCTAAAAAAATACGGCCACCCTTCGGTTGCCGGATATAAAGACATTATTCCTTTGTGGAAAGCCGAAAAATGGAATCCGGAAGAATTGATGAAATTGTATAAAAAAGTGGGTGCTAAATACTTTGTCAGTATGGGAACGCATCACGACAATTTCTTTTTGTGGAATTCAAAATTACATAGTTGGAATTCGGTAAATATGGGTCCACACAAAGATGTGGTTGGACTTTGGCAACAAGCTGCAAAAAAAGAAGGCCTTCGTTTTGGAATTTCGGAACATTTAGCGGCTAGTTACACTTGGTTTCAGACAGCCCACAAGGCTGACAAAACAGGTGATAAAGCCGGCGTACCTTATGATGGTAATGATCCACAATATGCAGAATTATACCACGGCAAAGCCGATTCGACTGATACCGGTTGGATGACCAAAAATCCGGTTTGGCAAAAAGAATGGTTCTACAGAATCAAAGAATTGCTGGATATGTACAAGCCCGATTTGCTGTATTCTGACTGTGCGTTGCCTTTTGGAAATGACGTTGGACGGAGTTTGATTGCGCATTATTACAACGAAGATATGGCGAAGAACAAGGGTGAGCTCGAAGCGGTTTACAATTGCAAGGAATCTTCGAAAGGGCGTTTTGCACAAGATGTGGAACGGGGTGTATTGGACTCTATTAGCAAATATCCTTGGCAGACAGATACTTCCATTGGCGACTGGTTTTATAGTACCGGACAGAAATATAAAACAGCAGATGAAATTGTTCAGATGTTAGTTGACATTGTTAGTAAAAATGGAAATCTTTTGATTAATGTGGTTCAAACCCCTGAGGGCGATTTGGAACCCGATGTGTTGCAAATTCTTGACGGCATTGGCAACTGGACTAAAACAAATGGAGAAGGAATTTACGGTTCCCGTCCTTGGAAAATATATGGGGAAGGACCATCAACGGGGGAAAATCAGGAAAAAGGACAATTTGGAGGCGTGAAAGATATACGTGCCTATCAACCAACTGATTTTCGTTTCACGACTAAAGATGGAGTTTTATATGCTTTCTGCATGAGTACGCCTACAGAGAACATCGAAATCAAATCGTTGGGCAAACTCTCAAAATATTCCGACAAAGCGATTGCTTCGATTTCTATGCTTGGAAGCAAAGAGAAAATTCAATGGAAACAAGCTGATAGTTCGCTGACAATCAATAAACCTAAAGTATTACCTGATTCTAAAGTGGTTGCATTTGCCATTAAATTCAAAAAATAAAAATTCGTTGATTTTGGCAATATTGAATTCAGATTCAGAATTTAACAATGCTTCTAAAAAACGGTATGGCTGTTATAAAACATAAAAATACCAACCTGTATTTCAAATGTAAAAATGTATTTTTGCAGCACAGTTCAGCATAGACAAATTCATTTACTTGTTTGATCAAAAAATAATTAAAATCTAATAAAAAAATTACACAATGACAAAAGCAAAATTAACGACAAAGGAATTTTTGGTTCCATTCATGCTTATTACATCTTTATTTTTCTTATGGGGAAGCGCGCATGGTATGCTTGATGTGTTAAATGCCCATTTTCAGACTGTACTGAAAATTTCAAAAGCCGAATCAGGATTAATCCAATTCTCGGTATATATGGCCTATTTTTCAATGGCACTTCCAGCAGGTTATTTTATGCGCCGCTTCGGATACAAAAAAGGTATCATTTTGGGATTGTTTCTTTTTTCAATAGGTGCATACATCATCGTTCCTGCATCAATCTTACAATCTTATTATTTATTTTTGGGTGGTTTGTTTATTCTGGGTTGCGGATTAGCTACACTTGAGACTGCAGCAAACCCCTATACTACAAAACTTGGCGATAAAGATTCGGCTGAACGAAGGATCAACTTTTCACAATCTTTCAATGGATTAGCTTGGATTTTCGGACCTATTTTTGCCACCTATTTCATATTGGGTGGTAGCGAAGGAAAAGCATCGGAAGGATTAAACTCAATGATTGCACCTTATGCCGGAATCGGAACTATTGTGTTGATTATTGCTATCATATATATGTTTGTAGAGCTTCCTGAAATTACGGAAGAAGATGTGGAGATGGCTCACGGACTAAGCAATTCTGGACAATCCGCACCCGCTAAATCATTGTTTAAAACAAAGCATCTTGTGCTAGGTGTAATCGCACAATTTTGCTACGTTGCTGCTCAAACAGGAGTGTTTAGCTTTTTTGTCAACTTCTTAATAGCCAAAGAACAACATCTAGATATTTCCAAAACTACTGCAGGTTATATGTTAGGGCTAGGAGGAATGTCGTTGTTTTTTATTGGCCGTTTGTCAGGAAGCTGGTTTATGCAATATTTTAAACCTACCAAGTTATTGGCTTTTTACTCGCTGATGTGTGTGTTGCTGCTTCCAGTAGTTAGCGCAGGACTTGGTATTGCCTCAGTGGTGGCTTTATTCCTGATATTTTTCTTTATGTCTATTATGTTTCCAACTATATTTGCGTTGGCTATTAAAGACTTGGGATCTCAAACCAAAAAAGGTTCTTCGTTCGTCATTATGTCGATTGTGGGAGGTGCAGTTTTCCCGATGTTTATGGGCTGGATAGCTGATAAGTGGTCGATGTCAGTCGGCTTCTTGATACCAATTCCATTGTTCGCATTCATTCTTTATTACGCTATTAAAGGTCATAAAGTTCGCTAATATATCAATAAATGGATAATAAAAATTATAAAAACGACAAGCTGTTTTTGTCGAAATACCTTAATGTGGTAGAATTGCAATCGGGTGATAAACGCTTGTTGGTAACGCCCGATTTACAAGGACGTGTATTGACCAGTAGTGCCACCGGCGAAGAAGGCTATAGTTTTGGTTGGTTGAATTATGATTTGATTTCGTCAGGGAAAGTGCTTCCTCATTGCAATAATTACGGTGGCGAAGACCGTTTCTGGCTTGGCCCGGAAGGTGGTCAATTCTCTATTTTCTTCAAAGGCGAATCGGGTAAAGGCTTCGATTTTAAAGATTGGCAGGCACCATCGTTGATTGACACCGATAAATGGGAATTGGTTTCAGCAGATGCTGCGAAAGCCGTTTTTACAAAATCAACTGTGTTGGAAAACTGGTCGGGTTCTCAACTGGCTTGCCGCCTAGATCGCTCGGTTTCCTTGCTTGAAAATAGTGCGGTGGAAACGGAGCTAGGTATAAAATTTTCAGAATCAGTAAGTTCAATCGTGTTTTCTTCCGAAAATACCCTGACAAATACAGGTGATTTCGAATGGAATCAAACTTCCGGCATGTTGTCTATCTGGATTTTAGGACAGTTTATTCCATCTGCTAAAAACACCGTTATCATTCCTTACGAACAATCGGATGTTGCCAAAATTAACGACAGTTATTTTGGAAAAATTGATGCAGACCGTTTGCAAGTGACCGATACTCATTTGTTTTTTAAAGGTGATGGTGGCAAACGCGGAAAAATCGGAACTCCACCCGAAATGACCATTCCAATGGCTGGAGCTTATGATGCTGAAAATGGAACGCTTACTATTGTGAAGTTTAATTTCACAGCCGAAAATGATGTATATGTTAATTCGATGTGGGAATATCAGGAGGAACCATTCAAAGGCGATGTGATTAACTCGTACAATGACGGACCACTTGAAGACGGCAGCATTATGGGGCCGTTTTATGAAATTGAAACTTCATCGCCTGCAGCCAATCTACTACCCGGCAAATCATTGGTTCACCAACATACTACCATGCATTTCAAAGGTGAGTTTGATAAGTTGAATGAAATTGCTAAACAAACATTAGGCGTTGACTTGTGTGAAATATCACTTTAATCAATCACCAAAATAACATCGGCTGGCAGATAATTCTGCCAGCCGATGTTATTTTATATAATACGGAAAAGTACAGTTTATAACACTTATTTTACGATAATTTTAGTCACTTTGTCAGCTACTTTCACAATATACATACCCGGTTTCAACGAAATCGGGAGTACCGAATTGTCGGCATCCAATACAGTGTTATAAACATTATTGCCAGCCATATTGTATATTTTTACCTGACTACCTATTTCAACTTGTTGGATGTGTAGCTTGTTTTCAGCAATATATATACTCATGTTTGTGTTTCCCCAACTTCCAACCGAAGTGGTTACTGTGGGTGTAAAAGTGATTTTTGGGGCGATAAAGGCAGATAACTGCCCATTTGGAATGAGTGTTCCAGACGAAATCCATGCACTGTTGTAATAAAAATAGAGTGATGCATCTTTGTATTTTCTTGGAGTTGTAGATACAATGCCAATATAGTTTGTAGAACTGGTGGTTGTAATTGTGGAGAAATCAATTGCAATGTAAAAACTACCTGTTACTGTTACAGGAGTGGAGTATGTATATGTTTTAGATGTGTTTGATGAAATTGTAGCTGTTCCCAGTAAGCTCGCGTAAGTTGTTGTTACTGTATTTACTACCGTGCCGGGTAATCCACCGATACCATCTGCTTTTAGTATTGATATGGTTATATTTTTTGATTGATTTGCTGTCGCAATATTATAAGCTCCCAAAAATAGATAAATTTTGCTTATCGATACGCTTGTATTGGCTGGCAAACTGTATTTTTCTGCCATTTTTTTATAGTAGGTATTGGGGCCAACTATGTAATTACTTTCGGTGAAATAGCTCGTTGTAGCTTGATCGTACGATTTGAAATTGTAAACAATATCAGAAGTTACATTTACCACTGGCCTGATTAAATAATGAGTTGCAGCTCCAGTACTGCTACCACCTGGTCCGGATGCATCTATAGTTGCTTTATGAGTGCCTTCGGTAGTATATGTTACAGTTGATAGGGAGTCGGTGGTGGAACTAGATGTGGCGGTGGCATCAAATCCCCATGTAAATGATGTAGCGTCAGTTAATTTTACTACATAATTGATAGGCTCTGCTTCAGCAAGATAAACCGAGTTGTTAGTAACTTTAGTAGCTGACAATAATCCGCCTATACTGTAAATATCCACTTTGGGTGCTTCTACATAAATATTCTCCGACACTATGAAATTCTCAAATGCCACTGCATTAACATCCCAAACTGCGGTACAGTGGCTTATTCCAAAATTGTAGTTGCCACTTGTTGTAGGTGTAAATGTTCCTTCATATCTTACCCAGTTTGAAATACTTATTGAGTTTGTACCTGTTTTATCAATAATAACGCTTGACTGAGTGGCAGAAGTTTGATTAGTTCCAACAGTAACTTTAAACTCATCTTTTACTCCGGAATATCCTTTTGCATAAGCATAAATGTAAATGTGATAGGTTGTTCCTCCGGTCAATGTGATAGCCGGTGAAAATGCCCAGGCATTGCGCGATGCATAAGTGTCGAATCCCGAAATTAGGTAATTTGTACCGGATAAAGCCGGTAAACCAGCAAGTGTTCCTATTTGCATGTTGAACGATCCCGATGTCAGTACAGTGACAGCCGGATCAGAGATTAACCAACCATCAGTAGTTATATCAGTTACATCAAAATGTTCTATGTATGGAAAAGTGGAGATAGCTCCAATGCGGGCTCTGGCAGATAGTATTGCCGATGGCAGAGCTGAAATTGTTGCTTGTGCTCTGGTATCTTTTTCCGATCTGTTCAATATTGTTTTTCCGGCAATAGCCGAATAAACAAGCACTGTTAAAACAGCTATAGCTAATAATCTTTTTTTCATAACCCAGGAAATAATAATTAACTAATAATCAAATAACCCTTATTAAGTAGTGCGTTGTATCAAGTTTCCGTAACTATAGTTAATGGTTTGTAAACTCAATATTTATTTAGGATACAAATATAGTTTAAATTTTTAAAGTATTGATAATTAGATATATGTGGTATATTTTTTATTTAATCAAGAACAATTACTACAGACATAAAAACTAATATCTATTACTCAGTCTTGTTTCTTGTTTGTTTGTTATATACATTGTTTTGATTATGAATGTTTGTTATTAGTTAGATGAAAGTTGGGGTTTGTTTCTGATTCATGAATTGTAGTTTAGATTACTACATATAAAAAGACCATACTATAATTGGATATAGCATGGTTTCTTAAAATTACACTCATTTTTTCAAATTTTGAAAGATTACAGAGTGCTTAATTTAACTATATTTAACTTGTATGACTCTTGATTGAGAACTAGTAATGCAAGTATAACGTTTAAGTTGTCATTAATTTGTAATAATAATGAAGGCTGTCAATGTGAATTGACAGCCTTCCAGATAATTATTTAGGTCTAAAATAGCTTCGGAAATCAAACTTTATCTGAGACTTCAAACAACTTCAATATAAATATGCCGAAGCCATGCAAAGTAATACTATACATAAGCTTCTTATATGTGTATACTGTTTTTTTGTGAATTGTTTTCTCATTATTCTTATATAAAAAGAGCCACCTTAACGCTTCGTTAAGGTGGCTCAATATAATCAGATACTATATATTTAACACCTACACATAAGATACTATAATGCACTGTTGCTGTAAGCAACATTCCATAAAAAGTGACATCTGTTTCTGGTTATTCATTGTATCCGTATTTTAAAAGTTCGTTCTTTCTGTAAGTTATTTTAGTACTTTCACTGTAGCCGATTTTGTACCTACTAATTTGAGTATGTAGATCCCCTTTGCGTATTGTGCCGGGATACTAGTCTCACCAGTTGCTGGCAATGTATAATTACCTAGCTGTTGACCTGCAAGATTAAATATACTTACCGCAGTATAGTCGGATGTGTATGTTAGCTTGAATGTATTGTCTTGAGCCATAACTCTTATCCCATTGTCTGAAACTGACTGTAAACCTGTACCCAATGTCTGTTCAATATGCACTACTTTTTTAGCTCCCCATGTTTTGAAAGTTATATCGGCACTGCGCGATGTAGTACCTATAGGTAATGCGGCAGCGGTTAAGGTAATATCAGTACCCCAGTTCTCTGATGTATAGTGTTCTGTTTGTGAATGACTTATCCAAGACGGAACGCTGGTGCTATCAGCTAACCATACACGGCCATAATATGGAACTAAAGTGAACGTTTTTGAATCACCAGCTACATTCATACTTAGTGAGTTAGCATCACCAACAAGATAAGCGTAAGCAGCATTCGTAAGCGAAGTATTTAGAGTTGCCGACCAAGAGTATTTAAATAAAGCACGCTCATTATTGTTGTTAGTGTCTGGGCCATAGAAGTATGCATGGTTGGCATAATATGGTAATCCAGCTGCTAATCTAGCATCGTAAGATGAGGCTCTTACAGCTAACTTAGTGTCGGCAGTATTTGTCCAGCTAAGTTCAAGAACAAATGCGTCATCTACTTCTACATAAGGAATTTCTGTTTCAAGACCATCAGCGTCAGTTGCAACGAGTGTAGTAAAAGGCATTGTAAGTGCAGTTGCTGATGCTGTAAGTACATCCTCTGTTTTGATGTATGAAGTTGCTAATGTGTCTTTCATAACAGGAAAGCCAGAAATAGTATCCACAGTAATTATTCTCAAAGTAAATGTTGCCCCAGCAGGAGCTGAGAACGCTCCTAAAAAGAAGTTAGCACCCTCGAAATATAAAGTTGATTGTGGCTTTTCATAATAAGCTACGACCGCATCATTTCCTTTTGTTCCGGTTCCAAAACAATAATCATCTGCAGCAAAATTCCATGTAGTTTGAGATAAATCTCTAAACCAGTTTGATAAATTAAATACCCTGGTTCCATTATTGTATGAGCTTCCTCCAGCATCAATGTAAGATGCCGTATTTGCAACAGATGCATAGTTTTTACCAAATATAAATGTTGAGTCAGATCCATTCAGTGAACCTTTCATAATAGGTACTTGGAATCCTTCGGTTGTAACATTAAATGACAGATTATTTCCAGTGTAATCTAGTGGTTTTGTTGTTGGTACATAAGTGGTAGAAGTTGAATTATATTCATTTACTGTCCATGTTAGTGCCGGAGAATCAGTTGATACATTTTGAAATGTCCACTTAACATATGGGCTGGCAACTCCATAAACATTTGTAAGCCCATAATAATCGTTTGACAATCCATAAAACAATGTGCCTTGTGGAACTTTATAGCTAATGCCAGGCTTTGCTGTTGTTTCGCTATTTGCTTTTGCTGGTAAAACTTTCATGGTTTTGTCTACTTGAAGGAATGTGCCTTCAAGATCTTCTCTGACCTCTTTGCCTATTAAATTAGCGGGAGTTTTTTTTACAGCTTCCCGTTGTTTGGTGGCTGCCATTGATTGTAATACGGCTACTGCCGCAAGCACAACTAGTAGATTTTTTTTCATACTCATGTTTTTTTAATTAATAATTTATCTGTAGATTTCAAAAAATTCATTCGAATTGTCTGCTCTTTCGTAGTGTACTCTGCTAATTGATAGAGGTACTTTTGTTGACACTTTATATGCACCGGAGAAGAAAGATAAGGTCGTTGCAACTTCAGTTGATTTCCCATAAAATACTTTTCCATTATTATCATATAAATTTGTATTATCTGTTGGCAGAGATATAGTCACTGCATCATTATTTCCAGCGGTAAAATTTACTCTAAAAGTAGCTTCGGCTCCCGTTAATTTAAGTACAAAGGAATTTTGATAAGTAGCCTTGTTAGCTATTCCGAAATATTCAAAACTTCTTGTTGGGTAAGCTTTTTTCATCGCAGCAATTAATGAGCGTAGCCTCACTTTACAGTTTGTACTCATGTTCAAAGTATCCATTTTCCAGGTTGAACTACTTTCTTTCAAATGTGTATTTAGTACGGGTCCTTCAAAATAACTGTTAGCATCTTCTTTGCTTACTAATTTAGTTTCATTCTCGTTCAGAGCAAAGTCCTGAAATGTGCTGCTTCCATAAGTGTAAGCAGAGTGAAATCTAATTCCGTAAGTTGTTACAATAAATGGTACATTTTTTTCCCCGGAAACAGGATCACCTCCAGGTTCCAATAATGAAAATAGATGTGTAATGCCATCGTATGCTTTTATCACAGATGAATTTGTAACCAGATTTAGGTAACTTATATTTGTTGAAAATAATTTGGCATCCATTGCATCGAGTTTTGCAAAGTAACTTGGCCATGATTCCGTTGTTTCCAGTCTCCTGAGGTAGATGTAGGTTCCGCGTTTTTTCCCTTTCAGAGTCATTAAGTTTGAATCGGCTTTAAGTACTATAAACTCGTAATCACCTTTTAGTCCATAGCCATCTAAGTCTGTTCCTCCGTTTGGATCTTCCGGGTTAGAGAATAGATGAAACGGGTTGTTATAAGAGTTAAATGTCAATACAGGCCCATCGTCTGCAATTACATCAAAAAAGCTTGTTTCGGTTTTATATGTATTGCCAATGTATTTGTTTTTCGCCGCAATGACTACGCTATCCGAATTGCTGAACTTCATCAAAAAAGTATATCCTTCGGTTTCTGCAGTTGGGAAATATTCCATTTCCCAGCCGTTAGGAGCATCAGACAATATCTGTCTATATTCTTTTCGAGCATTATTTAGTCTGACAGCAGAAGATTCAGCGAAAATATTATCCTCTTCCAACTTACAGGAGCTAATTGTCAGCGAAATGGTTATAGTTGTCAATATGTAGAAAAGTATTCTTCTCATAAGTTTTTCCTTTTTTTTGTTATAACTGTGTTATTCAATTTCCGACAGCAAATGCGGCATATTGATATTTGCTTGCCGTTTTTGTACTTCAGCGTGAAGTGAGTCCAGATCAATTCCCCAACTGTCGCGTAACCAGATTCTGCAAATTGAAAGTTTTTGCAAAATCACGGCTTTCCCATCTATGCCATCATTGTCAATTGGTATAAAAGTGGTATCGCTGGTCATAATTTTTGATTCAGTAATTCCATCCTTCTCCCAGCCTTTTGATGCATTGTCAAGTATGGTATTCCATTGAGCATCGGTTTTTACGATGTAATTGGCAATAATTTCTACAAAGTCTTCTCGGGTTTGAGAGCTACCATAAGGGCTAACAAAGCCAAGTGATTCAACCACTCTTTCCGGGCGGTCTTGCCAGCTAAATGGTTCATAATATTTAAAAGAAATCAGATTGAATTCTTTAGGATACGATTTTGTTTGATGTAAAATATGTGCAAACTCATGGTGCATAGTTTTGAAATAGTATTCATTAAGCATATCAACATCATTTGTGTTGATGCTGTTAACTCTAAAGAGGCTGATTTTAATTCCTCCTTCGGCCAATCCTAAAATCATTGTTCCATTAGCCGGATTGTAAGCTGGCGATCCTATCAAGTGAATGATGCGTGGGCCCCATAATTTTATAAATTCTGGAGATACTACTTTAGCATACACGTCAAACCAAAGGTATTTTGATAGTACGGCAAGCTTCTTAGAATTTTCGTAAGTTGCAGGAACAAGATTGTAATCCATATCTGCTCCTGCATCTTCCATTCTATAAATAAACTTCAGATTGTATGGCTTTAGAAAGTTATTATAGAGATATAAATCAAATTTATAACTTGCCTTGGTGGAGTCAACTGTTGTTTCGGCAGTGTCGAATATGGTTGGTCCAAGCTTTTCATCTGAGCAGCTTGAAAACATCATAAGTGCAACCAATGAAAATAACGTATATTTTAATAATGAGTTCATATATTATGTTTATTTTTCTGAGGCTGATGTTTTATTGTTTTAGTGCTATGCTATCAATCCTTACCGAAGGTGTTGTAAATGGAACAATGTCAGGATTTGTCCAAACGACTTGACGTGTATTCTCCTGTATGCCAGCTGCAATAACTTCTTGTGGAATTTGTAAAGCCCTGCGTGGATCATTCCATTTTAATATGTCAACAAAAGAAGTTCCAATATTGTGAGTAATCTCAATTCCATATCGTTTGATATCAAACCAACGATAACCATCAAATATGGTTTCAATACGACGATAATGCAAAATGCAATCAATCAATGCTTTTTGACTTGTACTTACTTTAAATTCAGAAGAAATTTTCTCTGTGTTGAATTCATTTACATATGGTGTTCTTCCTGTTGTATAGAAACTACGAATGAGCCCCTCCGTAAGATTTGCCTGAGTTTTTCCGGTAATTTTTCGTGAATCGTCAAATGTTTTTAAATCTGCAATAGCATCGCTGAAACGATTGAGATAGACATAAGCCTCAGCTCGGCACAAAATTGTTTCTTCGCCTGTAAATTCAGCTCGCACAATATGTCCGAAACCAATGCCGGCAACTTTATCGGTATATTCAAAAAATTCACCAATTTTAGGGAAAAACAATCCATATTCCACTTTGCCTCTTAAGTATAAACGACCACCATAGCATGGAGCAGAATTATCCCAGGTAGGTCCGGATCCCTTAAGTGTAGCAGTTGCTGCATCTCTGTTGCAGCCATAACGTGTACCAAATATTCTGTTCATCCACGATTTTGTCTGAACTATCAAAAAGTTGTTCTGAGAGCTAGCGTTTATCCAACCATAGGCAAATGATTGGAAAGTTGGGTAATCAATATTCCAATTTCGCATTTTCTGGGCGGGACTCTCACCCAAGGCAGTAGTTGCATAAGTTACGACTTTCGCATAGTCGCGCTTAAACAAATAGAAACGTGCAGCAAAAGCATTGGATGCAGATTTGTTGAAGTGATATTTGGGAATTTCATAATAATTGTCATCAATCAACTTTAGACCATTTTGCAAATCGGTTTCTATTCGTTTATAAACCTGTGTCACCGAAATACGTTCGTAGTTTACCATCACTTTTGTTTCAGGCTCTGTTGCGTAGGGTATGCCAGGATCATTCTCACTTAAAATGTCATTACGATATTGCATTGCAAAGATATTTACAAGCAAAAAGTGATTGTACGCACGTATCAGCAAAGCTTCTCCTTTCTGTGCCTTCACCTCATCTCCCCGACCTTCTGTTTCTAGTTTTTCGATAGCTTGTAAAGCATGGTTGGCTACCGCAATAGCCTTGTAACAACCACTCCACACTTCTGATGGAGAATCTTGTTCGTCAGAGGCTGATGCATCTTGCCAAGCAAAAACCTCATCATGGAGTTTATCCCAAGAATTCAGATTGTAGTAAACTCCGGTAGGTCCAGGTGAATTATTATCAATAAAATTATCGCTACTTAGCTCGTTTAGAACGGCATAATTTCCAGTAGGATAGCCGCTCACAAGTAGTGACCGAATTTGCTCTGGAGTAGATATTTCTGCTCGATTGTCTGGAACTTTGTCGAGAAAATCATTACACGAAGTAGAACAGATGCTTATGGTGTATATTAAAATGTATTGTAGGATATATTTTGTTTTCATTTGTAACTTTTCTTAAAATTAAATACCCATTTTCAATGTAAGTGTAAACTGTTTTGGCATTGGTGTTGCAACACCTCCACTATTCATAAACTCAGGATCTTGACCGTTTAGTTTTTTGTCGGCATATAACAGCATTAGGTTGGTTGCCTGTATTTTTAGTTGTAAGTCATTTATTTTAAGAGCACTTGTTAGTTTTTCTGGAAAATCGTATGACAGAGATATTTCTTTAAGTCGAATAAAGCCGCCATCTGCTATGCGAGCTGTTGAATAATTATAGGCATTATAAGCATAGGCTATCTGACTATCATTTGCAAATTGACGTAAACTAGCTATGGTTGGGATATTAGTATATGCTTCATCTCCTGGTATTGTCCAGCGGTTTTTAAATTCTTTAGGCAATGCTAATATATCTGAGTAGGCCGCACTGAATACTGGATCAAGTCGCACCACATTACCAAATGAATATGTTACAAATATATTTAATCTAATTTTTTTATAAGTAAATACGTTGCCAAATCCTCCTGTAGTTGTTGGATCTGTTGGCCCTTCATATTTTAGAAAGCCAAGTTTCTTAAATTCTTGAAAGTTGATATCAGTAACTGTTACTTTTCCATCTTGGTTAATAAACATTGGTAGTCCTTCATCATTAAGACCAACAAAGGGAATTGAAAATAACGACCTAACAGGATAACCTTCTAATGCATATCCATTTCCAGAAACCAGCTTGATCACATTGTTTCTAGACTTGAGGTCAGTTATTTTATTCGTTGCATAGGCAAATGTAAAATCAGAAGACCAATCAAAGTCTTTTGAATGTATATTTTTGCTTGAAAGAGTAAACTCAACCCCATTAGACTTTAGACTTGCAACATTTGCAAATTTACTAATTACACCACCAACTCCTTGTGTGTAAATTTGACCAATAAGGTCATAATTATTACGAGTGTAGACATCTACTGCGAGGTTGATGCGATTCTTTATAAAGCCTAAATCAGCGCCAACATTGAACTCGTGTTTTTTTTCATAGGTCAATTCGCTATTTTCAATATCCTCCAGTTCAGTACCTGTTTCAGAAACCGAAGCCAAAGGACGCCAAGTAGAATAAGACCGATACACTGGCTGAGCATTTGTTACTGTGGATGGTCCGCGGTCTGCTGTAAGACTATACGATGTTTTAAGTGTCATGTGCGAAACGACAGGATTGATGTATTTGAAGAATTTCTCTTCATGTGCATTCCAAGCTAAAGCCACATTCCATGTCGGTAGCCAACGAGCCTGAAGAGATTTCCCCAATTTATTTGTTCCTTCGTAACGTCCCGTAAGATTCAATATATATTTGCTATCGTAAGAAAATGTACTGGACGCAAAACCGGCCATCGAACGTGTATAGTTCCATGTATCGCCATAATAGGTATTATTTTCTTCTTTTTGTTGTTTGAACAAACGATAGTCTACATAAGGTACACCTCCGTTATCGTACTGATATCCCCAACCCTGAAAATTAACTGAATTACGATCTGTAAGATTAGATTCTGTGCCTGCAAACATATTCAATAGATATTGATTGCGGCTTCCAAATTCAGTGTTGTAAGTTGCTGTACCTCGGAAGTCCATTTGTAAAATGCTATAATCGTCTCGTAGATAAATACCTCCTTTAGGTAAAACTGTTTCAGGAAGTGCATTGTTGTCGTCTGGATCAGTGTATAAAAATGGATTAGCATCACGTACTACTGCATCTACCGGTTCAATACCTGCTCTATATGCCAGCGCTTGATTTGAATGATCTTTAATAAAATGCTCTTTTGCTGTAGACTGATAACGAATTGCCCCCAAACCGTCGATATCTAACCCTTTAAAAGGTTTCCATTGTAATCCTCCCTGAAGTTTCAAATCATTGACAGTCAGATTTATATAGTTGTTGTTCAGTTCGTTAAAGATGTTGAAAGCAGCGTAATTTTTCTTATAATATGCTTGGGGGTCGAGCGTACGTGAATTATTCAGAGCATAACTATATGGATTTATATCAAAATTACGTTTTACCTCGCCACGTACTTCATCTGTTTCCTGACTTAGTGTTCCTGGCGCTTCTTGTGAACGATGCGATGCATTAGTTAATATATTCAGTGATAATCTGTCCGATAGGTTGAATGATGCATTTACATTGGCCGTATAGCGATTTACAGAACTTGCTTTAGTCCATCCTGGGTCATTCATTACCGATACAGATGCATAAAACCGTGCTTTTTCAGTTCCAGAACTAATACTCAGTGCATGATTTTGTACAATGCTGTTAGTGAAAAGTAAATCGAACCAGTCTGTATTACGAAATTCTGCTGTCCGTAAATAGTTATTCATGGCTTCTGCTGTTTGAGCGAGAGCATAAGTTCCTGTGGTGGGATTGTAAGTGTCAATCAATTCATACATTTTACCATATATACCACTATTTGCGCTTCCAGCCATTCTAGCTATTCCCAGCCAACCTTTGCTTTCCATTTCTTTGTAAATTCCCATTTGCTCCTGAGAATTACTAATGTTGAAGTTATTATAGCTTGGTTTCAATCGCATTGTAAGCTCTGATGTATAACTTATTTTGCTTACACCAGCTTTACCGCGTTTAGTCGTAATTACAATTACACCTGACATAGCTCTAGCTCCATAAATAGAAGTCGCCGAACCATCTTTCAAGATTGTAAAGCTTTCAATATCGTCGGCGTTTAGTCCTGCTATGGCAGATGAAATAAGAGTTACAGCATCGCCTGATGATAATTGATCTACGGAAACATCAACAGCATCTTCCATTACAACATTATCCACTACCCAAAGTGGCTTGGAGTTTCCGTAGATAGATGTTGCACCACGAACACGGATTTTAGGAGCTGTTCCAAATGTCCCTGAAACATTTTGTACTGATACACCAGCTACACGTCCTTCCAAAGAGCGACTTATATCTGGAATACCACTTAGTAGGGTTTTTGAAGCGTCTATCTTTGTTGCAGCCCCAGTAAATAAGCGTTTATCCATCTTTTGCATACCAGTGACGACAATTTCGTTTAACTGTTTGGAGTCTGCAGAAAGTGTTACTTTTATAAATCCGCCAACACTTGTTTCTTCGGTTTTCATCCCCAGGTATGATACCACTAGCCTTTTAACCGTTGTCGGAATTGTAAATTCAAATTTTCCATCAGCATTGGTGATTGTGGCAATTTTGAGATTTCCTTTGGCAGTTATTATTGCACCGATAACTGGTTCGCCAGACGACCCATCTAAAACAATACCTTTAATTTGGGTGTTCTGACCAATTGTTAGCCCAATACCTAAAGTGAAATATAAAAATAGTAAAATCAATCTTCTCATATAATAAATCTTAAAATCTATAAAAGACTAGTTGTAAACTGAAAATAATGCTACACTTATACTCTATATATGCACAGAGTATAATTCTATAGGCTTGAAAATTGGTGATTTTGAAATTCCTTGAAATATTAATGCAGGAATTTGCTGGTTGTAAATAGATAAATGGTGAAAATGTGTGTATGGTCAATCGGACAATGGTAAGTAAAACAACGAAATAACTATTTGTTTATAAGATATATCTTTAAATTGTCTAATGAATCCTAAAAACAAAGTAAATAGTTGATTAAATATGACGGTATTGACAGACTTGTTATTTTGTCAAAATGAATTTAAAATAACCGTATTGCAAGCTATCTGATTTTTTTTATTTTTATTTGTAGCTATATTCTATTAAAATGGTTGTTTAAAAATTATTTTGATTTGCAAATATATGTATGTTTTTTTTTGTAAAATGAAGATAAATACAATAATTATACATATTTAACGCATTCTATTTTGTTTAAATTAATTTTTTATTCGTTGTAATTGTCTGTACGGCAAATTTATACAATGTTTTTTGTTAAGTGATATATTCAAAATAAGTTTGTGTTTTATTAATATATATAAACATAAATAAATATATATTAATGTTTTTGGGGTGAATTCCTGACATTGATAAGGAAATATTATGTATGGTAGGGGTGTAGTTTAGTGAAATCATAACTTTTGAGAATGAGAATACATCGAGCCTGTTTAATTATTTGGAGTAAATTAAATAGTCTCAATTTAATACTTAATAGTAGATACTTAGGGAGTATCCTCAGGTAGGATAGGCTATCACACTAAGCAGTTTTATCTAGAGTCAGTATTTTGAGGAGGGTTTTATAGAGTCCTATAAACTTTTTCTTTTCAGCCAAACCTGATATGAATTGACAATGTTTTGCCAAAGTACATAGGCACCAGGTCCGAGTGAAGCAATGGGGTTAAGGTATGTTTGCGCCATCCAAATGGCTAGAATGGTGTTTTTTTGCCCCAGACCTTGTCCGCCGGCAATAGTTTCATTGTACATACTTCCAATTTTTCTACCCACCAGAAACTGTGCTGCACACACTATAAAAGCAGCAATTGCTACCAGAACTTCAATTAAGTGATTGGAATTAGTTTGTAAAAGTATAAAACTCACTGTACGCCCCGATACCACGCACAAGGCTACCGACCAAAGGTAAAATGATAGTCCGGACCGTTTGCCAATAGCAGCATTTACTTTAGGGGCAAATCGACGTAAAAGAATTGCTGTAAGAAATGGGCTTAGCAATAGAAACATTACTTTTTGAGAAATAGCCCATAACGAGTCCAAAAAAGGCATGGTTTGATAGCTGCCAACAAATGCGAAAATAATAGGGGCTGCCAATGCAATGGTCATATTGCTTAGAAGGCTATAAGCTGTTACACTCGCCACATTTCCTTTTAGCATGCCTGTGATGACCGGTGCGGCGGTACCAGTGGGCGCAAGTACGCAAGTCATAGCGCCTTGTGCCAATATAATATTAAAAGGGCTTAGTAAGAAATAGACTGCCACGCTGCCTAAAACCTGAATCGAGATCATCCAGGCGTGTAATTTCGATAACCGGACATCGTCCATTTTTAGGTTACAATACGTCAAAAAAAGCATGACGAATATAAGGCATGGTGTCAGAAACGATAAGCGATCGAAGAATTTATAGAAAATGGCCCCTACCGTTATGGCAATAGGCATCATATAAGGTTTTATTACTTTAATCATGGCTTTTAATCGTACTTTTTCCGACTGCAAAAGTACGAAGATAAATTCAAACCAAACATTATTATTTTACTTCAACTTTATTCCACAATGGCGGATTCACACCCATAAGGTTTTTTACAAAGAAATCGTAACGTTTATGTTCGCCATAGTTGCCACCCATGGTATGACCTGTACCGGGTAGCACCACCAGTTCAAAGTCTTTATTTGCCTTTATCAATGCGTTGCAAACCTGATAGGTAGATGCCGGATCTACGTTGTCGTCCATTTCACCAACCACTAACATCAATGGACGTGTAAGCAAATGTGCATTTACTGTGTTAGAACTTTCCTCGTACGATTTATCTATTGGATAGCCCATCCATTGCTCGTTCCACCAAATTTTATCCATACGGTTGTCGTGACATCCGCACGACGAATAAGCCGCTTTGTAATGCTCAGGGTGAAACAGCACAGCTCCCATGGCTTCCTGGCCTCCGGCCGAAGCTCCAAAAATACCTACACGGTCAATGTCCATATAAGGATATTTGGCTGCAGCAGCTTTTGTCCATGCAATACGATCGGCAAAGCCTGCATCTTTCAGGTTTTTGTAAATAACTTCCTCGAAGTCATTAGAGCGATACGAAGTTCCCATTCCATCCATTTGTATTACGATAAAGCCCAGTTCGGCAATGGCGGACATATTGCGGTTGAATGGAATAAACGTCTTTGGAACATATTGACTTCCCGGGCCGGAATAAATATACTCGATAACCGGATATTTCTTTGACGGATCAAAATTTGTCGGGCGTTGGATAATTCCCCAGATATCTGTTTTTCCATCACGACCCTTGGCTACAAAAGTCTCAGGAGCGTTCCAGCCAGCTTTTACAAGTTCTGTAATGTCAGCCTTTTCTATCGGCAAAATTAATTTTCCGTCTGTGGCGCTTCGCAATACAGCGACTGGTGCTTTATTGGTCATTGAATAAACATCCACCAGGTATTTTTTGTCATCTGAGAACCATGCCTGATGCATACCTTCGTCTGGGGTAAGGCATGTAAGTCCGCTACCGTCAAACTTGATACGGTAATAACGTATCAGGTAAGGATCTTCATTCGTAACCATGCCATTGGCCGAGAATGTAATTTCACGCTTTTTCTCATCAACATTTACCACCTCGCGAACATACCAGGCGCCTTTCGTAATTTGATTTTTTACTTTGCCAGTTTGAGCATCGTAGAGGTATAAATGATTCCAGTTATCGCGTTCACTGCCCCAGATAATTTCTTTTGTTTTTGGCAGATCGCGTTTAAAATAACGGGTGTAGTTGACGAATGTGGAGGATGTTTCTTCAATAACGGTTCGCACTTCGGCTGTTTCGGTCGACATGCCTAATACACGGTATAGCTGATGTCCACGTTGGTTATATTCAAAAAAAACAGTTTTGTTGTCGGCACTCCAGCTGAACCAGTTAGGCAAATCAAATTGTTTATCGAATAAAGTATTTGCTGGGATTTTGGCTTGTCCGCTAGCAATATCAAATACAATCGGAGTTTTCTGTGGAAGCACATCACCCGGTTTTTGGTAATCGCGTGTTTGTATTTTGGGTTGTAGCTGGTCGGTTGGTGACGACTCTATTAACGTGAGTTGACGGATCTCTGCTGCGTGGATCTTCATTACTACCACCTTTCTTGAATCGGGCGACCAACTGATATTTGTGGAATAATAGTCATCTTTAGTGCCGTCGGTGCTCAATGCTTTTTCAATTCCGGTACTAAGGTCTTTGACAATAAGGTTACTGTTTCGGGTAAAAACGGATAGCTTCTTGTCTGGGGAAATCAATGGTTCGCCTTCCCTTTCATAGTCGAATTTTCCCCAATAGTTGGAAGTAGGAGCAATGTATTTTCCAGCATTTATAATCGAATCTTTCGGCTGAATGTACACCCAATTTGTTCCACCATTTACAAACCGAAGTGTATCTAACGACGGAGAAACTTTTAATTCGGCAAGTGTCAGCTTTTCTATCTCAATGGTTTTTCCTGAGGCTTTTGACAGTGTTTCAACCAGTTTTAAGTGATCGAAAAGGGCTGTTTTGTTTTTTTTTATGGCATCAACCAGCATATAGGTTTTTCCTTGCGAAGTATAATTCACATACCAGAAGCGGTCGGTGCCGGCAATCCATTGAGGTGTAACGTTGGAGTGAAAAACCTTGTCCTTAAACTTTTCCTGAAGTGAAAAGGCACGATTGTAGTCGGCAATGGTGCCTTGGGCTGCAAGTAAAAGGCTTGAAAGTAATATAAAAGTTGTGAGTAATATTTTCTTCATCGTTAAATGCATTATGTTTTGACTGCAAAGATAATAATGCATAATAACTTATTGGAGTAAAAAAAGGGCAGTTTGCATAAGAATAAAGGCAAATTAACTGTTACTCATTTTTAAGATCGGAAAAAAGTGATATTCTGCTTACAATTTTCATGGATTTTTGAGTTTACGGCTCTAGTTCTAACACTTTGTATATTATAGGGAAAGGTGTTAAATTGCATTGATTCAAAGAAAAAATGCATTACAAATGAATATTTTTCCTTATTTTGCTATCAATTTATTCTAAATATTGAAAGATTTACAAATATATTAAATACATTTGCATTAAATTTACTGTAATTATTACGAAAGACTAAAACATATAGAAAAAATTTAATTCTATGGCACAACATCAGATTGACAGATTAGACAAGAAAATACTACAATTAATTTCGCAAGATGCACGTATTCCATTTTTGGAAGTTGCCCGCGAATGTAACGTTTCCGGTGCTGCAATACATCAACGTATACAAAAACTTCGTAATACCGGAATTATAAAAGGCTCAGAGTTTGTTGTTGATACTTACAAGGTTGGTTTTCAGACCTGTGCGTATATTGGAATTACTCTTAGCGACATTAAAATGTTCAACAATGTGGTTGAAGAGCTTAAGAAAGTTCCAGAAGTGGTAGAGTGCCATTATGCAACTGGAAAGTACTCCATGTTTGTTAAAATATATGCAAAAGATAATCGCCATTTATTACAAATTATTTTGGAACATTTGACTCTGATTGAGGGGATTGCACATACTGAGACTTTCCAAATTTCTTTAGACGAAATTTTCCGTCGCCAACTTTCTGTTTTTGAAATTGATTCAACAGTTGAAGTTATTGACGAAGAATAGTTCTGGGAATTTAGTTATACCAAAAGAGACTGTCTTGAAATTCGTTTCAAGGCAGTCTCTTTTTTTTAATTCTTTTTCCGATAACTCAATACTGCCCAGCTGTTGAAGAATATCGCAAACCCGATTAAGGCTAACAGATCTTGCCATAATTGTAGCGGACTACTTCCTTTAAGGTAAATCGACCGCATTACAAACATAAAATGTTTCAGCGGATTGAAGGCTGCAAACCATTTAGCCCATTCCGGCATACCGTCAATTGGCGTGTAAAGTCCGCTCATCATAATGAAAACAAGCATAAAGAAGAAAACAATGAACATGGCTTGTTGCAGTGTGGCTGCGTAGTTTGAAATAACCAACCCCAGACCTGAAACCGTAAGGATATATATGGCTGCAAACAGGTAAATGCTTGCAAAATGTCCGGCCGGAATAAGCCCATACACCAACCATGCTATCAAAAATCCAACGCTGATAACAAATAAACCTATTATCCAAAACGGGATGAGCTTAGCCAGAATAAATGTTGTTTTTGGAACTGGGCTCACATTTATTTGCTCCATGGTGCCTACTTCTTTTTCGAAAACAATGGAAATGGCTGGCAAGAACCCACAGAGCAAGGTCAGTATCATTACCATTAGTGCTGGAACCATAAACACGCGGTAATTTAAATGCGGATTGAATTTGTATTGGGAATCAATCTGAACCGTTGGTACAGAGCTTCCTGCCGGAGCAACCGGCATTAACTCATGAACGATGCCTACGTTGAAATCATTGACGATGCTTACCAAATAAGTCATTCCAATTCCGCCTTTCATTCCATTCACAGCATTGGCCGAAACCATTACTTTTGCACCCTGACGGTTGACCAAATCCTTTTCGAAATGTGGCGGAATTTCCAGAATTAGATCCGACTGATTTTTCTCGATGCTTTTTAAAGCCGTTTTGAAATTCGGCGAAACATCGGTCAGCTTAAAGTAGTTGGATGAAACTATTTTTTGAGTAAGCTGCCGTGAAAAAGTACTGTGGTCGTTGTCAATCACGCTCAAATTCAGATTCTTGATCTCGTAACTGGCTGCCCACGGAAAAACCATAAGTACCATAAACGGAAACATAACAATCATCCTCGGTAAGAATGAATTCCGAAAGATTTGTTTGAATTCTTTTTTTAGAAGATATTTTATCATATGACCTCTAATCCGTCAACTGACGGAGGATATTAGTTAGTATTGTTTGTTTTAAACCATTTTATATATGAAAAATAAGAGACGAAACTATCCTAATTCCCCTTTAGGGGTTAGGGGTCATTTTCTATTCCAGTCTTACCTTAAATTTTTTCAGACTTATTGTAACCAAAATGGTTGCCATAAGCGTCAATACACCTATTTCTTTAAGAATGGCTGAGAAGCCAAGGCCCTGAATCATTACGGCTTTTACGGCAGCAATGTACCAACGTGCCGGAATGATATTGGAGACTATTTGTAATGGTAACGGCATGTTTTCAATCGGGAAAATCATTCCCGACAGCAGCATTACCGGAATCATAAGCCCCATCCCAGAAATTAGCATAGCGGCAATCTGCGTGTTTGTAACCGTCGAAATAAGAAGTCCGAGCGCCAACGAAACAAAAATATAGAGCAACGAAACTACGACTAGACTAACGAAACTACCTGCTATGGGTACTTTTAGTACAAAAACCGAGAGCAACATGATAGTGGCAAAGTTTACGCATGACAGTACAAAATACGGTGTTATTTTGGAAAGTATGATGTAAATCGGCTTCATGGGCGATACGAGAAGGATTTCCATGGTGCCCTTTTCTTTTTCGCGCACAATAGCAATTGACGTCATCATGGCACAAATCAGAATCAGAATCATGCCCAATACGCCCGGAACAAAGTTGAATGCGCCAATCATTTGCGGGTTGTAAAGCATTTTTACTTCAGGGGTAATTTGATACGGATTTTTTGTTTCGCCCATCAGTTCCTGTTGATAGCCGGTAATGATATTGGTGGCGTAAAAAGTGAACGAGGTGGCAGCGTTTGGGTCGGTGGCATCAGCAATGAGTTGGACGTGTGCCACTCCATTATGTCGTATTTTCTCGGCAAAATGATCTTCGAATACCACTACCAATTTCGCTTTTGCATCACGGAAAATGGGCTGTATCTCGCTGGTACTGTGAATGTGTTCTGTTACGTCAAAATAGGCGCTGGCATTCAGTTTGTCGACAATTCGTTGGGTGGCTTCGTCGTTTGTTGGTGCAAGCACAGCAATCTGCGTATTTTTCACTTCGGTAGTCAGTGCAAAACCAAACAAGATGATTTGTACGATAGGAATCCCGAGCAAAATCAACATGGTTGTTTTGTCGCGGAGAATATGATAAAATTCCTTTCGGATAAATGATAGTAGTTGTTTCATAGACCCCTAACCCCTAAAGGGGGAATTAGTTAGTAATAAATTCATTTTTATTTTTTAAAGTCATCAAGAATGGTTTGTAATTCTAATTTTTGAGATTTTCCCGATTCCCCTTTAGGGGTTAGGGGTCTATCAACTATTCCCCTCTTTTCGCTTTTCTTGCTAGTTGTTGAAAAACTTCATCCATGTTATTGGCATTGAATTGCTTTTTCAGGTTCTTGGGTGTGTCCAATGCTTCAATTTTTCCATCCACCATGATGGAAACCCGGTCGCAATATTCAGCTTCATCCATATAATGTGTTGTAACAAAAATGGTAATTCCGCGGGAAGTGGCATCATAAATCAGTTCCCAAAACTGCCGGCGTGTGATTGGGTCAACGCCGCCGGTAGGCTCGTCCAGAAATACCACCTTCGGATTGTGAAAAATGGATACCGAAAACGCCAGCTTTTGCTTAAAGCCGAGTGGGAGCGAACCAACCAGTTTGTTGCGCTCGTTTTCAAAGTCGAGCAACTTCATTAGTTTGTCAGTTTTCTCCTTTATTTCAGCACCTTTCATGCCGTATATTCCACCAAAAAGCTCTATGTTTTCCCATACTTTAAGGTCGTCGTACAGCGAGAATTTCTGGCTCATATAGCCAATGTTTTTCTTTACAAGTTCGGTTTGTGTGCCAATATCATAACCCGCAACAATGCCTTTGCCGCTTGTAGGTATGCTGAGTCCGCTAAGCATTCGCATGGCTGTGGTTTTTCCGGCTCCATTTGCCCCAAGGAAGCCGAATATCTCGCCTTTTTCTACTTCAAACGAGATATGATCTACAGCCGTAAACTTCCCAAATTTCTTTGTTAAGTTTTCGGCAATAATGACTTTGTTGGGATTATGTTTTTCTGAATTTTCCATGTTTTTTTATCGCTGAGATAGTTGCATAAAACAATCTTCAATTGTAGGCGCAATTTCCCTGAGCATAACATTGGAATGTCCTTTTTCAATAAGCAGTTTTTGCACGCTATCAACTATCAACTCTCTATTGTCAACTGAAATATGTATTTTGTCTCCAAATGCAAAGCAATTTTTTGTGACTTCGTTGGCTCGTAAATCCATCAATAGCTTGTGCATATTGTCACTCTCTGCCGCCCAAAGTTTGTTTGGATATTGACTTACAATGTTTTTCGGTGTGTCAATTGTCAGGAATTCACCGTTCTGAATCAGGGCAATGCGGTCGCACAGGCTAGCTTCGTCCATGTAAGGTGTCGATACCAAAATGGTGATTCCCTGAGCCTTCAGGTTTTTTAGCATTCCCCAAAATTCCTTGCGCGAAACCGGGTCTACTCCGGTTGTTGGCTCGTCCAGAAAAAGTACGCTTGGTTTATGAATTAGTGCGCAGCTCAATGCCAACTTTTGTTTCATACCACCTGAGAGTTTTCCGGCTCTACGGTTTTTAAATGGCTCAATCTGTTGGTAAATATCCTTTATCAAGTCGTAGTTTTCCGCAATAGTTGTATTGAAAACCGTTGCAAAAAAGTTGAGGTTTTCTTCCACAGTCAAATCCTGATAGAGTGAGAACCGACCAGGCATGTAACCCACTCGTTTTCGAATTTCTTTATAGTCATTAACCACATCATATCCGTCGACAGACGCAGTTCCGCTATCTGCCAAAATCAAGGTCGTCAGAATCCGAAAAAGCGTTGTTTTTCCAGCACCGTCGGGACCTATTATTCCAAATATCTCACCACGCGCTACCGAGAAACTTACACCGTTCAGTGCTGTGGTTTCCTTGTATCTCTTGTGGACTGCGTCGCAACTGATTGCTATTTCTGGATTATTAGTTATTTTAATCATGGATTTATATCAACTATCAACTATCAATTGTCAACTAAAATTTCACATCCCCATACATCCCAATCTTTATCAACCCGTCATTTTTTACACTGATTTTTACCGCATACACAAGGTTGGCACGTTCGTCGCGGGTTTGAATGGTTTTGGGTGTAAATTCAGCTTTGCTCGAAATCCAGGCAATGATTCCGCTGTATTCTTTGCTACCATCTTTGCCCGAGTCGGTTTTTACTTTTACCGTTTGTCCCAATTTTACTTGCGTCAATTGGTCGGCCGTAATGTAAGCGCGCAAAATCATATTGTTCGTGTCGGCAATTTTAAATAATGCTTTTCCGGGAGCAGCCACTTCGCCCATTTCGGCATATTTTAGCAAAACAGTTCCGTCAATCGGGCTGATGATTTTACATTTATCCAGTTGGTCTTCCAACTGTTTTACCTGGAATGTGAGGCCTTCGCTTTCGTCGGTAATTCCCTGATTGCTGCTTTCCAATATCGTTTTCTGATTTTCGAGTTGTTTCTCCAACACTGCAATCTGAGCATTGATATCGTCCACCATTTTCTGATTGCCGGCATTGGCTTTAGCCAGATTCTCGGCACGTTTTAGCTCAGTTTTGGCTGTGCTTATTTGTTGCTCAATGGCTGCAATTTGTTTCTTTATGTCTGGTCGTCGACTTTGGATGGCTTTCCCGCTGGCTAATAATTGTTTTTTGCGTAAGTAAAGTTGTGTGCTGTCAATCGTTCCAATAAGTTGGTTGGCTGTCAGCACCTGGCCTTCTTCCATGTTGAGGGATAAAATCTGTCCCGTAGCTTGTGCTGAAACAATCACTTCTGTGGCTTCGAAAGTTCCTGAAGCATCTGCGTCGTCCTTCGATTTTCCACAGGAGGTTGTCATTAATAGAAGGGTCAAACCAATTATCGCTTTGGTGTTAAGAAAAATAGTCTGAAATTTTGTCTTCATATATTTATGTTTTTAGCCCCTTTAGGGGTTTGGGTTTTTCTAATTGTTATTGTTGTTTTTCAACTGATAAACGCTTATCAGCAACTGAATTTCATGCAGTGCTTTCAGTTGTTTAGCCTGATCTTCGGCATTAATTTCACGAATCAAATCGGTCACGGTTAGCGTTCCGTTGTCCACTTTTACTGAAGCTGATTTCTTGATATTCCCACGAAGCCGAATGATCTCGTCGTCATTGCTTACCGACGATTGCAACTTTTCTATTTCCGCTTTTTGTTGTTTGGTTTTCAATTCGGTATTAAACAGGAAAGTTTCTTTCTGAATATCAGTCGCTTTTTTGCTGATGTCAATTTTGTTGAGATTATTTTTTTGTGTGTAAAAGCCACTCAGATTCCACGAAAGCCTCAAACCACCAATATAAAATGGCGAAAAGCCATCGTAGAACATGTTCAAGGCTGGTTTGCCAACTCCCCCTTGTACAAAAGCTCCTATTCTAGGCAGATTTCCAGCATTTAAAAGTGCTTTTTGGTTTTCGTATATCTTGTTTTGAGCATCAAATAGGGCTAGTTCAGGTCGTCGAACAATAGTGTCTGTTAAAACTGCCAGATTGATTTCTGGTTTTGTTAGTTCTGTGTTTTCTTCAATTTTTGTACCCATCATGGCTGCTAATATCAGGCAATACGATTTTCGGGTCGTTTTAATTTCTGTTTCGCGTTGGTTGGCATTGAGTTGCTCCACTTTCAAAGCATCAAGGTCTGTTTGATTGGCTACTCCGTTTTGTTTAAATGCTTTGATGCGGTCATAGTTAACCTGTAACTCATTTTGCAAAATGGCATTTTGTTTTAATTGCTCGCTAAGTAGTAAAATTCCGAAATACAGTTGGTTGACACGTTCGTTTAGCGAAAATAAGTCAACTTCCAATTTCTTTTTTTCCACTTCGGTTCCGGCATTGGTTATTTTCTTTTGAGATGAAATTACACCACCGTCCCAAATTAGTTGGTTGGCTTCCACCACGGCTTGGTATTGGTCTTTGCCCATAGTCGGGAATGAAACTGGATGACCGGATACTTGCGATAGTATTTGTCCCAAGCTTGCCGGAATTTGCGTTACGTCCGATTGATAGGTCATTTTTGCCGAGAGCGACACTTGCGGCAGATATCCCTTATTAGCGTTACTAATGTTGTATTGCTCCGTCTGCTCAATGAGTCCGTACTGCTTTACAAGCGGATAATTTGCCCGAGCTTTGGTTTGGCATTCACCCAGCGTTACGCTTTGACCAAATGCCGTAATTGGGACACAGATGAATAATAAAGTTTTTAAAATCAATTGTTTCATTTTAAATGATCTTAGGGTTTTATATAGTTTAAAATAACTTGTACATTTTCTTCCCGCCTATGAGCCAGCAATTCTTTGGTTTGGTCGTCGTCAAGTTGCAAAATACCATTGGCTATGGGTAGTAGCATGAAAAGTCCTGCGTTTAGAGTAACCATCGTAATGATAATATCCATGAGTTCCACTTTCCGCACGCGTCCTTCGGCAATTTCCTGTTCCAATTCCTTGCTCAGTTTTGTGAACAGCTCAAAAGGCACAGCTTGCAATTTGTTTCGTAAATTCTTGAGATTTTCGGGCAAACGTGCTAATTCTGTGGCAACCAATAATGGCAATTTCGGATTCTTAGTGAGTAAATCGAAATGTGACTCAACAGCATGTTTCACCTTTTCCGGAAAAGGTATGTTCCCAAAATTCTGTGATGCATACAAATTTTCGAAAAGCATTTTGAATTTTTGCTCGAAAATGGTATTGAAAAGATTGTCTTTTGTCCGAAAATAGTAATGCACCAGAGCCTGATTACAGCCTACAGCTTTAGCTATTTGTGTAGTCGATGTGGCTGTAAATCCTTTTTCCAAAAACAAGCGTTCGGCTGTTTCCAGAATGACTTGTTCCATGGAGAGTTCGTTCTTAATATCCATATTTAATATATGTATTTAATAGACCTATTAATTGAATGCGAAGTAAGATGATTTTGTTCGAATAATATTCGAATTCAGTCAGTTATTTTTATAAAAGGGGAAAGTTTAACGTTGAAGGGGGTTACTTTTATGCTTTCAGTAACTGAAATGTAGCACCAAGATGGCTGATAATGTCACTCGCAATAAGTGATTCTTCCGATTCGGTTTTCGCAGCCAAGTCGCCTGCCATACCGTGAATAAATACGCCCATTTTGGCTGTTTCTTCGGGTGTGTAACCTTGTGCAAACAGTCCGGCAAGAATTCCGGTGAGCACATCGCCACTTCCGGCTGTTGCCATACCAGAATTTCCGGTGCTGTTGAAAATCATACGTCCATCAGGTAAGGCTATGAGTGTGTAGGCCCCTTTCAGTATGATAATTGCACTCATGTCTTGAGACATTTCGCTTGCTTTTTGCATACGTTCGTAGCTGTTTTTGCAGCTTTGTCCAAGTAAGCGTTCGAATTCTTTTGGGTGAGGAGTAAGAATATAGTCGTTCTGAATATACTCCTGTAAGTGTGGTTTTTGACTAATAATATTTATGGCATCTGCGTCCAGAACGGTTGGTGAAGTGTGTTCTTGTAGGAATCGTTCCAACATAGCAGCAGTTTCGGCACTTGTTCCAATTCCGGGCCCAATGGCAATGGCAGCAAAATTGTCTGCCTTTGGAAGCTTGGAAATAGTATTCTTTGTTTCGTCAGAATGAAAAATGACTTCCGGAATAGCCATTTGCACAATAGTTCGATTACAACTTGGTCCATGAACAGTTACCAATCCCGTACCACTTCGCAATGCAGCTTTGGAAGCCAATACCGATGCACCAGCCATTCCGCTGCTTCCGGCAATGATTAATGCGTGACCATAAGTTCCTTTGTGCGAAAACTTCTGCCGCGGTTTTAAAATGGATTGAATATCCGATTTTTCAAGGTAATAAAATGCAGATGCTGTTTCAGCAATGGCTTGAGGATGTATACCAATGTCTAATACTTCCCATTCTCCTACAAAGTTTTCATTCTCTGGAAATAAAAAAGCCAGTTTTGGAAACTGAAAACTGAAAGTGGAATTGGCTTTGATAATAATGTTTTGTTCCCCTTTAGGGGTTATGGGTTCTTCCTGCAAGCCCGATGGAATGTCTATGGAAATAACCGTACAGTCACTTTCGTTTATCCATTTTACAGCGTCAGCAAAAATGCCGCTTAACGGACGAGTTAATCCCGAACCGAATAGTCCGTCGATAATTACGGTGTTTGTAGCGATTGTTGGTGTCTCAAAATGGTCTGTCTGTTCAATGATAGCTGTTGGAAATTTGTCCAACAACCGTTGACGGTTAGTCTCGCAATCAGCCGATAGCTTACCGGTATGCAGTAAAACAACCTGAACATTAAATGTCGATTGTAAAAGCATTCGGGCTAATGCCAGTGCATCTCCTCCATTATTTCCCGGACCTGCAAAAACTAAAATAGGTCGGTCAGACTCCACCCGTCTCAGCAATTCCAGATAAAGAGTCCGAGCCGCACGTTCCATTAAATCAATAGAAGCTATCGGTTCGTTTTCAATCGTAAATTTATCAAGTTCACGAATTTGGGATGTGCTGAAGAATTTCATGGCGGTTAGTTCTGAATTAAAGCGCGTTCCATTTTGTATCCAACCATTTTTTCTGTTGAGTTGGAGTCAGAAAAGTCCAGGCCACAATGCGGCTGATTTTCGTTCCTTGTCCCATTTGAATGGTTTTAATGTCGGTGGCTTTTGCCAACTTAAGTGCATCGATAATTGCCGGAAGATGTTCTTTTTTTGAAATTAATGTGCTAAACCAAAAACAATTTTCGGCAAATTGTTTGCTTTGGCGAATCATGTTGCGCACAAAACGTTCCTCGCCACCATCGCACCAAAGTTCGTTGCTTTGTCCGCCAAAATTCAGTACCGGAGTGGTTACTTTTTTATGATTAAGGCTGCTCAGTTTGCGGAGTGTTCCTTTTTGTGCTTCCTCGAGTGACGAGTGAAAAGGTGGATTGCAAATAGCTACGTCGATAGGTTCATTGCGAAGCATAATGCCATGAAAAATATCGTTCGGATTTTCCTGAAAACGTAGTTCAACATTACGTTTTAGAAAAGCATTGTTTGTGATAATCTTATTGGCCGATTCCAGTGCAGCTTCCTCAATATCAGCTCCAATAAATGACCAACCGTATTCTTTGTTTCCTATAACCGGATATATGCAGCTTGCACCAACGCCTATATCCATACATTTTACCTTGTAACCTGTCGGTATTTTTCCGTTGTTGGAACTGCCCAACAAATCGGCAATGTAGTGTATATAATCGGCCCGGCCCGGAATAGGAGGACACAGAAAACCGCTTGGAACATCCCAGTAAGAGAGCGAGTAGTACTGCTTCAATAAAGCTTTGTTCAGCCATTTTACGGCTTTAGGGTTAGCAAAGTCTATTGTTTCAGCACCTGCCGGATTCAATTTTACATATTTTGCTAACTCAGGGCAAGCCGTTGTCAGTAACTTGAAATCATAGTGCTCCCGATGTTTATTTCGTGGGTGTAAAACAGTTTTTTCGGCTGGACGTTCTTTTTTATTTTCAGACATGGGAGTTTTTTTAGTAATGTTTGATGCAAAGGTAATCAATGTTGTTTGTAGTTCCATAATTTCTATCAAAGTTCTACATTATGAGTTATTTAAATTTTAGTCATTCAATAAAATTTATCAATAGGAAAATATATAAATGCTATATAAATGTATAAATATGTGTTTAAATTGTTGTGAGTCAAAACATTTAGTCTACATACTTGTTTCATTGCTTACTGCTCGTACTTGATGGTACGGGAAATAAATTAAAAATTTAAAGAATATGCAACATTCTCAAAACACAATCTCAGGTAAATCAGATTCTTACGTTGAAGAGGGAGAGTCACTTTTACCGTTTGAAAATTTTATTCAAAATTTCAAAAACACGCTGAAAAGAGTTTTTCATGATGAAAATGACATTGACACAATGGGTATTACCCGTGGTATTTCGCCAGAAGTACTCGGACAAATCATGGATTGTAACCCACTTTCAGTAGCCATCCCTACCGAATATGGTGGTCGTGGCGGAATAGTACAGGAAAGCTTGCAACTGCTGTCGGCTGCATCGTACGAATCACTCGCATTATCCTTAACGCTGGGGATTAACAACGCACTTTTTCTCCAACCATTTGCTAAATACGGACAAGATGTGGTAAAACCCGAGGTTTTTGGCCGTTTTCTGAACAATCAAAACATGGGCGGATTGATGATTACGGAGCCGGGTTTTGGTAGCGATGCATTAAATATGCAAACATCTTTCAAAGAAGAAGCAAATCATTTTCATTTGAAAGGTACAAAACACTGGGCCGGGCTTACCGGACAGGCTGATTATTGGTTACTTACTGCGCGCAGACAAACAGAGCAAGGTGGTTTGCAACGCGACATCGATTTTTTTGTGTGTGATAATACCAATCCTGCTCAAAACATTTTTGTGGAAGAACGTTTCGAAAATCTGGGACTGTATCAAATTCCTTATGGTCGCAATATTTTAGATGTAAAAATACCTAAAACACAACGACTTATTCCGCAAACCAATGGTGTTCAGATGATGTTGGATTTATTACATCGTAGTCGGCTGCATTTTCCGGGCATGGGATTAGGTTTTGTGAAACGTATGCTCGACGAAGCCATTGCCCACTGTCAACAACGATTGGTGGGTGGACGTAGCTTGTTTACTTACGATCAGGTGCAACAACATTTGGCAAAACTACAAGCTAATTTTACGATAATTTCGGCTTTTAGTAAACACAGTTCGGGTGTTGCAGGTATCGAAAATGACTTGACCGGACTTGGACTCGAAGCTAATATCATTAAAACTGTTACAACAGATTTAATGCAGGAATCGTCGCAAACTTTGCTTACGCTTGTAGGCGCAAAGGGCTATAAACTCAATCACATTGCCGGTCGTGGAACGGTAGATAGTCGTCCATTTATTATCTTCGAAGGTTCCAACGATATTCTGTATGCGCAAATTGGTGAAGCAATTGTAAAATTGATGAAAACAGCTAAGGATAATGCATTTTACGCATATTTAGAAGCTCATCGGTTAACCGAAAATGCCGCTCAGTACTTAAAAGATTTGATTAATTTCAATATTGACTTGCAAATGCCGCAGCGCAAATTGGTAGAACTCGGACGTGTTATGAGCCGTGTGGCTTCAATGGATATGGTTATTAAACTGGGAGATGCAGGTTTTAGGCACGATTTGGTTGACAATGCAGTTTCTATGCTTCGTCAGGAAATAACTACTTTGGTTAGCCAGTTCTCCTACCAGCAACCAACGAAAGTTATTGAGGATTATCAGGTTGATAGCAACTGGACTAACTTTTTATTAGCTTAGAAAGAAGACTTTGTAATAACAGAATCCGCCCAATCTGAATTTCTTCAAGTTGGGCGGTTTTGCAATTCAAAAGACCTGTAATTGTGTTACTTGTACGGCACAACTCCAAACTAAGTTGGGTCAGAAACAAGAATATGTCTTGTAGTTTCTAACCGGAATTTGCTCGGCAGAACTCACGCCCTGAAATTCCGTACAATTGATATAATTAGTTTGCATACTTGCTCTTCAATTTATCCATTAACCTGAAATAGTGATTGTAAAAATCATGCTCTTCAATCAGTGTTTCAATTTCTATAAATCGTTTTAATATTTTCACTTGTTCTTCCTCTGAAATGTATTCATCAGCTATTGGAAAAAAAATATTGATTTCTTTTTGAATATGATTTTTTTCCAAGATTACATAATTGCTCATACTTTCGGCTAACATTTCACCCGAAAAAGTATAACCTATTTTGCAATTTAGAATACAATTAACAATATCATTCAAGTAGTTGCGAGTAAGAACATGTTCATACATCATGAGGCTTATAGCTTCTTTTTCAATTGAAATCGGATTTTCTACCAGAGCAGGATATAATAATTCTTCCTTTTCGTGATGACTTTTTTCAATAAAATTCTTCAGGAAGTCTATTATCTCTTCAACATCATTTGTGAAAAAGACTGATTTCGACTTAATTCTTTCTGCGATTGTAGCCATTATTGTTAGTAAGTCATTAATAACTGCATGTTCCCGTATTAAATTCTCTGTTGGTGTCATAAGTTTGAATTTTAGTTGATTAATTAAAAAAATTATCTCATCTGTTTTCGTTGATCATTATTTAGTTGAAACTATAAAACCGAGAGATAGTTGACTCATTATGACTAAAATTACAGTTTTTTAAAAATAGACGCTAATTCTTTCAACTTAGTAAACTCTTGAATGTGAATATTCCTCTAATCTCAAAAAAAATAGAGTGTTGTTTTATATATTTTCAATAAATAAAGGAAAAGTCATGATACAACAAACCGCCCAACCTGAAAATATCAGATTGGGCGGTCTTATTCTTAAGCCTTTCTCTTACTCTCTCACCATTTGGAGAGGGTTGGGGTGAGGTCGTTTTTTTTTGTCTATAAGGTCTAATGTTTCTTTACGACTTAACCCCTGATTGTACAAAAATGAAGCGTCAATAAATTCCGTACCAAATTTTGGACGATCATCAAGATCTGAAAGCAGTTCTTCGCATTCGTTGTTTAGTTGCATTTAATCCTCTTATCCTCTCCGAAAAAATCTATTGTGCTAATTCATTCCGTTCTCTATTCAAAATTCCCTGCAAGCATTCAATGGATAATACCCTATTCTGTATTTGATCCAAGTCAGCACTCCGGCTATGTGTACAATCGCTTGGGGTGAAAGGCAGGGGTTGAATCAACCGAAAAGCTGTTCGGTTCATATAGAGAAAAAAGACTTGTTTTAAAATCAGTTTACATATTTTGTTTATCTTTGCATCACTTCTAGGCTACGGCTGCGAAGTGCCAAAAAAGCGATTGTTAACTTCGGTTATAGTCGCTTTTGATTTTTTTTGTTTAGTCCTCGCTTGCAGTATACGTTTCATTATAAATATCCATCAGGTTTTTGCCGTTGAAAGTACAGTAGGGTGTGGGTTGTATATCGTGGTTCATAAGACCTAACAGGTTTTCGAAACCTGTTAGGTCTTATGAACCAGTTAATGTTTAAATCATTTAATATCATCTACTTTATCTTCAATCTTCAATTTATTCAGATCGTGCCAATATTCAAAATTCTTTCTGTTGCCAAACAAACTCATCACATAATCTCAGCTTACATTTGTTGGTTTCTCTGATACATACGACTTATAGGACGAATAACGGTAATTTTTAAAATCGTCGGTAAATTCATGTTTCACAGGATTCAGATGAACATACGCAATAAGTTGCGTCAGGTATTCCTCATCCTCAACCCGTTTCCGGTGTAAATGTTCCTGAAACAGACTTCCGGTGCGATTATACATCTTATTAATCGATTTGGTGTACGCATTAAAAAGATTTGAGAAACCCAGATAAGGCTTTTCTTTGTATTTATCTTCCAATAATTCAGCATCTTTTAACCTTACCACCAAATGAAAATGATTTTTTAGCAAACAATAAGCATATATTTCAGCCACAGGCAAGACATGTTTCTGTAACAAAGAAAGAAAATACAGGTAATTTTTTTCTTCTTTGAAAATATATTCTTTGTTGTTGCCACGATTAAATACGTGATAAACAACCCCAGGTTCGAAATAATCTATTTTCATATGTATTGTAGGTTATATTGATTTTTGTATCTAATTTTCTATCAATCCCAAACAGCTTCCTCTCCCAGACCTATCAGGTTTTCAAAACCTGTTAGGTCTTATTCCTCCCGCTGTGCATGTATACGATAGGGTTGAAAAGCTATATGCAATGCTTTTTCAACCTTTTGCCGTTTCTGTAACCTTCTCTCCACCTCGTTTGCAACGAGGGGCCAATGGTTTATTGTTTTCAACAAGATCAACTTAAAAATCAGCGCTTAAAGACGCTTTACCAATTTCCCCTAGTTGCAAATGAGGGGAGTCTGATTCCGGTCATACATATTCTTCAACAACTTAAAGAACCCGATGAAATTACTTTTACCAGCTCCATTAGCTCCTATCAGTATATTAATTGGCTGTAATTCCAAATTCATTTCTCTGATAAGCCTAAAGTTCTCTATTTCAATGTGGTTAATTATTAATGTTATAATTTTATGTAAATATAGTATTTCTTTATTGAAAATTAAAAATGAGATTAAAAGTAAGCAATTTAAATATAATTTCTCAATTTACTTATAAAACAAAAGGACGATATTTATACCGTCCTTTTGCTATTAAAGAATAATCCACACATAACATTAATCACCGGGATGGTGTTTGTGAGGTTTCAAATCCGGATGTTTGGGACTTGTGACTGGATCAACACGATGTCTTCTGTCAGGAGTACCATCAGGTTTGTTGGGCTTTGGCCCAGGGTTAATTTCAAAAATAGAATCCATAATTAATAAGTTTATAAATTAATAATATGGTACAAAGAAAATGCTTCATCACGAAATGGAACTTCGTGATCAAATAAAATAGATTTATTCGTATCTTTTAAGAATTTGTCCTGCAATGGACTTTAAAGTATCAATGACACTTTGAGGAGAGAGAACTCTAACTGTACCACCATAGCCAAGTATTTTTTCATAAAATTCCCAAGAGGGTTTAACGGTGACTGATATCTGAAATTCTGTCTCAGTATCAATCAGAATTTTTTGAGAAGGATGAATGGGGAGCGTTTTTACGTAAAAGCCTTCAAGTCGATTAAAGGATAGTATAACTTCAATAGGCTCAATTTCAGGCACTGTTATTCCAAATGAGTATTTAAAATAATCATTGAAATCAAAGCTTATAGGTATGAATTTTCTTTCTAATATTGTCAGATCATTAATTCTGTCAAGTGAATAGGTGGTTATCTTTCCATTTGAAACAGTTCTACCTATAACATACCATCTATGCCTATCTTCTTTCAAAAGGTAGGGTTCAACTTCTCTTATAGAATGAGCTGTTTGACAAAACTTTTGATAATCTATTTGAATGATTAAATTTGAATCAATAGCCCTAACAATTTGAGGAATCCGCTCACTTCCGGTAACTTTTGGAGTGGCTTCCGTTTGCACAATTAGCCTTGCCTGCTCTTTAGTGGTGACTCCTTTACGAATATTTACAGCATCCAGTACTTTTTCAATGGCATTAGAGAAATCTTCAAATACCTCATACTCCTTATATTGGTTTATCGCTTTGGCATAAAACATAATTGCGTCTATGTCATTCTCGTTTAAACCAAATGCCTTGATTGTATATTCTCTGTCAGTATAGTAATAGGCTTTTTTAGATTTATTATAGGCAATTGGAGCATAATATCCTAGCAATGAATCATCACGCATTGCAATCATATCTTCATTGATCATCTTTTCGCATACATTGATAGATAAATCGTCCTCAATAATTTCTTTGAGCTCCTTAGTCTTTACAAAATCATGTCTGCGCAACTCTCTGTCAATGATGTGGTATCTTCCGAAAGGATGTTTTGATATTGCCATAGTGATTTAGGTATTTGGTTTTATTAGGTCATATAATATCTTTTAAATCTAAATTATTACCAAGCTACTGCTTTGTCTGGCTAAGGGATCACGACCATTGGCTTCAGTGGGGTGGAAGACCAAATAGGTTCAACAGATTCTTTATTACTAAACATATTAGGAGCTAGTCAAAATTATTAGTGTCAACTTATTTTTCATCAATCATATTTGATGGATATACGATTGCAGTTTCAGTGTTCTTTAATCCAACTACGGTAAACTCTTGAGTTGGATCTAATTTTCTTTTCAATTCAATATTTTTAAAATCATTTTGTAAAATACATTGAATTGATCTTTTCGATATTCCTTTTGGTATTAGCATGATTCCTTTGTCAATGTCATTCTGAATATATTCAACTTTACATATAATCTTATCACCTTTTTTGATAATGTTCAAATACTTTGAATCAAAAGCCCCTTGCTGCCGCACGATTTCATCGTGTGGCATTACTACTGCATTTATTTGTTTTCTCAAGCGAAACAATCGCGAGGGAGCAAGCATAAGATATCCTGATTTTCAAAAGGAATAAGCAATTCCTGATTTTAAATGATAGCCACTCCAGTTTATTGCCTTTTCATAATTGTCTAATCGAAAATCTTTCAAATAACCAACCCCTAAGCTTAATGAAAAGGATTTATTTACAAAGAATCTTATTCCTGTCGATGGTTCAATATACAGATTGCTCTCATTGTTTGTGCTTGATTCATCTATCAGCGTTGTGTTTGACACAACAAAGTTTTCTTTTAGATCCAATGTTGAATTGATTGATCCAATCTTAAGATTCAGATAATATGTAAGTTTGTGTAACAGTTTAAAATTATATTCAGTTTCCAAACCGTAAAGCTGAGCATTCACCATCATATCCAGTTTATACTCGCCTGAATAATCTTTTGCACTGTTCCGACCTCCTGTAGAAAGGAACTCAGTAGTAAGCCCGATTAAAAAATCCGGGCTTGCATACCAAAGGATGCTGCCACTTTGATTGAAAAAGGGAGGAAACGTCTCAACTGCTTTAATACCAAAACCGGGATAATATGAAACGGCGGCCTCCTGGGCTTGATGTAATTTTCCCATATCATAAAATCCGTAGCCCGGTTCAATACTTACCCGAAAGGTTTGAGAAAATAATGTCATCGCAACAAACAGCAGGAATATAAATGAAATTATTCTTCTCATGGTTTTATGTATTTAGCTATATTCAAATAACGACCATTATTCGAAAAAATATTTCCGTAATAAAAACGCGGATTGAAATCACTGGTATTACTATTAGCCATATTAAACACTATTTTTTCGTTTTGCAAATCATACAAATAGTTTGTAGTGTAGTTTGTCAGCAACAGATAACCCGTTTCCGGATCAATATTCTGAAGCATATTATAATTGCCGGGTAAAACATAGCTTTTAATCAAACTGAAATCTACGCTTGATCGCATCTCAATCACATTCGACTTTTGCAAGGTCACATAAAACCGTTCAGGATGGTCAGGGTCGAATAACACCGAGAAATAAGATCGTTTATCCGAATACACTTCCGTAGCTATCGTATTTTCGATTTTGTACAAATGCAATCCGTTCAAAGTAACTACTGCAAAGTACTTTCCATCCGAAGAAGCCCCATTACAGCACCAGGTTGAATAGATAGGACTATCGGTAATAGGGATACTTGTCAAAAATGCCTGATCAGATACCCGATACAGTTCATAAGCTGTCGATGTGGCTACCCCTACCATATCATTATCGGTCAGGCACAGATAATTTATGGTTTTAGCCCAACATGGATACGGAATCTTTACCGGATTGGTCAATGATTTATCATTGAATACATAAATATAATCTGATGATAAAGCTGCGACTTTCGACGAATTAGAGGGGCATGCAAACAAACCCTGATTCATCAGGTTGGTTATAGGCACTTTTTTATACAAAGTCATATCCGGTAATGAATAACAATTTATGGCATTGTAATTCATCGCATAGGCCACCTTATCTATTGGATTGCAAGCAAATACCGGCCAGTTCGACAGAATTTGTGTTCCCAAAGTATAGCTTCCATAGCTTTGATAATAATAGGAGAATTCAAGGGTTGGCTTATAACGTGGAGTTACAAATAAAGTGAAACTCAAATCACTCCCGAACGGAGGGGCTGGCAGAGTAAAGCAAGTATCGGTATCCGATTTGAAAAGCACTTTTGAGCTTTCAGTCTGAACCTCATAACGTACCCTGTATTTCGATTTTGCCCAATGTACCGTTACACTATCAAGCCCTTTACCGGTGGCAGATACAATGGGATATGCATCGTTCAAAGTAACTGACTGACCATATATAGCCATATTGTCATGTAAACGATTATAATCCACCTTGAAAGTTTTCGAGCCCCCTATATAGGTACTATCAATATAGGTTGTATCATTGGCTTTGTAATGCATTATATTTTGAGAGAATACACTCCAACTAATTTGATAATTGTAAAAATCTTTACGTTTAACTTTCGACCAACTGAATTTCAGATATCCACCGGGGAGGATTTCCCAATTTATATCTCGTATCGGTACTGTCGGCGAAGTGTCTATGGTCGAATCCACAGGTTCAGTTGTTCCGCCTGTTATTTTTTTATTTATCTTAACCGTCCAGAACCGGTGAGCCAGATAACCTTCACCACCCAGTTTGTCAGCTAAACTTCCCGTTCCCGAATTTGTATATACATCCATCGAAAGCACATAAACCCCATTCGACAAATAAGCCGCATCCAATGTAAATGATCCGCTGGTGGAAGTCATTTCCCATTGTAAATACGAATCTATATAAAATTTCACCTTTTGCAGTTTCAGCCCATAGGTATTAGTCGTGTAATTGAATACTTGCTTTTCGCTGATATAAATTGTATCACTTACAGGGGTAATTGATAAATCGATGGGGTGAGAACTGGTAGGTTTCTCAATATTCAGATCATTTTCATCCTTAAGTACAAACTCACATCCTGTGAGGAATACTCCAACTATAAACAGTACTAAATAAAACTTTCTTTTTATGCGCATTTTCTTTTTATTTATTCATATCGGCACAACACTTTGCTGCCGCACAATTGCATCTTGTGGCAATACTAGTTATTTATTTGTTTTCCCACGCGATACAATCGCGCGGGAGCAATGGAAAAATTCATATTGCTTCGGAAATAGTTTTTTGAATCAATTGACCAACATTTCCCTCTATTGGATAATCTTGTTGCAATAGCATTATTTTTTCTTTGTATTCTTCTAAAATAGTCGGATTATTTTTTTTTATTAGTTTCAATGTTTGAGCAAGAATAATACGGATTGTTTTATTCTCCGGATATTTTACGTTTAGGTGCAGAATACCATCAATAATTTCATGCTCACCCACTAAACCACCACCCTGCAAAGAATCAATTGTTTTGCAAACTACTGCAAGCTGTTGTTCCAGTCGTAAAAGATAGTCGGAACTATCTACACCGACAGGAACTAAATACCAATCAGGAGGATTTATTACTTTTATTTCGGAGTACTTAACCAACAGGTCAATGACATTGTCGGTTAGTTGTATTATAGCGGGTCCAGGGTTTTCTGATGGCACCTTTATGTTGATAGTGGTTAGCGATTTACGTAGTATTCTTTGTATTATACTCACACTAATATCCCATATATTCTGCGTAGAATCAATTATTACAGAAACAATATAATCAGGAGCAGTCTCATCTTTCTCAACTAACTCACAGAGTGTTTTTTCATCATAAGGCTTGCCAAAAACAGCAAATCCTTTGGACTGAGCCCAGGTAATCAAGGCAACACCTACAGCATCTGTTTGCGTATGAATTTGCTCGGCCATGAATAGTGGAATTGCACGACTTGCACGCCCCGGACCATCGGCAGGTTGAAGTATAGGTTCTTCAGTTAAATCATTATGTATGGATGTATTCCCAAATATAACTATCCGTGTTGATTTATCCGTTTTTGAAGGAAGCAGTGATGCAAATACCGAGCTTGCGCGACACCACACAGGTCTTTCAAATGCCAACAACGACACTGAAGGGATCTCTGTGGGTTCTTGTGACTGAATTAGTATACCCGATTTCGCTAGTTCCGAATCCCAGAAGGCTAAGGTTTTATGCCAATCCTGTCGCTTCTGTTTATATAATTGATCAAGAATTGCACGGGCACTTTCAAACTGACCAAGATCACAATGTGTTTTTAATAAATTATTACCCACCATAATGCCATGAACTGAAGGTGCAAAATGAGGTTCCACCAATTCAATAATCTCTTTCAAAAAACCATTGTTTCCCAAATCGCCACTCACTTGCATCAAAAGATCTGACGGCAATGGATTTCCCGCTTTGGACATAGATTCCTCATATAATTTTCTGGCTACATCAAGATCTTTTTTTTCAAGAGCAAAACGTGCCAGCCAGAGTTGAGCCCTCCAACTACCCGGAAGAATAGAAACTCTTCTGTAAGCTTCGTAAAATGCCGATTCTCCGGCGCGCTCCTTCTGAATGGCAGCATACCAGCTTAAATCATTTTCCTGATTCGGGTCAACCTCAAGAGCATGCCACAAAGTTTGCTCTGCTGTTTCCATGTCGCCCCTATTTGCATACACTTTTGCCAGATTTGTGAGAACAATACCATCTTCATCATTATTTTTCAAATAATCAGTAAAAATAAGCTCTGCATCATCCAATCGCTTACAATCCATATAAACAATTCCCAGCACAACCACACCCCGTGACCTGACAGGATCAATCTTATATAATACTTCGGCATATTCTATAATTTCTTTTGAGAAACCATCGTGTAAGGCACTTACAAGCAAACTGTAAAGCTCATCCGGGTTATTCTTAACTTTTTCCATATTACCAAGAAGGATGTTATCTCTCCATTCCTGTTTCGTAATATAGAATTCACGACCATATTTATCAAAAACCTGAATCATATCAGGATTTTTGGATGGATCGACATCCGCTTTTGTCGAACTGTCGGAAACATTGTCAGAAGTTATCTTTTTATTAAATAATTTGTCAAATAGTCTCATAGACCTCTTTATTAAAGGTTTGTTTGTTTTTTTCTCTCCTCGTTTTCACATGATATTCCGGTGCGCTGCACCTTGGGTTGTTCATCTCGTAAAATAGCTACAAATGGTTCGGTGCGCTGCACCTGCTGTAAAGACTCCCGATGTCTTTTCTCCCCCACGTTTGCAACGAAGGCTTACCG
>Ga0302213_1000095_pt1 | contig 60495 bp, 49 predicted proteins | sample II_Fen_N1_2_FD_194583 | JGI IMG/M metagenome (GOLD analysis project Ga0302213, IMG submission 194583) | Peat permafrost microbial communities from Stordalen Mire near Abisko, Sweden - II_Fen_N1_1 | ecosystem: Environmental > Terrestrial > Soil > Wetlands > Permafrost | place: Sweden: Abisko...
GATAAGAAAAAAAAAGTGCCCATCTTTGAAAAAAAAATCATGCAAGGTAAAATAGTCCTCATCACAGGCGCCACCAGCGGCATCGGCGAAGGCTGCGCGCGCAAATTCGCGGCACAGGGTTCAGACCTCATTTTGAACAGTAGAAACCCCGAAAAAGTCGCTTTATTAAAGGCTGAACTCGAGAATACATACGGCGTTCAGGTTTTGCCCCTGCCCTTCGACGTTCGCGACCGCGCCGCCATGAAGCAAGCCATTGACTCCTTGGCTGAACCCTGGGTCAACATCGACGTGCTGGTGAACAACGCCGGGCTGGTCATCGGTGTGGACAAGGAATTCGAAGGCAACCTGGACGAATGGGACATCGTGCTGGACACCAACATCAAAGGCCTGCTGGCCATGACCCGCCTGGTGGTTCCGGGCATGGTTTCCCGCGGGAGCGGACACATCATTAATATAGGGTCCATTGCCGGCGATGCGGCCTACGCCAACGGCAGCGTGTATTGCGCCTCCAAAGCAGCGGTGAAATCGCTTACGGACGGCTTGCGCATCGACGTGGTGGACACGCCTTTACGCGTTACTCTTATAAAACCCGGCATGGTGGAAACCAATTTCACCGTGGTTCGGTTCCGAGGCAACAAGCCCGCTGCCGACGATTTCTACAAGGGCATCAAGCCACTCAACGGGGACGATGTGGCCGAAACGGTGTATTACGCTGCCTCAGCACCCGCGCATGTGCAAATAGCCGAAGTGCTGATGATGCCTACGTTTCAGGCTACGGCAACGTTGGCTCACCGGGTGAAGTAATCCCGCTGAGCCACCGCCAACTGTTCTGGGCTGCCAATATCAAACCAAGCAGCATCCGTCACATCCACCATTTGGATATCATGATGCACCGCCAAGCGCAAATACACGTCGGTGATGGAGAATACGCCTTCTTCCGTGATTAAAGGAAAAATGGCAGGCGAAAGACGGTGAATGCCTGTGAAGCCGAAACGTTGCAAATTCTTCTCCAAGGGTCGCGAAATCTTCTGCTCGCCCGTTCGGACATTTTCCCATCCGCAAAGCAAACCAGCTTCGTTGAATAAGAAGTAACGGTCGCTCTCGCAACGGCGGACGGCCAGTGTGGCCAATGACAAACCTTCCAATAGCGACAAATCGATGTTCGAAAGTACATCCACATTGTGCACTACGAAGGGTTCAGTCAAATAAGGCTGCATTTTAAGTAGGCCCCCGCCCGTTTCGAGCAAAAGCGAACGTTCGTCCGAAACTTGAAGTTCCATTTCAGGAAATGCTGTCGCATACTCCTTAATATAATGTTCCACTTTCGAAGCAAAGGCATGGACATTGATGATTACGTCCACTATGCCAGCAGCCCGGAATTTGTCGAGCGTATGGCCCAACATGGCCTTGCCGTGCACTTCAACCAAGGCTTTGGGTTTGTCCTTGGTGAACGGATACAAACGGGTGCCCAGACCGGCGGCAAAAATCACCCCTTTCATAGATGTGTCTGAAGTAATTGTTTCAAGTAAACGGAATCAATCATACGCTGAAAACAGGCCTTGAGTTCAGGCACTTCCAAGGGCAAGTTCCAGGCCTCGAGCAGGTCTTCGAACATGACCAATGCGGGCGGAATGCTTTCCATGAAGCCGGGTTTCTTTTCGACAACGCCTCTAAAGCCAAAAGCACCCATGGCCTGCATGAGACGGATGAGCACGTAGCCTTGGTAATAACCCATGAATTGGCCACGATCCACCGGAATTAGTTTCTCGAGTTCATCAATATAATAGGAAATCAATTCCTGACGTTCCTCTTTGGGCACTTTGGCCTTGGCGTCGAACAACAGACTGGCGGGGTCGTATTGCAACGCGCCCCGACGACCGCCTTGGTAGTCGATGAAATAGGGTTCAGCCTCCTTGATCATGATGTTGGCGGATTGGAAGTCGCGGAAGAGGAAGTAGTCGCTGCGTTCCTGGAGCAAGTAATCCGCAAAGGTGCGGAAATCGTCTTCCAACGCCTGTTCGTCAAAGGGAATTCGGACGAGTTTGAGGAAATAATATTTGAAGTAGTTGAGGTCCCACATCATGGAATCGCGGTCGAAGGCGGCACGGGGGTAGCATTTGGTGTAATCGATGCAATCCTTGCCTTTGAGTTGGAGGTTCACCAAGCCTTTCAGGCTTTTGCGGTAAAGCGATTTGATGGAATCATCGAAGGGATGCGCCTTGACACAATCGAACAAAGTGTCGGCACCCAAATCTTCGAGCAAATAGACCCCTTCGGCTTCGTCGACACCGTAAATGGCGGGAACGGGCAAGCCTTCATCACTGAAACTCTTTGAAAATGAAAGGAATGCATCATTTTCCTTGGCATCGGCATTCCAGGCGCCAAGTGCGGAAAAATCTGCGGCTTGCATTCGGCAATAGCTCCGGTACGATCCGCTGGGGGGCAGAAAGTCGATTTTCTCAGGGGTCAGGCCACTCCATTCTTTGAAGAATCGAGCCAGAAGGTCTATTTTTTCTTTTTCCACGGTACTGAATTATAGGGTAAAGGTACGTGATTTTTTAAAATTAAAAAGGGTGTCTGCTCGTTAAAGCAAACACCCTTTCAATATGGAAATACCTTTTCTATTTGATATAGAGGGATTCGTCTCCGCGTTCTTTGGTTCGGATGCGGTAAGATTCTTCAACAGGAATGATAAAGATTTTTCCATCGCCCACAACACCGGTGTACGCTGTTTCCAATAGGCAATCAACCGTCTTTTTGACGTTGATGTCACGAACAACAATGGATAAAGTCAATCTGGAAATGAACTCCGTGTCGGAGGATCCTCTCATTACTTCTTTTCTCTTTTTTTCATTACCAACCCCGAAGGTTTCGGAATAGGTGAAGAAATCAATATCAATTTCGTGCAAGGCTGCTTTTACTTCTTCAAATTTTGAGCGCCGAATAATTGCTTCAATTTTTTTCATACTATTTTTTGATTAAAAATAATGGATGTTACAAATATACACTTTTAGTTGTAAGCTTCAGCACCGTGTTCGAAGACATCAAGTCCACCGGGTCCAGTTTCACCTTCCGGTTCAACACGCAGTTTGTAGGGATAAGGCAATTTGCTGACGCCCCACATCACGATCATGGCAACAATAAAGGTGGCAACAGTGATGGTAAAACTACCTACAGCCTGTGCTTTGAGGACATCAAATCCACCACCATAGAACAAACCGGTTACGGGAGCGGAGTTGTCCGGACCCATCGGGCCTGTGAAGCCGTATTCACCACTGGCAAACAAGCCAAGTGATAAAGTACCCCAGATACCATTCAAACCGTGTACGGGAACTGCACCCACTGGATCATCGATTCTCATCCATTCCAGCAAATAGACACCGCCGAATACAATCACACCAGCGACCAGACCAATGAAGGCGGAACCAAGGGGAGAAACCCAATAACAAGGTGCGGTGATGGCAACCAAACCGGCCAACATACCATTCAATGCGAAACCAGTATCAAATTTGCCTTTGAACGGGCCAATCCAGAGTGCGCAAAGTAGAGCGGCCAACGAACCGGTACAAGCGGCAATGGTAGTATTGGCGGCAACACGGCCAATTCCAATGTAATCCATTCCTGAAAGGGTGCTGCCCGGGTTGAAACCGTACCAACCGAACCAAAGCAGGAAGGCTCCGATGGTGGCTAAGGGCAAACTGTGCGCTGCGGGCAGACCGCCTTTAACTTTATCGTCACGCAAGAACTTGCGGCCAATACGCGGACCAAGAACAATGGCACCAGCCAGAGAAACCACACCACCGATGGTGTGAACGACGGATGAACCGGCGAAATCGCGGAAAGGTTGTCCCAAAGTGGGCAGGAAATGACCCGGAGTACCCATCAAAGCTAGGAAACCGTCAGGACCCCAAGCCCAGTGACCAATAATGGGATAAATAAGTGCGGTAACGAAGATACTGTAGATGATGTCACCACGGAAGCTCGTGCGTCCGATCATGGCACCAGAAGTAATCGTCGAAGCGGTATCGGCAAACGCGAATTGGAAGATCCAGTGCGCCAATAAGGCAACACCTGTTGATCCGTACGTTGCCGGTGCACCTTGAAGGAAGAAATATTCATTACCGATGAATCCGTTCCCGGAACCGAACATGAAAGCATAACCGATGGCGTAGAAGGAGACACCGCAAATGGCTGTGTCAAGTACGCATTCCACCAAGATGTTCACGGTTTCACGCTTTCTGGCGAAACCAGCTTCAAGCATTACGAAACCAGCCTGCATACCAAATACCAACGCGGCGGCAACAAGTGTCCAGATCGTATTGATGGCGTTGAACACGGTTGTTTCATGCGCTGTATATGTTTCAGCCGCCGAAGCGGATGATCCGGAGATCAAACTGGAGATGAAAACCATAGCTACAATCGCTATGCCCATCCCGATCATTTTACCTGCAAAGAATGTGGCGAAAAATTTCCAATCCTTTGGTTTTGACAATCCCTCGACAATTTTCGAGAAATAGCGCCCCCTAGTGGGAAGTTCCATTGTACTTCTCATAACTCTAAAATTAATAGTTTAATACCTTGATTTTTAACTAACTACCTATAATGTGATACCTGCTACAAAGAATGCGCTTTTTGCATCCGGATTCAAACCAACGATGCCATAAAGGGGTAAGCTGAATTTATCGGTGATGACAACGGATTTGCTCACTTTCAGACCAACGTTCGTCACACCGAAACCGGAAGTGTAATAAACACCTGGGCTTTCATTGAGTGCAGCACCGACAAAGCATTTTGCTTCCGGACAAATCTGATAATCCAATTCAGCGTAAGAAGAATAAGCATTCTTGCCGTTTGAGAGTTTGTCTGCTCCGGCGAACATCGTGTTCAATGACCCGCTGAAGGAGCCTACCGTTCCGGCCAGTGTTGCTTCAAATACGTGATCGGTTCCGGAACCATAATTAAAATAATTACCAGCAAAGTTCCAGTTGTAATCGGTCAGTGTCAAGGAAAGCGCGCTGGAGAACGCGTACGTGCCATACAAGTCCACTTCTTTCACATTACCGAGGAAACTGGTGGATGCCCATGCGCCAGCCGTAAAACCACCTATGGAATAAGAAACATAGGGCTGAATATTCGGGCTGCCCAAAGATGGATTGCCTACGACTGCACGGTCCTGAGGAACACCGCGCCATACATACGAACTAACAATGTCTGCTCCGGTGCTAAACGTACCCTGTGCTGACGCAACTGAGAAAGAGGATCCTAACGCTACCAATACGAAACCCATCGCAATCTTTTTTACCAAATTTTTCATAACCTTTTTTTTAGTTGTTTATCTTTTCATCTTTTTCACGATGCAAACATAAGAACTTTATTTGAACCTGCAAAACATTTTGATAGTTTTTTTTCACTATTATTGATATTGTGTCATCGTCTATCATTTTATGCTTTCTTTTTGATAGCTATTTAAGGGTTATTATGACATTAGTGAATAATAACACCACTCGTACAAATGCATCATATTCATACATTTATGTAGGAAAAGATTTCAAATTAAAAGGAACGACACCCATACATAAATCATTATGACACCTTATTCTATATATCAACGTCATTTGGCAACTTTTTTTTGCATTTACATATCATTATGCTTTGTATTTTGTATTTTTATTATACCTTTGCGCAATCAAAAGCTACAATAATGTAGTTTCTCAACAAAAACATTTATGAAGAAGATTGAAGCTATCATTCGCAAGTCCAAATTTGAAGATGTCAAGAAAGCATTGTACGATGTTGACATCGACTGGTTTTCGTACTGGGACATCACCGGTCTTGGCAAATCAACCGAAGACCAAGTAGTCAGGGGACAAATTTTCCAGTCCAATTACATTCAACGCCGCATGATTTCCATCGTGGTTCGTGACATCAACCTTGAAAAAACCATCAATGCCCTGTTGGCATCAGCCCGAACAGGCAGCCAGGGCGATGGAAAGATTTTCGTTTCAGACATTGATGAAACGTACCGCATCCGCAACGGCGAAAAAGGTCCGGAAGCACTTTATAACAAAGACGACAAGTAATTCTCCCCAAAAAAAAGATTTCGAAAATGAAAAAAATAGTTCTGACTCTTGCGGCACTCGGTTTGCTCACGCTTGCCGCTTCAGCCCAAACTGCCGCTCCTGCGGCCATCGTACCTGTCGTGAACGCCGGTGATACCGCTTGGATGATCGTGGCTTGCGCATTGGTCCTTTTGATGACCATCCCCGGACTGGCCTTATTTTATGGCGGCTTGGTCCGTCGCAAAAACGTATTGAACGTATTGATGCAATGTATGATATTGATGGCAGTCATCAGCATCGAATGGGTCGTGGTGGGCTACAGCCTTTCTTTCGGCAGCATCAAAGGCGCGCTTGCTCCTTATATAGGTGGCTTCGACTGGGCGTTCCTCAAAGGCATCCACATGGGTGACCTGAGTCCTTATTTCATATCGCATTCACAAGCAACTGCCGACGGCGGAACAATAGGAACGATACCCCACTTCGTATTCATCATGTTCCAATGTATGTTCGCCGTCATCACCCCGGGTTTAATTTTGGGCGCTTTCGCCGAACGCATCAAATTCAAAGGTTTTTTGGTGTTCAGCATTCTTTGGGCCATTATTATCTACAACCCGATTGCACACTGGGTTTGGTCTGCCGATGGTTGGTTGTACAAATTGGGTGCTCTTGACTTTGCTGGAGGTACGGTCGTACACATCAACGCCGGTATCGCCGCCATCGTTATGGCACTTCTACTAGGAAAACGTCATGACTATCAAGGCCATGCCATACCTCCTCACAACATCCCTCACGTATTCATCGGTGCCTCGCTGTTGTGGTTCGGTTGGTTCGGTTTCAATGCCGGAAGCGGTTTGGCCGCCGACGGACTGGCCGGTAACGCCTTTTTAGTCACACACATCGCTGCTGCCACCGCCGCACTGGTCTGGGCGCTGCTCGATTGGTTCCATGGAAAAAAACCGACGGTTGTCGGCATTTGTACAGGTGCTGTAGCTGGCTTGGTAGCCATAACTCCTGCCGCAGGTTTTGTAGATGTCACAGGTGCTTTGATCATAGGTGTCGTTGTCTCTCTGATTTGCTTCTTCATGGTGGCTGTCATTAAACCCAAATTCGGATACGATGACTCTTTGGATGCATTTGGAGTACATGGTATCGGTGGTATCATCGGTGCCCTTCTGACAGGTGTTCTCGCAACCCCAGCAGTTCAAGCCGCCTACAGTGGTGCCGCTTTTGGCAACTGGCACCAACTTGGAATACAGTGTATCGCGGTACTTTCAACCTTAGTTTATTCCGGCATCGGAACCTTCCTACTGTTCAAACTGGTTGAAAAGACCATCGGCATTCGTGCAACCGTGAACGAAGAGTCCATCGGTTTGGATGAGAGCCAACACGGAGAAACGGCTTATACCGCTTTCGACTAACGAATTTTTAATGGGAATCAGATGCTACGCTCAGTATGGACCTGCCCCATTCAGGACCCCATTCTGAAAATCGATTAGGTTAACTTCAAATAAGGCTGCCCGTGACGGGTAGCCTTATTTCTTTTTTACCACTTGCTTACTTTGAAGACTTGCTGATGCAAAAGGGAACCGTTCACTTGGAAACGACATAAGTAGATGCCCCGCGGCAATGCCGAACCGTCAAAGGCCTTTTCGTAATTCCCCGCCACAACACGCTCATTCACAACGATCGAAACCAGTCGTCCAGACACATCGTACATTTCGAGACGAACCTGTGCGTCAAACGGCAACGAATAGCGGAACGTCGTTTGGTCGGTAAACGGGTTCGGAGAATTGTTGGCCACGACTTCAGCCATAAGACGTGCTTCGGTAGTAAGTCCAACCGGCAACTCACGCAAGACGAAGTTCTGTACGTTCAAGGCGCTCCAAACACCCTGATTCAAAGCCCTGGCCTTGACGGTCAAGGATGCATCCGGTTTGAATGCAGCTGCGTAAAGAAGCGAAGTTGAGTTAAGCGAACCCGTTCCGCTTCCAGTCCACTTAACAGGATCGGTGTTGTCCTTGGTATAATAAATGGTGCCCGAAGCCGCCGTCATGGAAACTTGGTCGCCCTTCACAACCGTATCCTTTGTCAACGCCAATCCATTAACTTTGAAAACGGGTGCCGCAACCGACGGGAACAGCGCGGCCGTCTTTACTTGAGTGATAAAATTGGCGGTGCGCTGCGGAAAATACGTTTCAAGCAGAATCGTCTTTTGGGCATCAAAATGCACATCTTTCCGATACAGTTCGTACGGAGCGGTCTGCCATTGCTGCACGTCCTTGCGGTAATCACCCCAACGGGCGGATTCAGCATACACGGAGTTTTCAATCTGCGAAATCAAGGAAGAAAAGGTTGCGGCTGAATTCGTTGGTGTGAGCATGCCGTTGTTGAAACAATGCTTTTGGACCCGGTCGCCAAACAGTCGTACGAACTGTGGGTTTTTCTTTAATTGCTGAAACAAAAAGCTGGGGCACTGCGGGTTGTTTTCAGCCAAGAGATTCTCTGTCGGCGATTTCAGAACCTCCTCTGAATCCCAAGTGAGGAAGCGGAAACCCTTGCCGGGCGTGATGCGGTTCCGAACGGCGAACCAATTGTGATGATCCCAGTCCGTGTTGCCATCGAAAAAGTTGAGGAGCATGTAGTCGATGAAATTCTCCATGTCGATGAGTGCAGGATAGGCAGGATTGGGCGTTCCATCGGGATTGTTGCCCTGAATTTTTTGGTAAGCGACTGAATCGGTGGCTGCAGCGACCTGGGTGAACAAGGAGTTCCATGCATCCATGGTTCCGCTGGAAGCGATGATGCCGTAATTGGCCGTAACGACTTCACTGGATTCGATGACGTCATAATCACCCTTATTACCACCCAAATATGTTTCGCAGAAATCTTCATCAATCTTTTCAGCCACATTGTAAAGACCCCAATACAAGCCATTGATGAACAAATGGGCATATTTCACATTGGTGGAAAGCTGCCCCATGCGCTTCTGGGTGAGCTTGGCCCACTCGTCCCTGGCATAGACGGCCAGCGTCCTGCCGGCAGACGATTGGTGCACCCAGGTGTTTCCGAACCCAGCGCGGAGAACAAAGGAATTCAGATTGGGAGCTTCCGATTTTCCGAAAAGCGGATAATAGAGTTTGGAGGGTCCATATTGGCTTTTGAAGTCAATCTTGAAGGCGTGCTTGGGGCACTTTTCGGGCAAACGGCTGTGCCCACCATGAATTTCGACGCCGCAATCCACTTGCAGGGAAACCGTGTCGGGTGCAAAGAAATACTCGACGGAAGCCGGCCGCTCCCAACCTCTGCCGGTGGTATAGCCCACGGGAGGCCCTGTGAACATGTAGATGCCGCCTGTCAATGAATCATTTACATTGCTGAACAGGTTGTTCTTGTCCGTCACCAACGAAACGATGGGCAATTCCGACATGGCCAGCTTGACTTTGGCCGCATAGGCGGTTTCAGCCATCAAAACTGGATCCATCTCGTAATCGGCAATGGCGTTCCCGGTGAGCTGGGCATATTTTCCCCAGTTGGCGGGGTATCCGGCCGGCGAATTGCCTTGACTCACCACATTGTTCGGAAACAGGTAGGTTTGGGTGGTCACCGGACTGTCGCCAATCTTCAGGTTGTTGGGGTAGGGCGCAATGGCCTTGGCCCGAACAACGGTGGTGGTTGCTATCGGCAGGTTGTTGTCGTACATAAGCCCATTGGAAGGCGACGGCTCGCTGCCATCTGTCGTATAATAAACAACGGCATCGTGAACGGCGCAAGTCATTGTCAAGTCAAACGGTTGGAAGTAGAGCCCACGCTCCTTACTGAACACAGGAGCCGGATAACGCGAAAGCGCGGTGTCCGAATTGACTTTCCCGGGCGAAGGGGAACGGAACGTCACCCAGGAACCGTTCAAATAACCGTAGGACTGGTCTTTTTCCTGCGCGGGAAACGGATTGAACACCGTGGCTGGTTTCCCGTCGGGCGAAAACAGACCCAGATACTCCCCGGAGGCCGACATCTTGAAATTGGTGTGCAAGGGACTACCCGGCACCCTTCGGTTATTGTCGGAGGCAAAAACCAACAAATAGCCGCCTGCCCCAACCGTCACATCTGGGAAAACCCACTTTTTGGGCACCAAGACATCGTCTGTCAACGACCAACCCGCCAAGTGGATGGCTGCAGCGGATGGATTGTACAGTTCAATCCAGTCGGAATACATGCCGTCCTCATCCTGGAGGGTCACGGTATTGGACGCTTGGAACTCATTGATACGTAGTCCACTGACCTGTGCCTCGCTGAAAACACCGACCCATAGCAATACGAACGTCAATAAAAGGGCACGTAGGTTCATTGCTTCAGTTGGTGTTTTTCAAATTTAAGGAAGGTTTCGAAAAAAAATCAGGCTTCGCGGTCGTCCGGGCGGGTCAGGATCAACCGAAGCGACGTATCCTTGGTGATGTAGGCCCACGCCCAATTGATAAAGATAATCAACTTGTTGCGCACGCTCAAGATCAACATCAGGTGCAGGAACATCCAGATAAGCCAAGCGATGCGGCCTTTGAAATGCACTTTTGGGAAATCGACCAACGCTTTGTTGGTCCCAACGGTGGCCATCGAACCCAAGTCGTGGTATTCAAATTCCTTGGTCGGCTTGCCCAATTCAATGTTTTTTATATTCTTGGCCAGCAACTTCGCCTGATTGATGGCCACGTTGGCCAACTGCGGATGCCCGCGCGGATATTTCGGCGTAATCATACAGGCGATGTCGCCCACCACGAAAACATCCGGTGAACCTGGAATCTGATTGATGCGATTCACCAGCAACCGCTTGCCGTGTTCCGAGATTTCTTCGGGCAGGAAGCCTTCCATCAAGCGACCTCGAACGCCAGCCGCCCAAATGACGGTGCGGGTGTTGATTTGCTCGCCGTTGGTGAAGGTCAGCATTTTACCGTCGTAATCCTTGACAATGGTGCCCATCTTGAGTTCGACCCCCATTTTACGGAGGTATTTGGCCGAGGTATCCTTAGTGGCCTGACTCATGTTGTTCAACGTGTTCAGCGAACCTTCCACCAGGATGATCCGGAATTTCGAGAAATCGATGCCGTGATAATCGTTTGGCAAAATATTCTTCTTGATTTCGGCGAAGGAACCCGCCAATTCGACCCCGGTAGGCCCGCCACCGACGATGACCAGGTTCAGATAACACTGCTTTTCTTCCTCCTTGGCTGAAATGGCAGCCTCAAAGTTTTTCAACACGTGGTTGCGTAAGGTGATGGCGTCGTAGGTGGTTTTAAGCGAAAATGCGTTGTTTCGGATGTTGGTGTTGCCAAAGAAATTGGTACGACAGCCTATCGCGATAACGAGGTAATCGTATTCAAAATCACCGATATCGGTGCTCACCAGCTTTTTAGCCCGGTCAATCGATTTGACCTCCGCCATCCTGACTTGCACATTGGTCTTATTCTTGAAAATGTTACGCAGGGGGAAGGATATGCTGGCCGGCTCAATCTGCGAGGTCGCGACCTGGTAAAACAAGGGTTGAAACTGATGGTGGTTGAGTTTGTCCAAGAGCACTATGTCGAAAAGCTTTTCGTCCAATGCGCGGACCATTTGCAAGCCAGCGAATCCGCCACCTACAACTATAACTTTCTTTTTCATTCGAACTAATTTTAATGTAACCTAAACTTCGGTCATGTTCACCGTCTTCGGACGCAACATGAGGAGCTGCAGAGCGATGGCGAAGGCTACGACGACCGTCAATAAAACAAAAACTTCTCTCATGTTCCCATGATCGGCCGATTTCCCCAGGAACTCCGTAATGACGGCGCCTGCCGAAATGCCTGCCAGGTTCATCAGTCCGTATGCGGTTGCCCGATAACGTGCTGAAACAAACTGACATAGAATGGGCATGTTATTGACATCAAAGATACCAAATCCTAAGCCGAAGAGCAAGCCTCCGGCCAATATTGCGGTCATGCCGACGCCACTGCCCAGCAACCAAAGCGCAGGCAGGGTCAAGGTGAGGCCAATGACACCGGTGTAGATGCGGCCTCTGAGGTTTCGCATCACCCAACAGTCTGACAACCAACCTCCCAGCAAAACACCAACAAAGGAGGCCATGGCGATGGTGATGGTGGCCATCGGGCCGGCTTCAGCCATATTCATGTGGAGGGCATCAGAAAGCAAGGTGGGAAACCAGTTTTTGGCGGCCCAACCGGGCAGGCTGGGTGCGGAGAAATAGAACAGGATGACCCAAAAGGCGACGTTGCCGAAGAGCATGCCGAGGCCCTTGAAGGTGCGTTTCAGCTCCATGCCTTTATTTGGATTGACCACGTAGGTTTTCTTTTCACGGAGGAACAGCATGAGAACCAGGCTGTAAAGCACGCCGATCAAGCCGAACGTGTGGAAAGTGAACTGCCAGGAAAAATGGTCGGCGATGGTGGCGCCGAAGCCGCCGAAAGCTTGGCCGAGATAAATGCCGGTGGTGTGGATGCCGATGGCGAACGAGCGGGTCTTGCCTTGGTGGTAGTCGGCGATGAGCGATAGGCCTGCCGGAATGTAGAAGGCTTCGCTCACGCCCATGATGGCGCGGAGGGCGTAAATTTGGTTGAAGGTGGTGGCATAGCCCATGCAAAGCGTGACACCGGACCAGACGAAGAGGCTGCCGACGATGAGCCACTTGCGGTTGAGTCGGTCGGCAATGATACCCGAAAGCGGACTCATCAACGCGTAGATCCATAAAAAGACCGCCATGAGCCGACCAAAGTTTTCAGCCGTAGCCAATTCTTTGATATCGAGCATCATGGAAGGTTTCATGGTGGAAAGCATCTGCCTGTCCAGGTAGTTCAGCAGGGCGACAAACCACAGCAGACCAACCACCAGCCAGGGATAGAATTTCTTTTCGGACATGGAAGAAACCATAGCTTTTCCTTTGAAGCGCAAAGTTACTGATTGTTAAGCAGAACCGCAAACAGTGGAAAAATTGCCGTTAATGCGTACCTTGCTTAAACGTTGCTGAACATAGGTGGTCAAAACAGCATACCTTTGAATTCTGCAATTGACAACATTGATTATGAAAAACGCCCTACTCCTCGTTTGTCTCTTTTTGAGCATTTTTGCTCTTTCCGCGCAACAGTTGGCTTTTCCTGGTGCGGACGGTTTCGGAAAATACGCCATCGGTGGCCGAACTGGTTCCATCTACCACGTCACGACCCTGAACGACTCGGGACCAGGCTCGTTCCGCGATGCGGTGAGCCAGCCGCGAAGAACGGTGGTGTTCGATGTCAACGGTGTTATTCGCATTAAGGAACGCATTTCGGTCGCTTCCTTTGTGACCATAGCCGGGCAAACGGCACCGGGCGAAGGCATCACCATTTACGGAAATGCAGTCGGTTTTACCGGTTCCAACGACGTGATAGTGCGATACATTCGGTTCCGCGGCAGCGTTCAGATGAGCAAAGGCACGTGTACGCTGATTGCCGACAACGCCACGGACCTCATTTTTGACCATTGCTCCATCGAATGGGGCCGCTGGGACGACCTGCACATCAAAGACAGCAAGAACATCACCCTGCAATATTGCCTCATCGGCGAGGGCATCAACCCGCAGATGTTCGGTGCCTTGCTGGAAAATCCGGTAAACCTCACCATCCACCACTGCCTCTGGGTAGATAACCAAAGCCGGAACCCCAAAGCCAAAGCCGGCATCGAGATTGTGAACAATGTGATTTACAACTGGGGCAGCAACGGTTTGGTGGGCGGACACTCAGCCGCACTCCACACCCAGGATATTATCGGAAATTATTTTATTGGGGGGCCGAACTCCAGCCAAGATTTCATCGGGATGTTTACGGAAACCGACCACGTTTTCCACCGTGGAAATCTGGTTGACCTGAACAAAAACGGTTTGTTGGACGGGCGGGAAGTCACCTCAGACGATTTCATCAAGGTCAAGGCAACCTTGGAAAGCATGGCGCAAAACAGCAGCCTATCGCTCCTGAGCATTCAAAAAGCCGCCGATGCGTACGACAACGTGATGAAGGAAGCAGGGGCTTCCCTGCAGCGGGACGCCATCGACAACCGGCTCATCGGTTACGTGGCTTCGTTGGGCAAGACCGGCAAAGTCATCAAAGACGAGGCTGAAGTGGGGGGGCAATTGGATTACAAAAAAATAGTTGCGTATAAAGACACCGACCAGGACGGCATTCCGGACAATTGGGAAAAGGCGCATGGACTGAATGCCTCGGATGCAAAAGATGCTTCGGTGCTCGATTCCAACGGATACACCAACCTGGAACTGTATTTAAATGGTTTGGTGGGCAAAAATACGCTGCCTGTGATGCAAACTGGAGGACAAATCATGCCGATGGCTTGGATTGACAAGGATACAAACCACAAGGTGATCCGGATGACGCAACGCGAGGGCAACAGCGCCAGCTTTTATTTCCACAACAATCCCTTTGTGAAAGGCCCCAACGGCATGCGGATGGTGTTTTACGGCAACGACAAATACCAGGGTGACGGGGTGGGCAGCCAGTTGTTCACGGTCGACTTGAACGATTTGAAGATTACTCAGCTCACGGAAAAAAGCCTTCGGAAGAACGGCGAGATTGTGGGCAAGACCAATCACAATGTTTATTTTCAGGCGCAGGATTCGGTCTTTTCCATCAACCTAGACACCCGCAAGCAGGAATTGATCTATGTTTTTCCGGCCGATTTCAAAGGGAGCATCACCACGCTGAACGCTGACGAGACGCTGTTGGGTGGGGCGCGTTCCACCGATGCGGAAAAGGCAATTTTAAAGGCCAACCCGGCTAAGAGCGATTATTTCAATAAAATTTACGAAGCGAAACTGCCCAAAACTCTGTTCACCATCAACTTGAAAACGAAGGAGTTGACCAAGCTGTTCACCGATTCTGCCTGGCTCAATCATGTGCAGTTCTCGCCCACCGAACCAAAATTGCTGATGTTTTGCCACGAGGGCCCTTGGCACAAGGTGGACCGCATTTGGACCATCAACTTGGTTACCAAACAGGTGAAGTTGATGCACAAACGGACGATGGACAACGAGATAGCCGGCCACGAATGGTTCAGCCCCGACGGAAAAATCATTTGGTACGATTTGCAGCAGCCGCGTGGCACCAAGTTTGCCGTGGGTGGCACCAACGTCACCACGGGTGAGGAAGTCAAGTACAGCCACGAGCGAAACCAATGGAGTGTGCATTACACGCAATCACCTGACCAGAAGCTTTTTGCAGGGGATGGTGGCGACTCCACCTCGGTGGCCAAGGCGGAGGACGGCAAGTGGATCAACCTGTTCATGCCTGCCGGCGATCACTTCAACTACGAGCGGCTGGTCAACATGAAGTTCCACCAATACAAATTGGAACCCAATGTGCATTTCTCGCCGGACGGCAAGTGGATTATTTTCCGGGCAAATTTTGAGGGGTTTGAGTCGGTGTATGCGGTAGAAATCGCAAAATAAGGGTGTCTAAAAAGAGTGCCAACCTCTGCGTTACTGCTCGCCAGCCACTCCTCACGTACCTTAAGTACGCTCCGGGGTGTCTGTCAATCAGTGCCTTGACTTTGGCACTCTTTTTAAACCCCCTCTCGGGTAATCAACAGAGGCTGTATCAATTAATAATGACACAGCCTCTTATCTGAAAAATGGAGTGGATTATTTCTTTCCTAGCAAAATCGTGTTGATGGCTTCCACCATCTGCGCCTTGGGCAACGCACCCACGCTCATTTGAGGTTTGCCCTCCATCGGCACGAACAGCAGGCTCGGAATGCTGCGGATGCCGAAGGCACCGGCTAGTTCCTGTTCCTGATCCGTGTTGATCTTGTACACATAAATCTCACCATCGTACGTTTTTGCCAGTTCTTCCAGAATCGGAGCCACGGCCTTGCAGGGCCCGCACCAGTCGGCATAAAAGTCAATGATACAGGGCTTGTCACCCAAATACTTCCATTCTTTCGGATGGACTTCGAAGTTTGCCACCTTCTCCATGAAGGTCGCTTTTGTTAAATGAATTGCTCCCATTTGTTTATTGTTTGTAGTTGTTGTTTCTTTTGAATCGGCATTTTCTCCAGCCTTGGCCTTGCACCCGGTTAGAGCGGTCATGATGACCATAAATGCAATCAATATTTTCTTCATTTTATTTTCTATCTGAATTATTTCGTACTAAACAGCTTCTAGGCAAAAAAAAGTGTTCGAGTAAAAAATTACTGGGTACACTGTTTTGAAATTTGCTGCAAAAATTCAGCGAAATGCAGGGATTGACCCTTCATGGTTTCCACCTTATTCTTGCCTTTTTCAGTTAAAGAGAAAAACATCTGACGCTTGTCCTTGGACCCCAAACGACGTTGGATGTAACCCAATTCCTCGACGGTGCACAACACTTTGGACACTCTTGAATTGGACAAACCCACGAAATCACAGATGTCGCCGGCCGATTTTTCCTCCCCGTTTTTAAGGCAGCAAATCACCATTGCATCGTTGATGGTCATCTGATGTTTTTCGAAAAAATCTTTTTCAAACTGGTAGAGCAGTTTATATACTTCCTTGATGATGCAAATATCGTCCATTGTTCGCTTAGTTTGATGCTGCAAAGATACGTAAACTTTTTATCAAACAAATTTTTTTTATAAAAATATTTTCAACCGCCGTCTATTTTTCAAAATTCTGCCAAACGGGGTCATGTGTGGGCAGCGGTGCGGTAATTTCAATTGGCATCTTGCTGACTGGATGCACGAACTCGATGTGCCTGGCATGCAGCGATATTCCTCCATCCTTATTGGAACGGTCGAACCCGTACTTCAAGTCTCCTTTGATGGGACAGCCCATTTTGGCCAATTGGCAGCGAATTTGATGGTGTCGTCCCGTCTTCAAGTCGATCTCAAGCAAGTAATAGGTATCGGATTTGCCGATGACTTTGTAATGCAAGATGGCTTTCTTGGAATCGGGCTTTTCCGCATCGTAGGCGTAACTCTTGTTTTGTTTCTCGTTCCGAACCAGGAAATGTTCCAGAATGCCTTCCGTTTGCTTGGGCGGATTCTTGACCAATGCCCAATAGGTTTTGTGAATTTCGCCCTTTTGGAACATCTCGTTCAGCCGGGGCAATACTTTGCTAGTCTTGGCAAAAATGACGACGCCCGTCACCGGGCGGTCCAAACGGTGGGTAACGCCTAAAAAGACGTTACCCGGTTTGTTGTATTTATCTTTGAGCCATAGCTTTAAAGACTCCTCCAAGGAGAGGTCTCCCGTCTTGTCCACCTGTACGATTTCGCCGCAGGCTTTGTTGACGATGAGCAAATGGTTGTCTTCGTAAAGTACGGTCATTCTTACCGGTTCATGCCACCGCAAACGTTGATGACTTGGCCGCTCACGTAGGAGGAGAGTTCAGATCCGAGGAAAACGCAGACATTGGCCACATCTTCGGGCGTACCACCACGTTTCAACGGAATTTTTTCTGCCCATTCCTTGCGGACTTCTTCGGGCAGCTGGGCTGTCATTTCAGTGATGATAAATCCTGGAGCAACAGCGTTGGCGCGGATGCCTCTGCTACCGAGTTCAGCCGAGATGGATTTGGCAAGACCAATCATACCGGCTTTGGAAGCGGAATAGTTGGCTTGGCCTGCATTGCCGGAAACACCGACCACAGAACTCATGTTGATGATGCTGCCCGATTTTTGCTTCATCATGACCGGGGTGACGGCGTGGATAAAGTTGAAGGCGGACTTGAGGTTCACGTTGATGACCATGTCCCATTGTTGTTCGGACATGCGCATCATCAAGCCGTCGCGAGTGATACCGGCGTTGTTCACCAGAATGTCGATGCGACCGAAGTCCTTGACGATGTTTTCCACCACGTTGTGGGTATCTTCAAAATTGGCGGCGTTGGAGGCATAGCCTTTCACCTTCACACCAAGTGCGGCAATTTCTGCTTCCGTTGCTTTGGCGTTGTCGTCGATGGCCAAGTCGGTAAAGGCAACGTTGGCACCTTCCTGTGCGAAACGGAGGGCAATGGCTTTGCCGATGCCACGGGCGGCGCCGGTCACGATGGCGGTTTTTCCTTCGAGTAATTTCATAAGAGAATCTGTTAGTTTGTTATATAAAAAAAAGAGGAGCGCTTATATTTAGGCCTCCTCTTATAGTTTACTGTTTCCCATCAAGCCGTAAAACAGGAATTCGAAAATCTGATGGTTCTTTTCCTTGCTTCCACGAATGTTTTCCCGAGTATAAGGTACTTCCAATCCTTTTATCGCATAAAGTAAAATCTGAGCGAAGCGTTTGATGTCTGAGATGATGAAGATGCCTTTTTCAACGCCATCTTCCAGTATCTGGGTAAGCATCACCGTTTCGCGTTTGTCAAGCTTATTGCGCACCTTTTCCACCTCGAGGATGTCCAAAAAGAAGACACCGTGCAAATTACCATTGCGAATGACGATGCTTTTATAGACTTCAAAATGGGCGCGGATGTACTCTTCCAGCTTTTCACGGGGTTCGAGTTCCTGTTTCATGACCGTTTGCAAAGCTGCGGTTACGATGCTCAACTCGCTGTCAATGCACGCCTTGTAAATTTCTTCCTTGCTCCGGAAGTAGGTATAGAGCGTCCGGCGTCCTTTTCCGGATGCGGTGGCTATATCGTTCATAGTTGTTTCCACGACACCTTTCTGAGCGAAAAGTTGCCTGGCGACTTCTACCAACATTCCTTTTGTTTTTGACATTTCAGCGTGATTTATGCACAAATCGATTAAGACTGTGCAAATGTACTAAAAAAACCTTTCGCACAAGTCGTTATCGTTATTTTTTGGATAATTTTTCGAAAAGGTTTGATGTTTCGTTATTTTGGAGTACTTTTGCACCCACAAACAGATCGCGGAGTGGAGCAGTGGTAGCTCGTTGGGCTCATAACCCAAAGGTCATCGGTTCGAGTCCGGTCTCCGCAACAAAGGAAAACAGCCATCTCATTTTTGAGGTGGCTTTTTTTTGTACCTTTGGTGCAAAAGACACCTTCCTTCATGGCCAAAGTAAAAAGCCTCTACGTCTGCAACAACTGCGGAACCGATTCGCCCAAGTGGGTCGGAAAATGCCCTGTTTGCGGGGAGTGGAACACGTACAACGAAGAAATCATCCGCACCGAAGTCAACAAGAAACCTTCGACTTCCGGGTTCCATGCGCCTAAGTCCAAACCCGTCCTATTGTCTGAAGTCGAACTTTCAGAGCAACCGCGCATCACCACGGGCGGCGGCGAACTGGACCGCGTCCTTGGCGGTGGCATCGTCCCTGGCTCCCTGATTCTTATCGGCGGCGAACCCGGCATTGGCAAATCCACGCTGGTGCTCCAAACCGTGCTCCAGATACCCAACCAAAAAGTACTTTACGTTTCGGGTGAGGAAAGCGTCGGCCAATTAAAAATGAGGGCTGAACGCATCCCGGGAAGCAACGAGCAAGCCTGGTTCGTAAGCGAGACCTCCTTGGAAGAAATCTTCGTCCATTTGGCCAACATCAAACCCGACCTCCTTATCGTGGACTCCATCCAGACCGTTTCCACTGAAATGGCTGAATCCTCACCAGGAAGCGTCACGCAGGTGCGGGAATCAGCGGCGGCCCTATTGCGCTATGCCAAGGAAAGCGGCACGCCTGTGATTTTAATCGGCCACATCAACAAAGAAGGCAGCATCGCTGGGCCCAAGGTGTTGGAGCACATCGTGGACACCGTATTGCTTTTCGAAGGCGACCAGCAATATTTATATCGCATCCTCCGATCCATCAAAAATCGCTTTGGAAGCACCTCAGAAATAGGCATTTACGAAATGTTGCAAGACGGTCTTCGGGAGGTGCTGAACCCGTCCGAGATGCTCTTGTCGCAAAACCATACGGGACTGAGCGGTGTTTCCATTGCCGCCACCATTGAGGGCATCCGGCCATTCCTCATCGAAGTGCAGGCGCTGGTGAGCACGGCCGCATACGGAACACCACAGCGTTCAGCCACTGGATTTGATTTAAGAAGGTTGAACATGCTGCTGGCGGTACTTGAGAAGCGGGCGGGTTTCAAATTGGTGCAGAAGGATGTGTTTTTGAACATTGCCGGGGGCATCAAAGTGAACGATCCGGCCATCGATTTGGCGGTGCTGTGCAGCATCCTTTCATCCAGCCTGGACATCGCCATGGACAAGGGTTTTTGCTTGGCGGGCGAAGTCGGGCTTTCGGGCGAGATACGTCCGGTGAACCGCCTCGAACAACGCATCCTGGAGGCCCAGAAATTAGGGTTCAGCAAAATCATCATACCAAAACTGAGCAGTTCCGCACTTGACTTGAAGCGCTTCAAGATGGAGATTTTCCAAGTAACCAAGGTGGAGGAAGCCTTTAAGATCTTGTTCGCATGATACAGGAATTCGACCTTCGGATTTTGCCTGAACAGGCGGCTCGGGAGCAAAGCATCCTTCGGGTGCTGGTGCGCGACAAAGGGGTTGACCCTGCGGAGTTTCGTGGATTGCGCATTGTGAAGCGCTCCATCGACGCACGGCAACGGACGGTGTTCATGAACGTGAGGGTACGCGTTTACCTAAATGAAGAGCCGGAAGAAACACTTTTTCCTGAAATCCAATATCCCGATGTTTCGAGTTCAGCCAAGACAGCCGTAGTGGTCGGAGCAGGCCCGGGCGGATTGTTTGCAGCGTTGAGACTCATTGAATTGGGTGTAAAACCCATTGTGGTGGAACGTGGAAAGAATGTGCACGACCGCAAAAAAGATTTGGCACGAATTTCCAGAGATCACACCGTGGATCCAGAGTCTAACTACAGCTTCGGGGAAGGCGGCGCAGGTGCGTTTTCGGACGGAAAATTATATACCCGCAGCAAAAAGCGGGGCAATGTAGACAAGATTTTACAGGTATTTTGCCAGTTTGGAGCGAGTGCTTCCATTTTAGCCGATGCGCATCCGCACATTGGCACCGACAAACTGCCCGCTGTGATTGAGAACATGCGGAACCAAATTTTGAAATGCGGTGGTGAAGTGCATTTTGAAACACGCATGGACGATTTGCTGCTGCAAAAAGGCAAGGTCATGGGCATCGTGACGGCCGACGGGCGTTCGTTCGAAGGTCCGGTTCTTTTGGCCACTGGCCATTCGGCAAGGGATGTGTATCGGCTTTTGCAACGCAAAGGCATCCGCCAGGAAGCCAAGTCGCTGGCCATGGGCGTTCGGCTGGAACACCCGCAACTGCTTATCGACCAGATTCAATACCACAGTCCGAAAGGCAGGGGCGAGTTTTTGCCTGCTGCGGAATACAATCTTGTCAATCAAGTTCGCAATCGCGGGGTTTATTCCTTCTGCATGTGCCCGGGAGGCGTGGTGGTACCAGCCGCCAGCGGACCAGAGCAAGTCGTCGTCAACGGAATGTCTTCCTCCAGCCGCGGTTCCAAATGGGCAAACGCGGGTTTGGTGGTGGAGTTTCACAGCGAAGACCTTGATTTCTCAGGGAAGTTTGGAAATCCGTTCGGTCTAGGGGCAGATGGGTCGATGGGCATTGAAGAGGCACTCAAGGCTACCGCCAGAACCACTCCCGAACTTTTGCTGATGCATTTTCAGGAACACTTGGAACGTTGCAGTTTCCAACAGGGCGGGTTCAGCCAAACGGCACCGGTCCAACGGATGATGGATTTCACTTCGGGAAAGTTTTCCTCCACCCTGCCCGACTCGTCGTACGCACCAGGCATAGTGGGTTCAGCCCTTCATGAATGGTTGCCGCAAGGCATTTCAACAAGGCTGCAGGAGGGGTTCCGATTGTTCGGAAAAAGCCACAACGGCTATTTGACGAACGAAGCGTTGCTGTTGGGCGTGGAAACGAGGACGTCCTCCCCAGTGCGCATTCCCCGGGATGCGGAAACGTTGATGCACCTCGAAACCGGTGGATTGTTTCCCTGCGGTGAAGGGGCCGGCTACGCAGGTGGCATCGTCAGCGCGGCTATTGACGGTGAACGATGCGCCGAAAGCCTCTCACAAAGTTGCTTTTAATCAAAAATACATGAAACGCCTGTCGATTTTTTTCATCCTGTTGATTTCATTGGGAATTCATGCCCAGGACAGCACCACCGTTTCCGGACGCCTCATCGGTCTGGCCAAACATGCGGCTAAATTCAACCGTGAATACGCGCAAGAGAAAGTCTACCTGCATTTTGACAACACCGGCTATTTTCTGGGCGAAACCATCTGGTTCAAAGCCTATGTGGTTAAAGCAGAAAACAATACTTTCACCGACATGAGCAAGACGCTGTACGTTGATTTGCTGTCACCAGAAGGCTATGTGGTTTCCAACACTAAACTGAGAATCGAAAATGGAGTGTGCAACGGCGAATTCGTGCTTTTGGATTCCTTGAAAGCCGGGTTCTATGAAGTCCGAGCCTATACCCGTTGCATGATGAACTTTGGCCCCGAAGTGGTCTTTTCCCGTGTTTTCCCAGTGTACGACGAACCAGAAATCGACGGGAATTTCAAGAATCGAAACATGACTTACCGCAAGTTCACGATACCCGACAGGCGGGAAAAAGAGCCCAAAAGAGATAAGATCAACGTATCCTTTTATCCCGAGGGCGGAAGTCTCATTACCGGCACGGATTCAAAAGTGGCGTTTAAGGCAACCGACAAACAAGGTCGGAGCATCGATGTAACGGGTAAGGTCCTCAATTCCAGAGGCGATGAGATTGCCACCTTCAACTCCCAGCACGACGGCATGGGGGCATTTCCTTTGTTTTCCGACGGCAAAAAATGCACGGCCAAGGTTTATTTCAACGGCAGCGAAACAAAATTTGACCTGCCTGCTGCCGAACCATCGGGCTATGTCATGACGGCCTTTAATCTGTCGACCAAAAGTTTGCGACTCATGATTCAAAAAAGTCCAGGCTTGGCTGAAACCGATTCCCTGGCCTTAGTACTTACATGCCGAGGTAAAATACTGGATTTCAACATCCTATCCGTCAACGACGATGGCTCCATGTTCTCCTACAAAAAGGAATCGTTGCCAGCAGGCGTCTGTCAATTCACCCTGTACGACATGGAAGGACGCATCCGTTGCGAACGATTGGTTTTTATACAACCGTCCTTCAAACCCACCCTTCGGATTCAAACCGACAAGAACAACTACAAACCGTTCGAAAAAATCAACTTGGACATCAACGTACAGAATTTCGATGAGAAAGCATTTGGCGGCTCTTTATCTTTGGCAGTTCGCGATGGTGAAACCAGCAATTTCGGAAATTCCGACAACGGGAATATCGGTAGTAACCTCCTTCTTTCGTCCGACTTGAAAGGTTACATCGAGAATCCTGCCTGGTATTTCACCGATTCGACAACGGAACGCCTTCTAGGACTTGACCTGTTGATGCTGACCCAAGGTTGGCGCAGGTATTCCTGGAAACGGATGGAAGGTGCTGAACCCTTTACTTCAAAGCATCCCATTGAAGAGGGCATCCTGATTGACGGCAAGGTCATTTCACTACTCGGCAAGAAAGAAAAGAAAGACATCGATGTCCTCTTCTGGATGATACAGGGGCATCAATCCTTCAAAGGCAATTGCGTCACGGACGAAAACGGGAATTTCAACTTCCTGCTTAATATGAATGGTGTTTGGGATCTAAATCTGCAGACCAAGCTCGAAGAAAAGCGCAAGGAATTCCGCATCCTTTTGAACAGGGAATTCTCACCCGAACCCCGAAGTTACACCGGATTCGACAAAGAAGTTTGGACCGACAACCGCCTGAAAACGCCTGAACCCATTCCCGACTCAACCGCGTTGATGCTGGGTGAAATCAAGTACACCACGGAATCGAAGCCCAACAACCCCGAAGGATATAAGGAATACACCCTCAAGGAAGTCGTCAAGACCGCACGTAGGCCCCTCACCATGGAGCAACAAGCCGCACGGAAGGCCAGTATCGGTTACAACGTCGGACAGATCACGGATGCCCATCGGGACATCGGCGAATCGGAAGCGCCCGGCATCGTTGAAATGCTTCAGGAAGAAAACACGTATTTCAGCATCACCGTCAATGAGAATGGAGGTCAGGAATACCGTTACAAGGGTCGGCCAGTCCATTTTCTGTTCAACAACACACCCTCCGAAATGACCGGAGCCCGAAAGGTGGAAGAACTGATGGGCGATGAGATTGAGAAAATCCTGATCGTGGAAGACCGTGAAATCACCCGATTTTATTACCCACTGGATGATAAGGATCCTGTTGTCATCATGCTGTTCTTTTTCAAAAACGGCATTCAACGCAAAGAGCCCATCGGAATCCGCAGAACCACTTTTCAAGGATATTCCGTTTCAAAGGAATTCTATTCACCTTCGTACCAAACGGGTGTTCCCACCCTGGAGTCCGACCACCGCCGCACCCTTTACTGGAATCCCGACGTCCCCGTCAATTCAGAAGGGAAGGCCCAAGTGGAGTTCTACAACAACAGCACTGCCAAAGACTTGATCATCAGCGCCGAAGGCCTCTCCACCAACGGGACCCTCCTTCTCAACCATTGAATCAATACGTGAACTGCCACTGGAAACCGGAAAGGTCGTATATCTGCGCCTTTTCCTGCCACCACATCACAGAGGTATTGCCAATCACATCGCCACCTGGATCGTTCTTAATATAGATCGAACCGCCTACCTTGACCGTACCACCGGACTGTTTATCCTCGTAACTTCCTGTCAGCGGGAAATCCACACTCTCCAGCCAATCCTCTTCCCTCCAATCGAAGGTCAACACCGTCCCGTACACGCTGGTGGACCAAGCAAAAATGGTCACTTCATGGTTCCACCATTGGTCACAGATGTCGCCCCGATGGCTTGGTTCCAAAATGCCTGACGTGTACACGTTGGTGGCACCCCCTTCACTGCCCTGCACCACTCGAAGCCTGATTTCAGGCGCACCGCAAATCCAACTTTCCACCGCTTTCAGTGCACTGGACGTGAACTTCATCCGCTTGATCTTGAGCCACTCGTTGTCGCTTCGGCTGGAAGCGGTCGTAGCCATCACGGGTGACCAGGACGAGAAACCATCGGCCTTGATGGCTCGCACCTTATACCAATACTTCTGGTTGGCAGTGAGGTTCGCGTCCACGTAACTATTGTCGTTGGTCGTCAACTGGGCAACTTTTACGAAAACCGTTCCCGTCATCCGCCAGACTTCGTAGCCCATATCATCAGCCACATCGGTCCATTCCAAGAGCAGCGAACGCGAAGTTCCGTGGGTCAGCAAAAGCTTTTCGGGATATTCGGGCAGCAAGTAAGGCGACCTCGAAACATGTTGAGCTGAAATGGACATTTGGTAGCCAGCAGTATCCATCTGACCCTTGTCATTCACCCGTTCGGAACGGCCCACTACCAGCACCGGAAATCCAGGTTCCTCATCCGCACTTAATTGATGGGCGTTGCCCTCCGAATCGTAGGCCGTGATAACCTGCCCGGGCTTTTCCTTGTAATCCCACGGCAATACAGCCACCAGCGGCACGAAAAGAGCCGGGTCCCACTCCTCGCAATGCACCGGTACAGAAACCTGCACATTCGGAATGATGGCTGAAATCGCTAGAAAATCACTGTCGGGATTCTCAATACCCACACTTCGCAACCTAGGATCCGTCTGCATCGATCGCATCAGCTCTCTCACCGAAGATTGGGGCAGATGCTCCGACTCCAACCGGTTCACCAGAACATCAAAATCACCGTCGAATTTCAACATCGCCCGGTCGTGGATGACCGTTCGCAATTCTTTATGCTGAACGGCTCTGGCCAGCACCACCGCATAGTCGTTCAGCAGCTTATTTTTGTAAGCTACATCCGGATCGGCAGCAACCGAAACAGGCGCAACAGGCTCTTGTAGAATGGATTCTTCCTTCGAACAGGCAGCCAAGAGCAGAACCGCCGACATTAAAAAAATGGACTTTAAATTTTTCATACGCATTTTTAAATAAGATTAATTGTTGATTTATTAACACCTTGCAAATATATAATTAATTTGCATTTTAATAACATTATTTTCACTTTAATCTTTAAAAGAAATACCGCACCTCGATTTGATTATTAAATCTTATTTTTGCAGTTGGAAAAGCCACTTGCTTTTCCAACCTACTTAGTTTACAATATGGGTGCAATCAAATGGATAGGTGGCGTCATGGGCTGGGCCTTTGGCGGAGTGATGGGAGGAATCATCGGTTTTGCGGTGGGTTCCATGTTCGACAATGCCTTCACTGGCGAACACGCCGTAGGAACGCAGCGCGGCTTCGGCCAAGCTCGTCCCCAAACTCAGCCCGGTGATTTTGGCGTAAGCCTGCTCATCCTATCGGCTGCCGTCATGAAATCGGACAATCAAGTCAAGAAATCCGAGCTCGACTACGTCAAGGAATTCTACAAACGCCAATTCGGACAAGTCAAGGCTGAAAGCTATATTGTAATGTTGCGCGAATTGCTCCAAAAAGAAATTGATTTGCGCGAAGTCTGCCAGCAGATCAAGATGTACATGGACCACGCTTCCCGCCTGCAACTCATCCACTACTTGTTCGGCCTTTCCAAAAGCGACGGACACGTGCATCCAGACGAAGTCACGACCATCCGTAACATTGCCAACTGGCTGGGCATCTCTGCCATCGATTACGAATCCATTCAGGCCATGTTCGTCAAGAATGCCGAAAGCGCCTACAAAATCCTTGAAATCACCCCCCAAGCCACCGACGACGAAGTTCGCAAAGCGTATAAACGCATGGCCATCAAGCACCATCCGGACAAAGTCGAACATCTGGGTGAAGATGTCCAGAAGGCCGCCAACGACAAATTCAAGGAAGTGAACACTGCCTACGACCAAATCAAGAAAGAACGGGGAATGAATTAAATTCCAACTTTTTATTTGCATTTTTAAAAATTATCCCTACTTTTGCGACATATTCAAACAAAACATGAACACAATGATGTGCAACAATTGGTGGTGGCTTGGTAAACTTCAACAAATCTGGTGAGGTAAAGAGCCCGTGCACATTAATAACTATACGAAGGCCTGCTGAACTCACAGCAGGCCTTTTTTTATAAAAAAATTACGACAATGTATCAAGTCAACGAGAATGGTTTTTACGGCGAATTCGGCGGAGCGTACATCCCCGAAATCCTGTACAACAACGTCAAAAACCTGAAGGAACAGTACCTGCAAATCATGGGCGACCCCAGCTTCCAAGCCGAAGTGGATGCCCTGCTCAAGGACTACGTGGGCAGACCAACTCCATTATATTTGGCCAAACGCCTCTCCGAAAAATACGGCTGCAAAGTCTACCTCAAACGCGAGGACCTCAACCATACCGGCGCCCACAAGATCAACAACACCGTCGGTCAAATCCTCCTGGCCCGCCGCCTCGGAAAAACCAGAATCATAGCTGAAACCGGGGCCGGACAGCACGGCGTGGCTACCGCCACCGTCTGCGCGCTTATGAACATGGAATGCGTGGTTTACATGGGCAAAACCGACGTGGAACGCCAGCACTTGAATGTTCAAAAGATGGAGATGTTGGGAGCCACAGTTGTTCCCGTCACTTCCGGCAACATGACGCTCAAGGACGCCACCAACGAAGCCATCCGCGATTGGTGTTGCAACCCCGAGGACACCCATTATATTATCGGTAGTACCGTCGGGCCTCATCCGTATCCCGACATGGTCGCCCGCTTCCAGTCCGTCATCAGCAAGGAAATGAAAGCCCAGCTGCTCGAACACGAAGGCCGCGACTACCCCGACTACGTCATCGCCTGCATCGGCGGAGGCAGCAATGCCGCAGGCGCCTTCTACCATTTTCTGGACGAGGAACGCACCAAACTGGTAGCCGTCGAAGCCGCCGGATTGGGCATCGACACGCCTGAAACCGCCGCCTCCATCTTACTCGGACGCCTCGGCATCCTGCACGGCTGCAAGTCACTCATCATGCAGACCGAAGACGGCCAGATCATCGAACCCTACTCCATCTCCGCCGGCCTCGATTACCCGGGAGTCGGCCCCATCCACGCCCACCTGGCCCGTGAAGGCCGCGTCCAAGTACTGGCCGCCACCGACGACCAAGCGTTGAAAGCCGCCTTCGAACTCACCGCCATCGAGGGCATCATCCCCGCCTTGGAAAGCGCCCACGCCCTAGCCGGGCTGGAGATGCTCCAGTTCAAACCGGATGATATCGTAGTCGTCAACCTCTCCGGCCGCGGCGACAAAGACATGGAAACCTACGTCAAAAACTTCAAAAAATAAGCGCTATGCAACATCCCATTCGCACCCTATCACGCAAACTGCTGGCCGACCTCCAGACACCGGTGGGCATCTACCTGAAAATCAGGGACGTTTTCCCCCATTCCGCCCTTCTGGAAAGTTCCGACTACCACGGCGGCGAAAACAGCTTCTCCTTCATCGGCTTCCAACCCGTGGCCCAGTTCAAACTCGAAAAAGGCATTATAGCTGAAACCTTCCCGGACGGCAGCAAGGTTGAAACGAAAGTCACACCCATCGTAGACGTCCCGGATCGATTTCAGCAATTCATCCAGTCGTTTCCAGTCGTAGAGGACAACAACACGCTGGGCTTCAACGGCCTGTTCGGCTTTACCGCCTACGATGCTGTAAGGTACTTCGAGGACGTCAAGATTGAGAAGACCACGACCGACGGTTCAGACGTGCCTGATATTCAATACATTCTGTACAAGTACATCATTGGCATCAACCACCACAAGAACGAGCTCACCATCGTGGAGAACCTGTTCGAAGGGGAGGAAACCGACATGGAAACCGTGCTGGCGTTGCTGGACAACCGCAACTTCGCTTCCTACAACTTCATGCTGGAAGGCGAGGAGCAATCCATCGTCACCGACCAAGCCTATATGGACATGGTGACCAAGGGCAAAAAGCATTGCTACCGTGGCGACACCTTCCAAATCGTGCTTTCCCGCCGCTACGCCCAAAAATACGCGGGTGACGACTTCAAAGCCTACCGCGCCCTGCGTTCCATCAACCCAAGTCCGTACCTCTTCTATTTCGACTTCGGTTCCTTCCGCATTTTCGGCAGTTCGCCCGAAGCGCATCTGGTCGTGAAGAAGAACAAAGCCTACATCGACCCCATCGCCGGGACTTTCCGCCGCACAGGCGACGATGAAAAGGACTTGCTGCTGGCCGAGGAGCTTCGCCGCGACCCCAAGGAAAACGCCGAACACGTGATGCTGGTGGACCTTGCCCGCAACGACCTGAGCCGAAACTCCAAAAACGTGAAGTTGGAGATTTTCAAGGAAATCCAGTACTACTCGCACGTACTGCACATGGTTTCCCGTGTGAGCGGCGAACTGGAACCCAACACAAACGTCATCAAACTCTTTGCCGACACCTTCCCAGCTGGAACGCTTTCGGGCGCACCCAAAGTCCGCGCGTTGGAGCTCATCGACGAGATCGAATCCCACGCCCGCGGGTTTTACGGAGGTTGCATCGGTTACATTGGCCTGAACGGTGATTTCAACCAAGCCATTACCATCCGTTCTTTCTTGAGCAAAAACAACACCTTGTACTTTCAGGCCGGTGCCGGCATCGTGGCCAAATCGGTGGAAGCAAGTGAGCTTGAAGAAGTGAAAAGCAAATTGGCCGCCCTCAAATCGGCGTTGGACATGGCCGTCCGCCTAAAAAACTAAGACGATGAGAATTCTAGTATTCGACAACTACGACTCGTTCACCTACAACTTGGTGCACGCTCTGCGCGAAATAAGCGACGCCACCATCGACGTGGTTCGCAACGACAAACTGCCTCTGGAAGACGCCATCATCTACGACAAAATCGTGCTCTCTCCCGGACCCGGCATCCCTTCTGAAGCAGGCAAGCTACTGGACCTCATCCGCATTTATGGCCCTAGGAAAAGTATTTTGGGCGTTTGCCTCGGTCACCAGGCCATTTGCGAAGTCTACGGCGCCACCCTCATCAACCTGACCGACGTGCACCACGGCCTTTCCGAAAGCATCCATGTCATTGCCGAGGATCCTCTGTTCAAAGGCTTGCCCGAACGCTTTGATGTGGGCCGCTACCATTCCTGGGCCGTGAGTCCGGAAAACCTGCCCGATTGCATCCAAGTCACTGCCGTGGACGACGAAGGCCAAATCATGGCCATGCGCCACAAAACCTACAACATCCACGGCGTGCAATTCCACCCCGAATCCGTACTGACCCCCTTCGGCAAAGACATTCTCAAAAACTGGATCAACTTATGAAACAAATACTCAACCACCTGTTCGAACACAAATACCTCTCCTCGGAGGAAGCTGCTGAAATCATGCTCAACATCGGCGCGGGCAAGTACAACGAGCACCAAATCGCAGCGTTCATGAGCGTTTTCCTCATGCGCAGCATCACCGTGGACGAACTGGCCGGCTTCCAGAAAGCCTTGCTGGACATGTGCCATCGAGTTGATTTGTCTGAATTCGACCCCATCGACATCGTGGGCACCGGAGGCGATGCCAAGAACACCTTTAACATATCCACCATCAGTTGCCTCGTTTTGGCGGGTGCCGGTTACAAGGTTGCGAAGCACGGGAACTACGGTGCCACTTCGGTATCGGGTTCTTCCAACGCGATGGAGCAACATGGGGTGAAGTTCACCACCGATGTGGATAAACTGAAGCGTTCCATCGAGGAAAGTAACATGGCCTACCTGCATGCGCCGCTCTTCAACGCAGCGCTGAAAACGGTGGCGCCCATTCGTAAAGCGCTGGGTGTCCGCACATTCTTCAACTTGATGGGCCCGCTGGTGAGCCCAGTCAAACCGGGCCGCCAATGCCTCGGGGTGTACAACCTCAAGATGGCCCGCCTGTACGAATACACCTATCAGCAGACCGGCGTCGACTTCGCCATCATCCACAGCCTGGACGGATACGACGAACTCTCGCTCACCGGCGACATGAAGATTGTACGCAACACGGGGGAGGAAGTGGTGAAACCCGCCGACCTCGGCTTCCAGACCATCAAACCCGAAGAGCTTTACGGCGGCGACACGGTGGAGAAAGCCTCTGAGCTCTTCGACAACGTGCTGAACAATACCTGTACGGCAGCCCAAAAGAACGTCGTTCTGGCGAATTCAGCCGTGGCCATTCAAGTGATTGACCCGAAACTGAGCTTTGCCGACGCCGTGGCCATCGCCAATGAATCGCTGATAAGCGGCAACGCTTTGAAGAACTTCCAGAAATTCATACAATTGAACGCATGACCATCCTCGATAAAATCGTAGCCGACAAGCGGTTGGAAGTAGCTGAACGCAAGCAGGCCGTTTCCCTCGAACACCTTAAAAGCATGACTTCCGGACTACCGAAAGGTCTTTCCTTAAAGCATGCGCTGGAAACTTCCAATACCGGCATCCTATCCGAGTTCAAACGCAAATCGCCTTCCAAAGGGTACATTCATGCCGGAGCCGACGTGGCAGCCGTAGTAACAGCCTATCAATCAGGCGGCTGCACCGGCGTATCTATTCTGACAGACTTCCCCTACTTTGGCGGAACCATCAGCGACTTCAGAAACGCCCGTCAAGTACTGGACTGCCCCATGCTCCGCAAAGATTTCATGATTAACCCCTACCAAATCTATGAATCCAGATTGCTGGGCGCCGACGTCATCCTGCTCATCGCTTCCGCCCTCACACTGGACGAAGCCTACGATTTGGGCGAACTGGCACACGAACTCGGCATGGAAGTCCTTTTGGAAATCCACAACGAGGCCGAACTCGACTACATCAGCCGTTTTACGGATATGGTGGGCGTAAACAACCGGAATCTGAGTACCTTTGTGACCGATGTGCAGGTTTCCTTCGACCTGGTCGACAAGATTCCTTCGCAGTTTGTGAAGATTTCCGAAAGCGGCCTGAGCGACCCTGCCGTTGTAAAAACCTTACGCGAAGCCGGTTACAGGGGTTTCCTCATGGGCGAGAACTTTATGAAACACGGCAATCCGGGTGCAGAATTGACCTCTTTTATCCAAGCATTGCAATGATCAACGGCAATTTAAAACTAAAAGTCTGTGGCATGCGCGAACCGAGCAACATCTCGGAAGTAGCCGCGCTGAACCCAGACTACATGGGTTTCATCTTCTATTTCAAATCGTCCCGCTTCGTGGAGATGATGGTTTTTTACGTGGCGCAACGCCTAAAAGCGCAGGGCATCGAACCGGTGGCGGTTTTTGTAAACCCGTCCGTGGCCTACGTGTTGCACATCCGCGACAAGTACGGGTTCAGCCATGTTCAACTTCATGGCAGGGAAACGCCTCAAACGTGTGCCGAGTTCAAAAACATGGGCCTGCACGTGCTCAAAGCTTTTTCACTGGCTGAACCCGCCGATTTGGAAGCCACCGGCGAGTACGAGGGCACTTGCGATTATTTCCTGTTCGACACCAAAAGCAACTTGCCCGGTGGCTCCGGCAAGCAATTTGACTGGTCCATCCTCGATAACTACCAGGGCGAAACACCTTTCTTCTTAAGCGGTGGCATCGGAATGGACGATGTGGAGCGGATTAAGGGGTTCAGCCATCCAAAACTAGTTGGAATCGACGTGAACAGCAAGTTCGAGACCCGCCCCGCACACAAGGATGCGGAGTTACTGAAATCGTTCATCCAAGCTTTTTAAGACCATGCAAAATAGAATCAATCAACTTTTCTCGGAAAAGTCCAAAAACATCCTTTCCATCTATTTCACTGCCGGTTACCCCAACCTGGGCGACACGCTGCCCATCATGCGCGAGCTTCAGGCACAAGGCGTGAACATGGTCGAAGTGGGCATCCCCTTCTCCGACCCCATGGCGGATGGTCCTGTTATTCAAGCCAGTGGCAATGCCGCCCTCAAAAACGGTATGACCTTGAAAACCATTTTCAGCCAACTCGAAAACATGCGTCCTGAAATCACCATGCCCGTGTTGCTGATGGGTTACCTCAACGTGTTGATGCAATACGGCCTGGAAGCCTTTTGCCGCGATTGTCAGAAAGCCGGCGTGGACGGTGTGATTCTGCCCGACCTGCCCATGAAAGACTATCTGGAGGAATTCAAACCCATGATGGACCGTTACGGCCTGGCGATGGTGCTCCTCATCACGCCCGACACCTCGGACGAACGCATCCGTGCCATCGACGAGCACACGAGCAGTTTCATCTACATGGTATCCTCCGCTTCCACCACCGGTGCGCAGACGAGCTTCAACGACAGCAAGCAAGCTTATTTCCGCCGCATCAACTCGATGGGATTGAAGAACCCCCGCCTCATCGGTTTCGGCATCTCCAACAAGGCCACGCTGGACGCCGCTTTCGAGAATGCCTCGGGTGCCATTATCGGCAGCCGATTTGTGGAGTGCCTCACCAAGGCTCCTGGAGTCAAGGAGGCTGTAAACATGCTGCTGGAGGGACTAAACCAGTAAATTTTTTCTATCCGAATACTTAATTTCGGTTTAATAAATTGGCTATCCGTAGAAATTTGTATTTTTACGGATATTCTATTTTGTTGCCGCACTTACCATGAGAATCAACGAAACATCCATTAAAAGAACACTCCTGACAGGATGTTTTCTAGTCATTTCCATTCTTTATTGTTTGGCCCAGGATAGCCTTTACATCTATCGGAACGGGCAAATCCTTTACCGATCCCAAGCCGACCAAATTGACAGCGTTACGTTCCATCTTCCCGAATACTGGGATTGGAAAGAATCCGACGCCGTTTACCAAAAAATTCGATCCTACCCCGAGCTCAGCATCTTCGCCGACATGTTGGATCAAACCGGCTACAAGGACAAGTTGAACGACAAAACCATCTGGGCACCGGTCAATGCGAGTTTCGCAGGAGTTGACTTGAGTGATGGAGCCTTGGTTAAGAAATTGGTGGAAAACCATTTGAGCAATTCAGCCAATGCCATTGACTCCAATCGGTTTTATCCAATAAATACATCGATGCTTAGCCATAAGAGCCTTGAGCTCAACAAAGTTAATGGTCAGATTCTCATGGATGGAAATCCAATCATACAGCCCAACATCCGTGTATCGACCAGCATCATCCATATCTTGAACGGTTATTTGCCTTATCGTGAAAACCTGTGGGAATACTTATCATCAGCAGGTAGCATCGATTCCATGCGTGCGTTCCTATTTTCATACAACAAGAAAACATACTCTCCACTATTTAATGACACCGTCATCTCAAACGATTTGCTGACCACACTTTATGCCGACTTAAATGTAGAATGGAAAAAGTTCGATGTTTTGATTCCGACTGACAAAGCATGGAATGCAATGCTTGAAAGTTTAATGAGCATATACCCTCCCAGCACCAATCAAAGCCTTCGTGCACAACAGCGAACCAATGCCAAACTTTACATTATCAAAAACCTTTTTCTTACCTACCAAAAGGATGAACCATTTCAGGACACTGTTTACACGACACAACTGAATAAAATCAACAACCCGAAGGAGCAATTCGGTGAAGCCTCGCTCTTAGCCACACTTTCAAACGGTCATTGTTATTTCATCAGTAAATTGGACATACCCTTGACACTTCATAATGGATTATGTCTCGAAGCTGAAGATTCAACATACCGATATTCGTTGAATTGTAGAATCACGTGTAGACAATTAAAGGACAATCCCTCATACCAAATTTCAAACAACACCTATACACATAGCCAACCACTTACATCGTCAAATATTACTAAGGTGTATACCAACTATTATCCCACCAATTTACGCCCAGGCAAATACAACATCTACGCACTGTTTGTTCCAGCGTATGCCGAAGACTCAACATTATTGCAGCCCTACAAAGTTAATTTCTACCTAACCTATCCCGACTCGGCCGGCGTCATCGTATCAGCAAAAGAGATTTTGTCGAATGTGGTGACCAATCAAAAAATGATGTCCAAGGTTTTGGTTCAACAGAACTTTGTATTCAATCTGTTGGATCCCCAAATAAATGGAACCAACATTTCAGCATTAAGCATTCGAATTGAAAATGCCGCCAAAGTCTCTGAATCTGCCACCTTGAGCCGCGAAATCCGAACCGATTGCATTCTTTTCGAACCTGTAGAATAAGCGACCCATGAAACGGACATCCCTCATCTTATACTGCATTCTTGCAGGTTTCCTAACAAGCCTGCATGCACAGGACACCTTATACATCATGAAAAAGGGCAGCATCGAGTTCAGACATGCGCTTTCTGACATTGACAGCCTTTCGTTTGTAAACTCGTTCAATCCGAGTCTTCAGGAACGTTTGGCAAAGGACAAACGGTTCACCTTGTTTTTTCAAGCACTACGTGAAACTGGTTATGAAAGTTTCCTTAAAAATACGCCCAAAGAAGATACCACTTACAATCCAAAAAATTGCCCATGGGCTGTCCAATTGTACAACATCAAGGAGGAAATACCTCAAAAACGTGCCTTCGGTTTTACTCTTTTGATGGAAAGTGACTCGCTATTGGCTAGCTATAAGGCTTGCCCGCTTTGCCCAAACGGGATACACAATTTAAATGATTTGGAATTAATGGCTGAATACTGGTATTCAACGGCTTTTCAAGGGATCTACTCAGATGGGAATGGCATCGTCGACCGCAAAGACTTAAAAAACTATTTGAATCGGTACATCGCCTATCACATACTAGACAGCAAATTGTTTTTAAGCCGCTTCATCAATGATTTTGACACTCCCAATGAAGTCAAATCCTTTGACCTGGACGAATACAAGAGCCCATTGTTGAAGAATTCGTTGATGCAGGTAAAAAAAATGCGCTCCAACGGACAAAGCAATTTGATGAACAGCTTTAATTCGATCGATCCGAAAGCCGCCGTCCATTTTACTGGAAACACTATTTTCGGATTCAATGGCTTCGGTCACGAAATTGACAAACCCCTGGTATTCTCCCGTAATGTACACGACTATCTTTCTTCCATCAGACTTCGGATGGATGTTTCCTCGTTCTTTAAAGAATTGGCTACCAACAACATGCGCGGCAACAATCCCAATGCCGAAAATGTCGCTGGAAAAGCGCACCGATACCTTCTTCCACCAGGCTTTTGCGAAAACTTTAGCAATGTAACGAGTTCAAAAATAAGCTATTTAAACGCCAATGGAATTTATGAGGATTATGAAGGAGATGAACTTTATGTGGAGGGGAAGTACGATTTCACCATCACCACCCTTCCCATCCCAGCAGGCACTTACGAGGTTCGCTTTGGTTACCAACCGACTGCTTGGCGTGGTACGGCTCAAATGTACATGGACGGAAATCAATGCGGCGCTCCAGTCAACTTTTCACTCTTAGCCTCCAATGCTTTAATTGGTTGGGAGGCTCCAGGTTCAAACAGCAAGGACCCACTTGGTTTAGCCAACGACAGTTTGCTTCATTCGAGGGGTTATATGAAGGGGCCTTCCTGTTACAAATGTTTCATCGGTCTATATTACGACCCAACCAAAACAGCCAGACAAAGCAACAACTCTCTTAGAAAAATTGTGGGCACCTTCACTTTTTCCGAACCTGGTGTTCATCAATTTCGCGTTCAAAACACCGGCTCATCCGGTGGAGATGTCCAATTCATGCTCGATTACTTTGAATTCGTCCCCGTAAATATCCTAAAAAATGAGGGTGTTGACTAAGAAAGGTTAAATCCGCATATCCTCACGTAACAATTCCGACCGCGCCTAGGTCTTGAAATAAAAGAAGTCATTCACCTTCTAAATTTCACGACTATGAAAACGATCACGACCCTTTTAATGACCAGCCTCCTTTTGGCAGGCACCTTCAACATGGTATTCGCAGGCGAAAACGGCCGCCGCAACCAACCCAGGATGGAAGCCCGCTTTTTCGAAAGACACCCCAACTTCAACCGAAGAGTTCATCTGAGCTTTCGAGCATTATCGGTCAATGCATGCCCTGTATGTTACAATCCGCTTCACGACGGCCAACTGGATTGTTCACTCGAAGACCTCGCCTGGATGGAAACCAATCGTATTGCTCAGGCGCTCGAATTGAGCGACCATCAACGCAACCGAGTTTTCGAAATCAATTACCGCTACATCACCCATTGCTACAACGGGGAATACTATCCCACCACCAGACGTGACCGTGAAATCCGCCACATCCTACATCTTGGGCAAGTAATTGCTTTCGCCATCTTGTTGAACGAATTGCACCATGGCGAGGTATGCTGCAACTGCTCCAACGAAGCTTATTGAAACCGTTCAGAACATTTTTTTCGACTTTTACCGATACTTATTAAACCATTTTGGTTTTGAATACTCTAAACGTATATTTTTGATCCAGAAACCAACTTCAAAATTCAAAAAACATGAAACTAATCAAAACAATCGCCGCTGCCGCTCTTTTGGTGTTAAGCACCACCGTAATGGGACAGGGACAGGGAAACCGTCAAATGAGATCGTCTTCCGAACGTGCAAAGACAGAAACAGAAAGTATTGTAAAAGCTGTGGCATTGACCCCTGAACAGGCAGCCAAAGTTTTGGAAATCAATTTGAAGTATGCAGCAAAAGACTCCATCCGTTTCGCAGAAATGAGAGCCTCCGGCGCTAACATGGATCGTGACGCCATGATGAAATCCATGACCGAGCAACGTGCTGCACAAACAGTCGAAGTAAAAGCAGTCATGACAGACGATCAAAAAGCCAAATACGACGCTTACATCAAGGATAGAGACGCTCAACGTGCTGCTCGTATGGGTGGACAAGGTGGCGGCCAAGGTGGTCAAGGCGGTGGACAAGGTGGACAAGGTGGTGGCTTTGGTGGCCAACGTCCTAATTGATCGAACGCAAGAATATAACAATAACTATATTTTCAAGGTAGAGTTGAGACGTTTTCATAGGTATTAGTTTTATTTATTAAACGTCAAAACACGGGCTGTCGGGAAGTGATTCCAGGCAGCTCTTTTTTTGCCCGAGCACCAAAATTTTCGTTCCTTTGTAGCATCTGACGCAAAAATCCATCTATTATTCTACGAACACACTATGCCTGAATCTGATTACCTGGAACAACAGCTTATATCGGACTGCCTGCAGGGTGATCGTACCGCTCAAAAGAAGTTGTACGAGACCTATTCCGGCAAGATGACGGCGGTGTGTCTCAGGTATTGCAAGGATAGGGAAACAGCGAAAGACCTGTTACACGACGGCTTCCTGAAGGTGTACACCCATTTGGGCAGCTTCAAAGGCAACGGTTCGTTCGAAGGCTGGATCAGGCGGATCATGGTCAACACAGCGCTCGAATATTTGCGGAAACAAACAGACGAAGGCTACCACCTGGATGTGGAAGAAGCCTTCACGCTCACCAACGATGAAATCGGGATCATGGAACGAATGCAAGCGGACGAACTCATTCGTATTATTCAGAAACTTCCCGACACATATCGTACCACGTTCAACCTTTTCGTCGTGGAAGGCTATTCGCACCGAGAAATCGCGGAAGCCATGAACATTACGGAAAGTTCTTCGAGGGTTTACCTCACCAGGGCCAGGCAATTGTTGCAAGACATGTTGGCCAAGGTCAAATAAAAAAAAATGCAGGAATACGACAAAATACGGAACATATTGGCGAATGCCGAGGCCCAGGCGCCCGACTTCGACGCACTCTTCGGGGGAGAAACCCTTGGAGGTGGAACCCTGCGTTCAATCCTATCCACCAAACTGGCAGAGGCAGAAGCCCAAGCACCCGATTTCGACGAACTCTTCGAAGGCGAAATCCTTGGAAAACCCGCTCAAGCACCAAAAATACGCATGTTCCCCTGGTGGAGTGTCGGCAGTGTGGCCGCAGCCTGCTTAGCCCTTGCGTTCTTGCTACCTCACAAATTGAGTCAAGTTGCCGACCAAATGAGCAAGGCTCCTGCAATGGAAAAAATTCAAGCCCCAGTCAAGAAAGCAATCAAGGCCTACCACGTCGAACTACCCCAATTAAAGGCACAATTGCTGAAATCGCCTTCCAGCATCACCCCTTTGAACGTAGAGACCAAGAACGCATCCGTTCAAACAGCCATGGACGCTCCAACGAAAGATACCACCGTACAGGAAACACTCACTAAAATCACACCGACCCGAACATCCAAACTACCGGTAAATTCAACACTATCCGTCGAAGAAGCCTACGCCGCAGCACGGGTACACAAACCACACATCAAACCCGACAAAACCACGTTCGGATTTGGTCTGAACAGCGCCAACAGACTGCTATCCTTGGTCAATTCCAAATCGGACGCTGGGTTTGCCCTTCAATCGGTCGCCAGCAGCGCTTCCGACGGTTATGCCAGCTTGGAAGGCGCCTCCACCTCCATGCTCCGAACCACCACGACATCCCCCAACGAATGGATCGGGCCGGACAACATTACGGCAGCCATGCTTCAAAACTGCGAAACCAGCTATTCATTACCCATCAATATTGGATTGACTGTTTCCATCCCCATCATCCACGACTTGAACTTCATCACCGGAATCCAGTACACCTACTTGTCCAACCACATCACCGGAAGCACCTTCGACTTAAAGCAGGAACTGCATTATTTGGGCATACCGGTCAAACTCTCCGTAAATTTGGTAAAACGGGGTGATTTCGTAGTTTATTCGGCTGTTGGCGGAACCGTCGAAAAAGGGCTCGCTGGCATTCAGACCTCCACCGTCGATGGAGAAGGTACTTGGAAAGGGACCCAGTCCATCGAAGGTTTCCAGGCCAGTCTCACTGGACAATTCGGCGTTAGTTACAACCTGAATACCAACTTCTTGCTCTATTTTGAACCCGGCGTTGCCTGGTACATTCCATCCGACCAGCCCGTTTCCGGCCGCACCGAAGAGCCATTTAATTTCAATCTCTCGCTAGGCCTTCGCTACCGGCTTCAGTAATTTTCATTTTTTTAGTGATTTTTTTTGCTCAATTCACCTATGAATGTGCAATATATCCAAGGGTTTGACTACCTTTGTCGCGCCGTTTTTGCAAATTCAAGCGGTGTGAAAAACATTAAAATCAATCCTATATGAGTCTGAACATTCTGGTACTGGCCAAACAAGTTCCCGACACACGTAATGTTGGCAAAGATGCCATGACGCCCGAAGGAACCGTCAACCGTGCCGCACTTCCTGCCATTTACAACCCCGAAGACCTCAACGCTTTGGAGCAAGCATTACGCTTGAAAGACAAAAACCCAGGCACCACCGTGACCGTCCTGACAATGGGCCCGTTTCGTGCTGCTGAAATCATCCGTGAATCTTTGTACCGTGGTGCCGACCGTGGTTACGTGCTAAGTGACCGCGCCTTCGCAGGCTCCGATACCCTAGCCACTTCCTACGCTTTGAGCCGCGCCATCCAAAAGATGGACAAGATCGATCTCATCATCTGCGGCCGCCAGGCCATCGACGGTGACACCGCACAGGTGGGTCCTCAGGTGGGTGAAAAACTCGGAATGAATCAGATCACCTACGCCGAAGACATTCAACTTGTCAGCGAAAACATCGTTCGCGTAAAACGCCGCATCGAAAAAGGCGTGGAAATTCTGGAAGGCTTGTTGCCCATGGTCGTTACCGTCAACGGTTCCGCCCCCGAATGCCGCCCCCGCAACGCCCGCTTGCTGATGAAATACAAATACGCCCGCATCCCGAATGAATTGCAAGCTGCTGACGAAGATTACACGAAACTATACTCCAGCCGCGAATTCTTGCAAATTGGCGAATGGAATGTCAACGATATCGTTGCCGAACCGATTGAACTCGGTTTAAGCGGTTCGCCCACCAAAGTGAAAAGAATTGAAAGTGTCGTCTTTCAGGCTAAGGAAAGCAAGACTTTCACCGATTCCGACACCGAAATCGAAGGCTTGATTCAGGAACTCATTAGCAACCATACCATCGGATAACACTATGAACAACTTATTTGTATATTGCGAAATCGAAGATGGTATCATCGGAGATGTGAGCCTTGAATTGCTCACCAAAGGCCGTTCGTTGGCCACTGAATTGAATTGTCAATTGGAAGCCGTTGTAATCGGCAGCAACCTGGCTGGCATCGAAACACAAGTATTCCCTTATGGCGTTGACGTTCTGCACATTGCTGACGACAAACGCCTTGATCCATACACCACCCTGCCGCACGCCGCCATCCTTATCAAATTGTTTGCCGCCGAAAAACCGCAGATCGCCCTGATGGGTGCCACCAGCGTCGGTCGCGACTTGGGTCCCCGCGTTTCTTCCGCACTGCACAGTGGCTTGACTGCTGACTGCACGGCCTTGGAAATCGGCCCCCACGAAGACAAAAAGCAAGGTAAGATTTACGAAAACCTGCTGTATCAGATTCGTCCTGCTTTCGGTGGCAACATCGTAGCCTGGATCATCAACCCCGACTGCCGTCCGCAGATGGCCACCGTTCGCGAAGGCGTGATGAAGAAAGAAATTCTGGATCCCAATTATAAAGGTGTGGTCAACAACCTCAACGTAGCCGACTACGTGAGCGACACCGACTTCGCTGTTTGCATCATTGAACGCCACATGGAAAAATCCAAGATCAACATCAAGTCCTCGCCCATTTTGGTGAGCGGCGGATACGGCATGGGTTCCAAAGAAGGCTTCGACATGCTGTTCGAACTGGCCGCCACCATCGGTGCTGAAGTGGGAGCTTCCCGCGCAGCCGTCGACGCAGGCTTTGCCGAACACGGCCGCCAGGTTGGTCAAACCGGCACCACCGTTCGCCCGAAACTGTACATCGCTTGCGGTATCAGCGGACAAATCCAGCACATCGCCGGCATGCAGGAAAGCGCCATGATCATCTCCATCAACAACGATCCCGACGCTCCCATCAACACCATCGCCGACTACGTGATCAACGGTGACGTTGCAACTGTGATTCCGAAAATGATTAAGTATTACAAGAAAAACTCGAAATAAGATGGCCAACCTATATACCGACACCCCCGAATTGAGGTTCCACCTGAACCACCCCATGATGAAACACATCGTGGACCTGAAGGAACGGAACTTTATTGAAAAAGACCAGTTCGACTACGCTCCTCAGGACTTTGAGGACGCTATGGACAGCTACGAGAAAGTATTGGAAATGACCGGTCAGATTTGTACGGACATCATTGGCCCGAACGCCGAGGATGTTGACCACGAAGGTCCGTCCGTCGTTGACGGTCACGTCATTTACGCCAAAGGCACTTCCGAAAACCTGGACGCCCTGATCAAAGGCGGTTTGATGGGCATCACCCTGCCCCGCAAATACGATGGATTGAATTTCCCCATCGTGCCCTACATCATGTGTGCCGACATGGTCAGTGCCGTTGATGCCGGTTTCACCAACATCTGGGGACTTCAGGACTGCGCCGAAACCATCCACGAATTCGCCAACGAAGATCAGAAACAACGTTTCCTCACCCGCGTGAGCCACGGTGAAACCATGGCCATGGACTTGACTGAACCGGATGCCGGTTCCGACTTGCAGGCTGTCATGCTGAAGGCAACATTTAACGAAGAAGACGGTTACTGGTACCTCAACGGCGTAAAACGCTTCATCACCAATGGTGACGGCGACATTGCCTTGGTTCTGGCCCGTTCCGAAGAACATACCAAAGACGGACGTGGTCTATCCATGTTCCTCTACGACAAAAACCACGGTGGCGTATCCGTACGTCGCATCGAAAACAAAATGGGTATCAAAGGATCACCTACTTGCGAATTGGTATTCAAGAACGCCAAGGCTGAACTCTGCGGCGACCGCAAGATGGGTTTGATCAAGTATGTGATGTCCCTTATGAACGGTGCCCGCTTGGGTATCGCCGCTCAATCCGTCGGGCTCAGTCAGGCGGCCTTCAACCAGGCTTTGGAATATGCCAAAGAACGCAAACAATTCGGCAAGGCCATCATCGAATTCCCCGCAGTCTATCAGATGCTGGGCCTCATGAAAGCCAAACTCGACGCTTCCCGCACCCTGTTGTATGAAACCTCCCGCTTTGTAGACATTTACAAAACCTACGGACAAATTGCAGAAGACCGCAAGCTCGAACCCGCCGAACGCGAAGAAATGAAAAAGTTCCAGAAACTCGCCGACGCCTGTACACCCATTGTCAAAGGGCTCGCCAGCGAATTCTGCAATCAGAACGCTTATGACTCCATTCAGATTCACGGCGGTTCCGGTTTCATGAAAGATTATGCCTGCGAACGCGTTTACCGCGACGCCCGTATCACCTCCATCTACGAAGGCACCACACAGCTTCAGGTGGTCGCTGCCATCCGTCACGTCACGACTGGCACCTACCTGAGCATGATGCGCCAGCACGAACAAGAACAGACCGCACCCGAACTCGAAGGCTTGCGCGAAACCCTTAAGGGTCTTGCCGACACCTACGAAGCATCTGTTGCGGAAGTATTGGAATTAAAGAACACCGAATACATTGACTATCAAGCACGTCGCATGGTTGAAATGGCAGGTTACATCATCATGGCCCATTTGTTGGTCAGCGATGCCAGCCGTGACAGCATGTTCCGCTCCTCCGCCGAAATCTTCGTACAGTATGTAGAAGGTGAAGTAGCCAAACATGCCGCCATCATCGCCGGAGGCAAGACCGAAGAGATGGCCAAGTACGCCGCTTTCTTCCAAGCTTGAAAAAACCATGAAACCCATGCATGAACGACAGGAATTTCCTGCACGTATGAATGGGTTTCGTATTTATAAAACGAACTAAAAAAATGAAACATCTCAAAATCGGAAACCTGAACATCGCCGTTCCTGTCATTCAAGGCGGAATGGGCGTTGGTATCTCGCTCTCCGGACTAGCATCCGCTGTCGCCAACGAAGGTGGTGTGGGTGTCATTTCCAGTGCCGGGCTAGGATTGCTTTACAAAAAGCTCTCTCCCGACTATTTCAAAGCCAGCATCTTGGGGCTCAAGGAAGAGCTTCGTCTTGCCCGCGAGAAATCCAAAAAAGGCATCATCGGTGTCAATGTCATGGTTGCTATGACCAACTATGCAGACATGGTTCGTACGGCCATCAAGGAAAAAGCAGACATCATCATATCCGGAGCAGGAATGCCCCTGGATCTCCCCTCCTTTCTTCAGAAAGGCGACAAGACCAAACTGATACCCATCGTATCGTCCAGCCGCGCCGCTAAAATCATCATCGAGAAATGGAAAGCCAACTACAACTACCTGCCCGACGCCATCGTCGTTGAAGGCCCCAAAGCAGGCGGTCACCTTGGATTCAAGAACGAACAGATCGAAGACGAACATTACGCCATCGAAGAACTCATACCGCAAGTGGTGGAAACCGTCCGCGGCTTTGAAGAAACCTACCATGTATCCATACCTGTCATAGCAGGCGGTGGTATCTATACCGGCGAGGACATGTATAAAATCATGGCGCTCGGAGCTTCCGGCGTTCAGATGGGTACCCGTTTCGTCACCACGGAAGAATGCGATGCTTCGGAAACCTTCAAACAGACTTACATCACTGCGGAGGAAAAAGACATTGAAATCATCAAGAGCCCGGTGGGCATGCCTGGTCGTGCCATCCACAACGACTTTTTGACGAAAGTGAAGAACGGCGAGAAACAACCTCGCGTCTGTCCAGCCCACTGCATCAAGACTTGTGACATGGTGAACAGCCCCTATTGCATCATATCCGCACTCTACAGCGCCTATAAAGGTAAGATGAACACCGGTTACGCCTTCTGCGGCAGCAATGCTTTCAAAGCCACCAAGATTGAACGTGTCAAGGATATCTTTACAGAACTGAAAGGCGATTTCGAAAAGTTGAAAAATGTCAAAATCCTAAGAAAAACAGCCCTGGCCTAAAGAACAAATCAAAATTATTGCTACTTTTGCACCACAATACAACATTGTCTCGTTGTGTAATGGTAGCACCACAGTTTCTGGTTCTGTTTGTCTGGGTTCGAATCCTGGCGAGACAACAAAGCAAAAATGGCCTGATTATCGAAATGATAATCAGGCCATTTTACGTATCGACAAGTCTTATTGCTTGACCAATTTCAATTCAAAGCCGTCAACCTTGACCACGTATATACCAGGAGCCAATCGACCGATTCCCAGTGCCTCGTTGCTGCTTACCGTTTTGGTCCATACCTTGACGCCTGTCAGCGTGTAAATATCCACCCTCGTAGCTGGGGAAATTCCACTCAAATAGATTTCAGAAGTCGCTGGATTGGGATACAACCGACAACCAACTTGCGATGTTTGGGCCAAGGAATTCACCGTGTCCAATACCGCGAAGGAAACAACCGTCGTAAAAAGACCGGTCGAATTGGACCCAGTTATGGTGTAGTCGGTTAAAGGAGCGGCTTTCAAGGGCATTCCGTCGATGCTGCCCGTTTGATGATTAAAAAACAAGCCCGATGGCAGTGCCGGTTTGATGGAATAATTTCCATAACAGATTTTACGAATTCGATGATTCAATTTGTCAGTGATATATACATTCCCTTTCGTATCCGTTGCAATACCGCTTGGGCTTGAGAAACTGGAGTTCAAGGGTTCGCCGTCCGCATAGCCCACGACCCTGTTTCCAGCTATCGTCGTCACATCAGCCGACGTCGTTACTTTACGAATGAGGTTGTTGTCCAAATCGGTCACAAACATACACCCAGCTTGATCCATGGTGATATCGAACGGACCCTTGAAATGGGCCAAAGTACCGTTCCCATCGGAATAGCCTGCAGAAAGGATTATTCCGACAAAATTGGTGACTACGCCGGCTTTGGTGGCTTTCGCAACACGCCTGTTTGCATAATCCGCCACATAAACGGTGCCGTCAACACCCACACAAACGCCCGATGGATATCCAAGCCAAGATTTCAACGTGTCACTGCAACCTGATCCCTTGGTTCCAACTCCCCAATAATTGTAGACAAATCCGGAGGGTGAAACTTTGCGTATTCGATGGTTGTTTTGGTCGGCGACATAGATCATTCCAAACGTATCGACGGCAAGACCGACAGGATTGTTGAATTTGGCAACCGCTCCGTCACCAGCCTGAATGCCAGCCACACCCGAACCTGCCAACGTGCTGACCATTCCGCTGCGGGAGATCTTACGAATCTTCTGGTTGTAGGTATCGGCAACCAGCAAGGAACCCGTATTGTCGAACACCAAACCTTGAGGAGTATTGAAGGTGGCTGAACTCGCCACACCATCGTTCGAACCGGCTACACCGGTACCTGCAAACGTCGTTACAGTTCCTTCCAAGTCAATTTTTCGAATTCGATGATTGGAAGCATCGGCCACATAGACACAACCGGCACTGTCCAGTGCAATTCCGGTAGGGTTATTGAACGTAGCGTAGGGAGCCAGTGTATCCAATGCGCCAACTTGTCCAGTTCCGGCCAAGTTCGTCACCAGGAGCAACGAGTCGGGCACACCACCCAAGTTGACGGGTATGATGGGCGAAATTTTTGTTCCCACCATCATAGCAGCAGGCACCTCATATCGAAGGTCCGGTTTCTTGCGGGGGGTGACGCCGACCAATTCCATCCCATAGGCTGTGCCGTATCGATTGGATGCATACGCCCTGAAATGATACTTCGTACTGGGTTCGAGATTCAAAATGGAAGCCGGATAAAGCATACGACCGTCATAAGAGCCTAAGTCACAGCATTCATTTTGAACAGTCGGTTCTCCGGTCTTGTTCCAACAAATGCCAATGGTAGTGGGCGAAGGAAATCCGAGATCGGCAAGCTCGACTTTAGCCTCTGCCGAAGTTGGCGTCAAAGTCAAGTTGAGGGTATGGACCACTGGAGGACCGTACACCGTAATATTCAAGGCGATGGAATCCAAACCAAAACCATTCAAGGCATATACTTTGTATTCCTGATTGGCACTTCCGGTTAAGGGTATTCCACCGATGGCGCCGGTTTCTGAGTCCAAATGCATTCCAGCCGGAAGGGACGGATTCACCAAGTAACGGCCCAAGGTCATCTTTCGAATTCGACAATTATTCCGGTCGGCAATGTAGAAAGCACCATCGTATCCTTTACAGATGGCATAAGGTTCCACAAATTTGGCAAGTTTGCCGGGGCCGTCCCCAAATCCAATGTCATAGGGAGCAAACAACGTTTTAACCCTACCGTCGGGGGTAATCTGGCGAATACTGCCATTGTTGGGTTCAGTCACATATAAAATTCCCGCATCACCAAAAACAATTCCAGTGGGATTATTGAAGGAGGCTTCTTTTCCCAGTCCGTCAATGGTGCAATTTTCCCCACTACCCGCAATCGTCGTGACAGTACCGTCTGACGCAACCTTTCTGACTTTCCCGCCGAGCGTTTCGGTGATATAGAGCATGCCTGAATCCCCTAGTGCGATACCGTACGGGCCGTTGAATCCGGCTTCCAATCCTTTTCCGTCCAGTGAAATTGCCTTTTTGGAACCAGCTAAGGTGGTCACCCGACCATCGGAGGTGATTTTACGAATCAAGTTGTTCGAGTAATCGGCCACGAAAACAGTTCCTGCAGCATCCACGACGATACCGGAGGGCTGATTAAAGCAAGCCAACTTTCCAATGGAATCGACCGAACCCATGGATCCAGATCCAGCCAACGTGACTACCATTCCAGCTGGACTGATGCGCAAGATCTTATGACTTTGCTGATCGGACATATAGACTGTACCGTCTTGAGCAACTGTCAAGCCGAGCGGATCTCGAAAAGAAGCGCTGGTCCCAAAACCGTCTGTTGATCCGTGAGTCCCGGAACCGGCAAAGGTGGAAACCGTACCCTGTCGATCGATCTTTCTAAGAATGGATCCATAAGTATCAACCACGTAGAAATCACCCCACCTGTTTCCGGCAATGCCCATCGGTGTCCTAATACCAGCATTCAGCACGGTTCCATTCGTCATAACATTCTGACCGTTTCCGGTAAAGGTAGAAACATACGCACTCGCCGATGTTTTTCCACCGTTATTCAGGAGTCGGACAGAATCAATGGCATGCCCAATGGTAAACTTCATGCTCAGCGAGTCGTAGTGAATGTTTGGAAGTTCATCGGATGTCAGGCATCTGACAGAATCGCCATATACAGCCCCAAATGCGTTGGTTGCAAAGGCTCTAATGGTATACTGATGATTGGGCGCAAGTCCCTCCAGGGTTGTTGTGAATAAACCGCCAATGGTATCAGAGCCCAAATCCAGCACATGATCCTCGAGTGAGGGCATCGCAGACTCCGACCAACAAAATCCATGCCTCAAAATAATGGGTGTGCCGATGCGTTCGACCCTTCCATTCAATACGACCGAATTCCGTTTCACAAAAGTCGGTTTTTGGGTGTAAACAACCGGAGTAGGACGAATAGTAAGTTTCAAATAGCAGGTATCTGTGCCTGAAGCATTGGCAGATACGATTCGGTAATTGGTTTCCGGGGATTCCGACAAGGGTTTTCCTGATAGGATTCCAGTATTCCAATCGAAGAACAAACCATCTGGCAAAGTGGGCTCTATCTTGAATTTAGCAGGAATGATCTTACGGATCAAGTTGTTACGGGAATCTGCCACATAAAGGTTTCCCATCTTGTCACAAGCTACATCCACAGGATTGTTAAAGGATGAGAGCAGCGCTTCCGAATTCAAACGACCAACTGCTCCACTTCCCGCAACGGTGGAAACCACGCCTTCTGGCGTCAACTTACGGATGCGCATGTTGTAGGAGTCGGCAATATAAATGTTGCCGAGGGTATCGATATCCATGCCCATCGGATAATTAAATCGGGCAGAAGTACCTGTGGCATCATTATAACCGTTTGAAAAAGTACCGGCGAGAGTGGTAACCTGACCTGAAGGGGTAATCTTTCGAATGGCGGAGGATGCTTCGCTGACGATGATGTTACCCGAACGATCCACGATCACACCCGATGGATAAACAAAACTGGCCGTTGCTGCCGGACCGTTTCCAAGACTTTGCTTGCCGGTACCGGCAACGGTGGTTACAACGCCTTCCTTCGTGACTTTGCGAATGCAATGGTTGTAGCAGTCTGCAACCAGGATGCTGCCGTCGGGAGCAAATGCCAAATTCCGAGGCTTGTTGAAGCGGGCGTATGCTCCGATACTGTCCTTCAAACCAGGTTTGTCGCTTCCAGCCAAAGTCGTCACGGAACCGTCGGGCGTAATTTTACGAATCTTGTTGTTGAAAAAATCCGCAACGTAAATGACACCCGTTTCGTCAGATATCGCATCATAAGGAATGGAAAATCCAGCTGTGGAAGTCGGACCTTCAGCTGAACCAATCATTCCACCGGCAATGGTTTGTATGGTTCCGTCCTGAGAAATCTTACGGATCAGATTGTTGGCACCGTCAATAACGATCAAATTGCCAGAGGCATCCACCGAAACACTGAGTGGATTGTTGATTCCTGACTCCAATGCCCTACCCGAACTAAAATCAGTTTTCCCAGTACCTGCCAGGGTAGTTGCCCTGTATCCGGTTGCAACTGGCGCCCCTCCAAGATTTTTGGGTGTGACGGGAACAATCACCCTACCTGCATCAAAAACATAAGGTCCCTCATAGTTTACATGGGGACCTTGGGCGAACAATAGGGAAGTTGTCAAGAAAAAGAATCCAATAAATACGGACTTCATGGCATCTGCGATTTTTTTCAAATTTAGATAATAATTTGAAAATCCTTGCTGAAAGCCAAAAAAAGAGCGTTTTTACAGATTACTTTTCCGCCACTTCCTCATTTTGCAACCGGTACTTGCACTGCAAATTCAAGTCGATGACAATCTGCTCATTGACTTTTGCCATCCCAAAAAGCAAATTGGTGGGAGCGCTCAAACCGAAATCGGTGATGGAAATGCGTTTTTGTCCGACAATTCGGATCAAGTCATTATTTTTTTCTACCACGACCGGAAATTCATATTTCCGGGTAACATTGGTGATGGTGATGTTCAAAACAGCCATTCCACTTGTCTTGCATTCCGAATTGGCCTCGAAGCAAAGCAATTCAATATTCATTCGTGGAAACTGATCCACTTTCATCAACTTGTAAAACTCCTGTTGCCCAATCAGGTTCTCGGACTTGAAGCCACGAACGTCAAGATCCAGCTTGTTATGGTCTACAAAAAGTTTGTTCTTCTGCACATTGGCTGAAACCTCCACTGGAGTTCGCAACATGTTTTCACCCTTCTGCACAAGGCTGAAGTTCATGATGTTGGTCTCTACAAAGATGGTGAGCGCACTGCTCTTGGTCAACTCGACAAGGGCCGTAAGCTGAGCGAAAAGTGGTGCTGCAAAAAAAACAAAAAGGCTGCAGAAAAGGAACTTCTTCATGCTATCCTAAAAATTAGCCGACAAGAATCATTCTTGCCGGCCAATTTACAAAAGTTTTTATGAATTTAGAAAGAAATGACAGCCTCGGCGCTGATTCCGTGGAATTCGGCACCATTCAGGATGTAGTTCACATTGGGTACACCCGTGTATTTCTGATTGCAATATTCAACCTTGGCCAGCATGTTTTTGGTAACGTACCAACCACCAGAGATAGCTATACGACTTACGCCCAAGGTGTAGGCAGGGATCAAATCCTGACCAATGGTCTGGGGAGCAACGGCAGCAACAGCAGCCGATTTCGCGTTTTCAGCAGATAACGTGTTGTAACGACCGCCGATGAAGAAGTTTTCAGCCTTACCAAAACGGAGCACCAGGTCGGTAGCTACTTGGGTTGCGTTGCGGTCAAATTCTTCGGAAGCCTTGCCACCATTGGCCTTTTCAAGCGTGGAGAACGATTCGATGGCTAAGTAATCCAGGGGTTTGTATTTGAGGAACAAGTTGCCCATCACCGTGGAGACCCTATCGGAAAGTCCCGGATTGAATCGGCCGTTAAATGCATTGGAAGTACTCGGCGCACCATTATACATCACAGCGGAGTAGTTGGAACCCGAACGGTCGCCACCAAACAAGGTGTTTGAACCTGCACCGGCTGTGTAGTAGATGGAACCGGTCAAGCGTGCTCGGAAATTGTCGGTGAACTGTTTGTCGTAACCCAATTTGGCAATCCAAGAAGGATTGTGCAAGCCGTTGGCGTATTTATTGGCTGCCTTGGTCGTATCGATAAAGGCTAAGCTGGGATTCAGGTTACCATTAGTTACGGAGGCCACGGCCACGATTCCGTTGTAGTTGAAGTCGGCTTCAGCACCGATTTCAGTTGCGAATTCATCCATGATGTAGTTTTCCATGAACGGGTTGTAGATGGCCAAACCACCGTCTGAACGACGGAAATGGGCGTCACCGTAGTTCACATCCATCTGACCGACCTTGATGGTGGTATATTTCATGACTTCGTCCAACAAATCCAAATGAATGAAAGGAATCTTGTCAAACTGCACGAAACCGCCTTTGACCCACGTTTCATTGTGGTGCTTGGAAGCTAGATACAGGGAAACTTGCAACGTAATACCGTCTGCCAGGTAACTGTTGATGTTCAGGTTGGCCATGGACAAGGCAAAGTTGGCTGAATTCTTGAACAAGGCCTGTGAGTTTTTGGAGGGATCTTGTTCCGTGACAGCATTACTTTGCACCAATGCAATGTACGGCATGGCGATGGCCCCACCGAAACCGACACTCGGTCCTTTGAATACAGTTTCGGTCTTTGGTGTTTCAAAAACGTTGATACCTGTTTGGTCTGTCGCGCGAAGTTGTGCGGAGGCAAAGCTGCTTACAAAACAGGCAGCGCTGAAAAATAGAAGGAATTTCTTCATTGGAGTTGAAATTAAGGGTTTAAGTTATTTTGAAGGTAATTGGAAGACTTATTCGTTCGATGCCAGTTGTGGGTTTTCAAAACTAACGTCGTATTTGAGGGTGATGGCATCGGCCACTTTCATCAGACCCATCATGGCGGTGGGGGGACTCATCTTGAAATCGGTCATTTTAAGCTGAACACTGCCCTTGAATTCAATCGTTCCAGCTTTTGTGGTGACACCGGCCGATTTGAGACTGATCTTACGGGTAACACCGGCCATGGTTAAATTTCCAGTCACCGTAACACTCACCTGATTTCCATCAACATTCAAAGAATTGACTTCTAGCAATTTGAAGGTGATGTTCGGATTCTTGTCCACATCAAAGGTTTCATAGGTCTTTGTATCCATCAGTTTTTCTCCGCTCTTGATGGCGCGAACAGGGATTTCAACGACAAGCGACTGAAGCTCTTTTTTATCATTCACAAGGGCTTCCCCTTTGGCTTGCGTCACATTGGACTTGAAGTCGTGCACGTTTGTGGATCCCAAAATGGTCATGGAGAACGATTTCGGATTGATTCTAAGCACCTGTGCATTCATTACGAAGCAACCGGTCAAGGCAATGCCCAATGCTAGGAGTCTTGAGGAACTAATGAAATTTTTTGTTTTCATATTATTATTTGGTTTAGAGATTTTTCAGCGTATTGTTAACTATCATTGCTATAGTTTTGGTAGCATTGTATTTCAAAAAAAACTATCTATACTATAGTTTTAGTAGCATTGAAACCCAAAAAAAATCGGCACTAAAAACACTTGCATTCATAATAGGTAATGTTCATAATATCTTCCAACGATTTGTTCTGCAGCAATAGTACATAGTCTCTACTGAATTCCGTCCAAAAACTTCTGGCCTGACAATCGTGCGTGGAACGTTCACAATAACTCCGGTTGTTGATGCACTCAATTACTTCGATTTTCTCAAAAGCCGTGTAAATGTCGAACATCGTAATTTCCTTGGGGCTACGGGTCAATGCATAACCACTTCCCCTACCCTTCGAATTGTGAATCAAACCTTTCAGCTTCAAGGAAGAAATGATACTGTCCAGATACTTGAGCGAAATATTCTGATTTTTCGCAATATCCTTTTGTAAAATCCCTTCGTTGTCAGGAGCTTTGGCAATTTCCAACATGGTCCTTAATCCGTATCGGATTTTAGTATTAATCTTCATAGCTTCAGTAAATTCTTACAAATATATCTGATTTTTTTCATCCTACTAAATTTATAGCATATTTTTTTCGTAATTTGCCACCCTTCTTAAACAATTTTACCATTAAGTGTGAAAATGAGCTTGATAAATCAAATAAAACAACCGATAATCAACGATTTACAACTTTTTGAAAAGGCATTTTCAAATGCGTTGCAAACAGATAACCCGGTACTGGAAGGCATCCATGAGTATGTTCTCCAGACTTCCGGAAAGCAATTCCGACCAATTCTGACACTATTGTCCGCCAAACTGAATGGTGAAATCAACAAAAAGACCATTGATGCTGCCATATCATTGGAATTGTTGCATACGGCCAGCCTCATTCACGACGATGTCATTGACGATACGGCAGAACGGCGCGGTCATGCGGCCATCCACACTCGTTGGACCAATAAGATTGCCATCCTGTCGGGTGACTACATTCTGTCCCGCTCATTGACCACGGCGGTCAGCACCGATGACTTAAAAATACTGAAAGCCATCGCCAACATTGGGACGCAACTTTCGGATGGGGAAATACTGCAACTCAAGAATGCAGAGATTTCAGCCACTTCTGAATCCGATTATTTCACCATCATTCGCAAGAAGACGGCCCTGTTGTTTTCCACTTGTACCGAGGTTGGTGGATTATCCTCAGGAATGAGCGATGAAGGCATCGAACACCTCAAACTTTTCGGTGAATACTTGGGTATTTGCTTTCAAATAAAAGATGACATTTTTGATTATTTTGAGAATAAAGAATTGGGCAAACCCACCGGAAACGACATTCGCGACGGCAAAATCACTCTGCCGTTGATTTATGCTGTCCAACACAGCGCCGATCCCATGAGTGATCAGATTGCAAACTGGATAAAAGAGCAAGATTTCAGCACGGATCACATCCGCATCATGACCAACTTTGCCATTGAAAACGGTGGCATCGAATATGCGATTTCAGTCATGGAGCGTTTTAAGAGGGATGCTATCGGGCATCTGGCTGATTTTGAGGACGGTGATGTTAAAAACGCACTAATAAGCTGCGTGGAATTCACCGCCGACAGGAACCAGTGATTCATTCGGGTGATTTGATAAAAAAAACGTACTTTTGCATCAAATTCAGAACTCTATGCTTTCATACATCACTTGGACAGCCAGACCAGATCTTTTTATTTTAGGCGGATGGGAAGTCCGCTGGTACGGTCTCTTTTTCGCCATTGGTTTTTACCTCGGACTACTGATGATGATCAAAATGTTTGCCAATGAAAAGGTAAAGGAAGCCTGGGCAGACACCTTGTTCATTTACGTCATCGTCGCAACAGTCATTGGAGCCCGATTGGGGCATGTGTTCTTTTATGCCTGGCCGTATTATTCGCAACATCCTTGGGAGATTCTGAAAATATGGGAAGGCGGTTTGGCCAGCCATGGTGGAACCATCGGCATCTTATTCGCCATTTGGCTCTATTCAAGGAAGGTGACGCACCGAAGCATGCTTTGGACGCTTGACCGTTTGGCTGTTCCGGTCGCCTTGGTTTCGGCCTTGATTCGGACGGGCAATTTGATGAACCATGAAATCTACGGCCATCCGACCAACCTGCCCTGGGGTTTCCGGTTCATTGAAAACGTACGTTATTGGCAACACGGAGCCGCCCCGATATTCTCGGTACCATCCCACCCGACTCAAATTTACGAGGCACTTTGTTACCTAACCACGTTTGGAATTTTAAGTTTCCTATATTGGAAGAAACCCAAAGTCAAGACCCAAGAGGGTTTGCTCATCGGCATTTTCTTCATCGGCATTTTCTTCACCCGCTTCATGATTGAGTTTGTGAAAGAAGATCAGGAAGCATTCGAAGCCGGATGGTTGCTAAATATGGGACAGATTTTGAGCATACCCTTCATCATCGCAGGCATTTGGCTCATCGTACGGGCATTGAAACGCCCACCGGTGGTGTACGAAGCGCTGGAACCGGAAAAAAAGGTTAAGAAATAAGGTTGCCTTTGCCTTGGCGAACAATTTCAAGCGCTTCACCGGTGCAATCCACAATGGTTGAAACCTGTGTTTCGCCTTCTCCGCCGTCAATCACCAAATCCACATCGTTTCCGTAACGTTCATCGATCAATTCAGGGTCGGTGGTGAATTCCGTCTGGTCGTCCTGATCGTGCAAGGTCATAGACATCAACGGATTGCCTAGCTCTCGAACAATGGCTTCAGCAATGGCATTGTTGGGAATGCGGATGCCGACCGTACTTTTTTGCTTGAACAGTTTGGGGAGCTTGCTGCTTCCATTCAAAATGAAAGTAAAGGGACCGGGCAGGTTTCTTTTCAAGAGTTTGAACGTGGGGGTGTCCACTTTGGCGTATTCAGCCACTTGGCTCAAATCTTGGCAAATAAAGGAAAGGTTGGCTTTGCGGGGATCTTCTTTTTTAAGCTTGCAGATTTTCTCCACGGCACGTGCGTGAAAGATGTCACATCCGATGGCATAGACGGTATCGGTGGGATAGATGATCAATCCACCCTCCCGCAACGCATTGGCTATCTTTTGGACAACCCGTGGATTGGGTGAGTCGGTGTACAGCTTGATGAGCATGTTTCTACAATCTTTAAAAAAGGTATGCAAAAATAGGCATTCTTTTGCAAAAAAAATAAGCAGGGAGGTCCGAATGAACCTCCCTGCCTGAAATTTACCTAAGTTATTGTTTATCCGTAGATGAGTTTGCCGTTTTCATCCTTGAATTCGTCGAAGCTCTTGTTGTACTGGTTCATGGCGCGGAGGCTCATGCCCATGCTGGAGAAACCGCCGTCATGGAATAAGTTCTGCATGGTTACCTTCTTGGTGAGGTCCGAAAACATGACGACACAGTAGTCGGCACATTCTTTGGCGTCGGCATTGCCCAGAGGCGACATCTTGTCGGAGAAGTCCAACAAGCCGTCGATGCCTTTTACGCCACTACCGGCAGTGGTCATCGTGGGCGATTGTGAGATTGTGTTGATGCGGACACCTTTTTCGCGACCGTAAATGTAACCGAAGCTTCGGGCGATGGATTCCAACAGGGACTTTGCATCGGCCATGTCGTTGTAACCGTAGAAGGAGCGCTGTGAAGCCACATAGCTCAACGCCAGGATGGAACCGTTTTCCTCGATGGCATCCATTTTCTTGGCAGTCTGAATCATCTTGTGAAAGGAAATGGCTGAAATGTCAAGAGTTGTGTTCAGCATGCTGTAATCCAGGTCGTCGTAGGTGCGACGCTTGCGAACATTGGGAGACATTCCGATGGAGTGAAGCACGAAATCAATTTTACCACCCAAAATTTCCTGAGATTTCAGGAAAACCATTTCAAGGTCTTCCACACTGGTTGCATCGGCAGGCAGGATTTCAGCGTTCAGCTGTTTACCCAAATCCATGACAGTTCCCATGCGACAGGCCACCGGCGTGTTGGTCAGGGTAATGATGGCACCTTCTTCCACGACACGTTCGGCGACTTTCCAGGCAATGGACATGTCGTTCAGCGCACCGAAGATAATGCCGCGCTTTCCAGCTAATAAATTGTTTGACATAATTTGCTCTTTTTTAATTCGGGTGCAAAATTACACAAAAAAGGGCAAAGTGAGCAATGTTTACTCAAAAAAGGGCAATTTATCGAGTTGCGCTCCTCGGATTCTCTTGCCTGGAACGCTTAACAACCTGGATGTCTGAATGCTTGCCGACCTTTTCGTGGCAATCGGAAGTGTCTGAGTTCCTAAGATATCATTAAGCGCTTTGTTCAAAAGGGGTTCGGTCGGGTCTCCGAACGGCCTCATGTCAAGACCACCGTCGCGGACCACAAAATTGGGTGCGAAACCGGCTGTGAAGTCCGATTTGCCCAAGCTGTTGAAATACTTGGCAATGATGGGCTGCAAACCCCACTTGTTCTTATAGGTATGGGTTTTGTCATAAAACGTGGAGGAAGCCACGTTCTTGCCATAAGTGGTGTCACCGATGAGGACCACATTGAGGAAAGGCTTGAGGCCGTTGATGATTTGCTCGCTTGCCGAAGCAGTATACGGGCCAGTAAGGATATACAGTTTGCCCCCGATGAGGTTTCCAACGTTGTTTACGGTTCCGATGGTCTTATCATTAGCGTCAAGAACTTTCGTTGTGAAATAGGTTTTCATCTCTTCTGCGGTATATTGGGCAGTGATTTGAGGATTGTATCGATAATAGACGAACAATTTCGTATCGGACAGGTCGGGCACCAACTCGCTGGCCAGCAATCGGGCGGAACTGGTGCGACCGCCGCTGTTGTAGCGCAGGTCCAGTACCATGTCCGTAATTCCGGCTGTCTTAAACCTATTGAATACGTCATTCATGTCCAAGTCGTAGGCATTATCGTTCGAGCCATTGTCGGGCGCAAAGAATTGATAGACGAAATAACCGATCTTGTGGCTGCCCCTGTTGAAAACCGTATCCATGTAGACCGGATTTTCGGAATAATTGGAAACAGTCTGCAAGGTGATGGCATCCAGATTTAAATAATTGGTCACATTGCCTTGCGTGTCATAGACCGGTTCCACGAAACCAAGCGTAACATCGGCGGTAGTGATGGTAAGCAACGAACTGTAATTGGACAAGGTCAGCACGGTACCGTTCACCTTGTCGAACAACATGCCGCGCTTGATGCCAGAGGCCTCAGCCGGGGTGCCTTTCTTGACATAATTGACCTGACCGATGAGGTCCTGGTGTGCGTTATCTTTATAATAAATGGACATGTCAAATCCGATTTCGTTCGAAACAACACCGTTGAGGGAGGAAATCAATTTGGTATAGTCCTTTTCAATCCAGGAGAAACGGTCGCCGTCGGGCGCTGTGACAGGATTGTACCAATACATGATGGAGTTGAAATAGGCTTCCGTCTCCAAGTCCTTGTTCGAATTTTTGGGTAGCATGTTGTCCCAATAGTAAACATCCAACAAGGTGTTCATCATCCAAGTATTCACATACCGGGTGTTTTTATCGGAACCGATGACGTCTTCGCCCGGTGTGCAGGCATTCAGCAAAAGTGCAAGACAAAAGACACTGAAAACTATTTTTACTAATTTCATTTTGTTTAATATTTATTCTTGATAATAAATGCGTTTGACGCGGTTGGATACAGAAGTTAATATTTCGTAAGGTATGGTGCCTAGTTTGGCGGCGACTTCAGACAATGGCAGGCCTTCACCGAACAGCAGCACTTCATCGCCTTCTTCCGCGAGAATGTCGGTGACGTCCACCATGCAGGCATCCATGCAGATGTTGCCAATGAAAGGCGCGCGACGGCCGTGAATGAGCACTTGTCCAGTGCCGTTGCCCAAATGCCGATCCAGACCGTCGGCATACCCGATGGGCAGCGTGGCAATGCGGGAAGTGCGCGTAAGCATGCCTTTACGGCTGTATCCCACACTTTGACCGGCTTCCAGCTCGCGGATCTGCAAGATGGTTGTTTTGAGCGAGCTGACGTTGCGCAGCGTTGATTCGTCCACGGCGGAGATGCCGTACATCCCGATGCCAAGTCGAACCATGTCGTATTGTGCTTCCGGGAATCGGTCGATTCCGGCTGAATTCAATATGTGGCGGAGGATGCGGTGTGGAAAGGCAGCCTGAATACGCGTGGAAAGTTTTTCGAAAAGATCCAGTTGCTGGTGGGTATAATCGTCGAACTGAGCCTCATCGCTGCCGGCCAAGTGCGAGAAAATGGAGCGGACACGCAAAGATTCCTGCCCTTGAAGTCGGTTCAGCAGTTCATCGATTTCGTTTTCTTCGAATCCCAGACGATGCATACCGGTATCCAACTTCAAATGAATGGGATAGTTGCGCACACCTTCCCGGTCGGCTTCCCGAATAAACGCTTCCAGCAATTTAAAGCTGTAAATTTCGGGTTCCAGCTTGTGTTCAAAGATGGTGGCGAAACTGCCGAACTCGGGGTTCATCACTAAAATGGGTATCGTGATACCCCCATGACGGAGTTCCACCCCCTCGTCGGCCACGGCCACGGCGACCACGTCGACGGCGTGCGACTGGAGGGTTTTGGCAATCTCCAAAGCACCGCTGCCATAACCGGCGGCTTTGACCATGCAGATCATTTGGGTTTTAGGGTTCAGCCGGGAACGAAAATAATTGACATTGTGCACCAGGGCGTCCAAGTTCACTTCGAGTACGGTTTCGTGCACTTTCAGGGAGAGGCGTTCGCTCACTTCTTCGAAGCCGAAAGAGCGGGAACCCTTGATGAGGATGGATTCGTTGCGCAGTTGGTCCAACAAACCGGAGAGCAACAGACGGTCGGTTTGCAGGTAAAATTGGGATTCCATGGGAAACAGATGCGCATGTGCGGAGAGTTCGTACCCCACGCCGATGAAGTGGTCCACTTGCTTCCTCTTAAGCATTTCAGCGACTGAACGGTATAGCTCATCAGCTTTTTGGCCGCTTTGGAGAATGTCGGACAGGATGAGCGTGCGCTTCATGCCGGCGCCAGCCGTGCGGCGGGACTGAAAATCGAGTGCCAGCTCCAGGGCGTTCACATCGGCATTGTAGCTGTCGTTGATCACCACACAGCCGTTCTTGCCTTCCTTGACTTCGAGGCGCATGGCGACGGGTTCCAGAGCGCCCATGCGGATGGCGATGAGTGGTGCCTGCAAGCCACGAAGCAACATCAGAGCCAGGCAATGCAGGGCATTTTCAATGGAGGGTGCGTCGCTAAAAGGCAGTATGAAGGAACGTTCCTGTTGCTTATAGGTGTAAAAAATCAATGTTCGAAGCCCGCTTTCAGGCATTTGTCGGATATACAGCGGTGCAGTCTTGTCAATGCAGGACCAGCCGAACAGTCGGTCTTCCTGGAAGGCTTCCCGGAGCGCCTGGTCGGACAGGACTTGGTCTTTGCAATATACAATGATTTTGCAACCGGCAAAAAGTTTCACTTTTTCGGCGGCCTTGTCTTCGAGCGAATGAAAATTTTCCTGATGCGCGGCCAGAATGTTGGTGAGCAGGCCGATGGTGGGTTGGATGATTTCCTGCAAACGGGTCATTTCATCGGGTTCAGAAATGCCAGCCTCGAAAATGGCAAGTTCAGTGGTTTCGTTCATTTGCCAGACGGAAAGCGGAACGCCAATTTGGGAATTGTAGCTTCGAGGGGAGCGGGTGATGACCACGTCATCCCTAAGTACTTGCCAGAGCCATTCTTTAACGATGGTCTTGCCATTGCTGCCGGTGATGGCCACGACGGGGCAATTGTAGCGCTGACGGTGGTGGGCTGCCAATTTCTGCAGGGCGGTCAAGGCATCGCTCACCCAAACGACGTTGGCCTCGGGATAGGGATTCAGGTCAAAGTTGGCGTCGGAAACGACAAAATTGCGCAGGCCTCGTTTATAGAGTTCAGCAATATAACGATGGCCGTCGTTGCGGGAGGTTTTGAGGGCAAAAAAAAGACTTTCTTCGGGGAAGGACAAGGAACGGCTGTCCGTGAGCAACCA
>Ga0302213_1000099_pt1 | contig 56824 bp, 57 predicted proteins | sample II_Fen_N1_2_FD_194583 | JGI IMG/M metagenome (GOLD analysis project Ga0302213, IMG submission 194583) | Peat permafrost microbial communities from Stordalen Mire near Abisko, Sweden - II_Fen_N1_1 | ecosystem: Environmental > Terrestrial > Soil > Wetlands > Permafrost | place: Sweden: Abisko...
TTGATATGTTAAGAGCAGCAGCGATTATCCATAATGTGATGGGCTTTGCAGTCTTAGCACTCTTTATCACCCATGTCTATATGTCCATGTTTGCTATTAAAGGAGCTGTGCATAGTATTATCACAGGGTATGTTGAAGAAGAAGAAGTCAAGATTCTTCACAGTACGTGGTATAAGAAGCTTAAGGATCAGGGTAAGTTTTAACGTTATACGTCTCTCTTGTTGAGGCGGTATGGAAAGATTACATGTAAAGAGCAAGAGTGTAAAATCTCTTGCTCTTTATTTATGAGACTTTTTACATAACCTATTGAAAAAGGAGTATTACTCCGTGGACGTCAATAGTTATCTTTTTAATGGTTATGCAAAAAGTCTATTTTTTAGTGGTACAATATGCGTAATAAGCACGTTAAGGGGAAGGTATGGAGCCAGTTTATTCAACCAAAATTACAAAAGTTAAAGGTAAAGAGACGTTTGAGCGAGAGGATGTCCTTGTTCGTGAAATCAAGTTAGAAATTTATGTCAATGGCGAAAAAGTGGGTGCGGTTATGGCAACCCCTGTGGATCAAGAGGCATTGAGCATTGGTTATTTGATGAGCGAAAATATTATTGAAAAATTCAGTGATGTGACTTCAATTCAACTCATCAATGATGGCATGCGTGTTGAAATCGAAGCCAAAGTAAACGCAGAAAATATCAAAAAACTCAATGCTGAAGGTGTGGTTATCAGTGGGTGTGGTAGAAGTATGACGGCTAACATTGACCCTGAAGCCATTGCGGCGAAAGTGATTCAAAGTGATTTTGAACTGGATGCAGAGCTTCTTTGCAAAGAGATGGGGCAGTTCTATACCGAGTGCCCTTTGTATGAGCAAACAGGCTGTGTACATACCGCAAAGCTTTTTACCGATGAAAAAACCTTTTTTATTGGGGAAGATATTGCTCAACATAATACCATCGACAAAGTGGTCGGCAAAGCCCAAATGGCAGGGGTCGATGTGAGCCGTGCCTTTTTAATGGTCAGTGGCAGACTCTCTTCAGAAATGGTTGCTAAAGCCGTGATGCATCAGATTCCTATTTTGGCATCTCGCACCGCTTCAACCTGTTTAGGATTGATGATCGCTGAGAAATTTGGACTTACGCTCATCGGTTTTGTGAGGGGCGATACGATGAATATCTACCGCAATCCACAACGTATTTTGGTGAAGGAATAAGCGATGTCTGAAATGCAAGAACTGATTCAACACTATTTGAATGAAAAAGGGAAACTTGACTGCTCCGATGCGTTTAAAATTTCAGCCAAACTCAAACGTCCTATTCTCGAAGTAGGCGAGTGTGCCAAGGAGATGAATATTCGCATCGACTCCTGTGAGCTTGGTCAGTTTGGAAAACTTGAGGGTGGCATCTACGATGAAGAGGCAGAGAATAGACTCAAACCTCTTTTGGATGATAAAAACCGTGTTACATGTAAAGCGGCACGTGCTGCAGCTGCGGGTATTGGACTTAAAAAAATTCGAGGAACACTCAAAGAGAAAAAGATGGATGTTACCTATTGTGAGCTGGGCTGTTTTAAAGAAAAACAACGTTCACGTTTGTATGTGAAAACCAAAACATGGATTGAAAATTCTGAGGGCGAGCTTCTGTTTGGCAAAGGTAAAACAGAGATTTTAGAGTTGATTGAGCAAGAGGGTTCTATCTCTAAAGCATCTGAAAAAATTGGGATGAACTATAAAAAAGCGTGGACACACATTAAAATTTTGCAAAAAAATATCAACGATACGATGGTGCAAACCAAACAAGGTGGTGGCGAAGATGCGGGAACAACACTGACTCCCGTCGCACTTGAATACATGGAAAATTATCGAAAGTTGCAAGCGGATATTGAAAATTATGCGAATGAGCGTTTTAAAGAGTTGTTTTTGAAGCCTCGAAATAAAAAAGAGTTTGAGCAGAGTAAGTAAAAGGTTGCCTCTTGTGAGGCAACCAATGGTTTAATTTGCTGCGCGAGTTTTAAAGTCTGGATAGAAGAGTTGTTTATCCATCAATTTAAAATTAGCAATTTCAGTTTGAATTTTATCCGATGTAACCCACTCGATAAATTGTAAAGCACCTTTGTAGTTAGTGTTTGCACATCTTTGTGGATTAACAGCGATGACCGAGTAGAAGTTTTTAAGCGCGTCTGCACCTTCATACACGATGACCAATGGCGGGTTGCCTTTGTGGTTTGCTTCGTATTTGATGTAAGTTCCGCGATCCGCTAGCGTGACACCTTTTTGCTCTGCTGCCATATTGATGGTTGCGATCATGCCTTGACCTGCTTCAAGGTACCATGGTTGTTTTTCAGGTGTATGACCCAAAGCCTCTTTCCAGACACCTTTTTCTTTATCATGGGTTCCAGATTTATCGCCACGACTGACGAATTTAATTTGCTCAGTTTCAATGATTTTAAACGCTTCAGAGATGCTTTTACCTGCAAATTTTGCTTTCATTTCAGGTGTACCAAGAAGCACAAAGTCATTGTACATGACAGGTGTTCGCTCAACGCCAAACCCTTTTTCCATGTAAGTTTTCTCAGACGATGGAGAGTGGACGAAAAGGACACTGACGTCGCAGTTTTCACCCAGTTTGAGTGCATTACCCGTTCCAACAGCGACCCATTTGAGATCAACACCGGTATCGGTTTTATATTTTGGTACAAGCACGTCTAAAAGACCTGTGTCACCGGTACTCGTTGTGGTCGCCATTTTAAGGTCAGCGGCACATAAGAGTGAACTGAGGGCAAGAAGCGAGAAAATCACTTTACCTTTTAAGCGGTTCTTTACTGAAAACATTGAATAATCCTCCGAATATGTTTATTTAGCATGTCCTAGTGTAGCGTATCTTTTTTTAAATTACATGTAAAAGAGGGAATGATTATTGGATTTTATTTTATCGGGTTTAAAAGAGGCTTTTTGGTTGCTCATCAACCTCGATCCTGAAACCATATCCGCCATTGATGTGACGCTAAAAAGTTCTACGCTTTCTATTATTTTTAGTATTGTTATTGGACTTCCTTTGGGCTTTTGTTTGGGTTTTTTTCAATTCCCTGGGCGAAAATTTTTAAAATTACTCTCTGACACACTTTTAGCCATTCCCACCGTTGTCGTCGGACTTATTGTGTATGCCTTTATCTCCAATCGTGGACCGTTTGGCAGTTATGAACTGCTTTACACCTTATCGGGTATTGTCATTGGGCAAACGTTGTTGGCATTGCCGATTATCGTCTCGTTGAGTGCTACGGCGGTGGAAGGGATGGAGAAGAAACTGTACCTCACATTGGCTTCGTTTGGATTAACAATGTCACAGATGATTCGAAGTGTGGTGTGGGAGCTTCGTCATGCGCTCATTGCCGTCGCGGTTGCCGCGTATGGTCGTGTGATCGCCGAAGTCGGCATTGCGATGATGATCGGCGGAAACATCAAGTGGTTTACGCGTACCATCACTACGGCGATCTCTTTAGAGACCAATAAAGGCGAATTTGCCATGGGAATTTCGCTTGGATTGGTGCTCATTAGCATTGCCTTTTTACTCAATTTTATACTTTTCTTTTTGAAAAAACGCGCGAGAATCATCGTATGAGACCTTTAATGTATGAACTGAAACAGTTACGAACCATGTATGGCGACAAGCCTGTGTTGGACATTCAAGCTTTGCAGGTCAATGAGGGTGAAATTTTAGGGCTGGTTGGCTCCAACGGCAGTGGCAAAAGTACGCTTTTGCGTCATCTTGCTTTTTTAGAAGCGGCACAAAGTGGCACACTTTGTTATCGTGGGTTTGATGCACACTCCATACCTTTACATGTAAAACGTGAAATTGGTATTTTACTGCCAGAACCGTATTTGCTCAAACGCACCGTGCGGGAAAATCTTCTCTTTGGACTGAAGATTCGAGATACACTGGAAGATGCCCAAAATCGCATGAACGAAGCGTTAGAACTGGTCGGGCTTTTGCCTAAAAAGTTTCTGCACCGCGCATGGCATGAACTCTCCAGTGGTGAAACCCAACGCGTGGCACTGGCTTCCAGACTCGTCCTTCGCCCTCAGATGCTTCTGCTCGATGAGCCCACCAACAGCCTTGATTACAGTGGGGTTCCCCAATTTACCGATGCCATTTTACACGCGAACCGTGAATGGGGAACCACCATCGTCATCGCCAGTCACGACCTTTTATGGCTCAATGAGATCGCGACACGCAAAGTAGGGCTTCATTTTGGTCGCTTGATGGACTTTTCCACAACCAACTTGATTGTGGGCAAGTGGCGTGAAAGCGGCGATGAGCGTTTCTTTGACTTCGATGAAACCCAAAGCATGTCACTTCCAAACTCTTACCGTATCGGTGAAAAACGTGGCGTGGCGATCAACCCTCACGACATCTCCATCGCCATCGAACCGTTTACATGTAAAGATGATACGGTCTGTTTAACAGGTGTCATTCGTGATGTTTTACATGTTATCAAAACCAACGAGATTTCACTCAAAATTCTTATTGGCAATCAGGTGTTAGAGTGCATCCAAAGCTTTGAATATTTTGAGCGTTATCACTTCTACCCATCGCAAAATGTTTACGTGAGTTTTGCCAAATCAGCGATTAAAGTGCCTTCTAAGGAGGCGTAGAGTTATTGATTATCTACAAAAACTTTATTAAGGTTTAAATATGGAAAAACTAAAAGTTAAAATAATCATTATTGGTCATGCTGATAAAATAGTAGATTTTCAAATTATTCAAAAACATAACTCAAATTTTTTTGAATGTAGCGATCTAGAACATATATCTATCATACCAAATTGTCAAAAGGATGATGGGTATTTAGATAATGTATATTCAAAAACAGAACTTACAAAATTAATAGAAAATATTCAATTTGATGGTATATGTATGGCTGTGATGAATTATAGATTTGACGATAACTTTTATATGCATCGTCTTGATAGCAATAAACTTTGTATTTCAATTGCAGGAATTGAAGAAATTTTATTAAGGAAAAGTATTTCGATAGAAAATTTTATTTTAAAAAATTTATATGAAGCTTTTATTTTTTATAAAATTTTTAATAACTTGGTTAATCGTGAAGTATATAATTTTGTTCATCACGACACACGAGGCTGTGTATTTGATTTGAATGGCGATAAAAATGATATTATCTATAATACGGAATCTCCTATAATTTGTGAAGCATGCCAATCAAAAATAAACACAAAATCAGTGCCAAAAGGTTTTATTAAATCTATTCAAAACGAATTAGAAAAAATTCGCAAACCATGGATTAAATCTATAGAAATTTTTATAAAAAAGTACCCCTTAGTTTCAGTACTTACGACATTTATTTTTGCAACTGTGATAAATTTAGTTTCAAATGTAATTTGGGAAGTCATAAAGAAATTTTGTTAGTGTAAATTACGTTATAATACTCCAAAAAGATACGGAGGATTTATATGGTAAATTCAAGCACCGAAAAAATAACCTTCAATATGCCAGTAGAACTGAAAGAAAAAGTGATGCAACTCAAAGACGAGCTGAAAGTCTCGCTTTCGACCATTTACAATGAGGCAGTAAAAAACTACATTCAGCAAAAAGAGCGTGAGCGTTGGCAAAAAGGGGCGGAATTGGCTTCGGGTAATGCAGAATATTTAAGCACGGCGAGTGATGCGGGAGGAGAGCTTTATGACTATCCTTCAAAGTGAGATATGGATGGTGGAGTTTTATCCAAAAGTGGGAAGTGAAATCGCTAAGCTTCGCCCTGCGGTAGTTGTGAGTTCGAATGAGATCGGTAGACTTCCGCTTAAAACGATTGTACCCGTTACCGAGTGGTCAGCGCAGTATGCGCATTATCCATGGATGGTAAAACTGGAAGTTAGCACGCAAAATGGGCTTTCTAAAACGTCTGCGGTGGACTGTTTTCAGATCAAAAACTTTTCGCATGAACGTTTTAGTGAGAGAATAGGTGTGGTGGATGGCGCTACATTGGAGCTGATTCACGCAACTATCGCTAAAACACTCAATCCTTTGTACGCTATACAAAGTTAATCCAGCATGAGGTAGGGTATACTGTGCACTAGCCGATTTTACACGGCTCACTAAAGGCAAATACCATGAAGCAAAACTCTTTTTTACGCTGGCTTGGATGTGGTATCACCGCACTCATTATCTGGCTCTTTTTTCCTTTTTTAAAAAGTTTTTTTGTTGCTCTGTTGATGGCAATGGCCGTCTCTCCTTTGCATCATCTCTTACAACGATTTTTGAGTAATTATCCGTGGCTTAAAAAAAGTGTTCCTATTCTTTCGGCAAGCATTGTCACTTTGGCTTTTTCGTTGATTATTTTTGTGCCGATTACGCTTTTTTTATTCAATCTTCTCAGTCATCCCTCCGATACGCTCGATATGATTCGCTCCATCGGCGATCAAGTTGAAGAGCAAAGTAAGCATCTACCGACCTATTTGACGTGGCTTGTGACTCCCGTTGAAACGCTGATTGAGATGTCAAAATTGCACAAAGATGAAATTATCGGTCTTTTAGCGAGCTGGCTTGGGAATGGTCTTAAAACGTTTATGGCGATGTTGGTCGATATGGCCATGGTCATTGTATTTTTCTTTTTTTTAAGCTTATACGAACGTAAAATCATCCTATTCCTTTTTCCTATCATTCCTCTAAGTTGTTCCACGAAGCGAAATTTTTTAGACGAGATGACAACAACGATGGCGGTGGTTTTTTACAGCCTTACTGGCGTGATGGTCGCTCAAGGGGTTGCCTTTGGCATTTTCATTGCATTTTTTGATGGGTATAACGCTCTGTTTTTAGGGTTTTTAGCGGGGATCTCGTCGATTATTCCGATTGCAGGAACGGCATTAGTATGGATGCCTATTGCGGCGAATGAGTACTTTCAAGGCAATACCTTCAATGCTATCGTCATCGCGGTGTATTCATGGGCTATGTTGGCCTTTTTTATTGACAATATCGTTAAACTGGTTCTGCTAAATTTTGTCAATAAAACATTGAGTAACGGGAAAAAACGTGTGAATGAATTTATTATCTTTTTCGCCATTGTGGGTGGACTTGCCACGTTTGGATTTTGGGGATTTATCTTAGGACCTGCGATTATTGCGCTCTCCCTTACGACCCTTAGAGCCTTACGCAAAGCCAATCGCTCAAATCTTGGTCATGCGTAGGTCTATTTCACGAAGAGTCAACTTTTCGTAAGTACTTGTATCTCTTTTTGAAGTTTATCCAGTTTTTTCATTAAGTGTTTCAGTTCGCTTCCTTTGATGACATCTTCCATATCCGTGTTTAATACGTTTTGGGTTGTCTCTTGAAACGCTTGGCTTAATGCTTCAAATTTTGCTTTTGCTTTATCTATCAAAACTTCGTAGTCATCGACCAATGTCTCTTCAATATCATTGAGTTTACATGTAATCTCATCTTTGTTTTTATAAACATAATAGGCACTAATTCCTGTGATAGTCGCACCGAGTGCGAAACTGAGTAAATTGTTTTGGTTCATAGTATCCTCTTTGGGTGTTGAATTTTTGTTAAATAGCTGCGAGAATGTTTTGATGGCCGTCGTAACATGGGTGAGCTGAGCGAGACTCCCAGATGCTTTTAGTGCCAAAAAATGACTTTTTTCTTCGAGCGTAGCTATGATTTCGCTGACATCGTCTAGCATGAATGTTGCTTTTTGGCAAAGCAGACTCAATTCATTTTGGCTTAGAGCGATAAATGCGGTTACTTTGTGCATGGCTTGGATGTGTTTGATCGTGAGAAAAACAATAGCGGTGGCAATAATCACCATGCACACCATGATAATCCCTACAAAAAGGGAGAGAAGCTGCTGATCGTTCATTGAAGAGCCTTTCAAATTCAGTATACTCTTCTTTATGAACTTTACAGCTTTGGATCAGGAACGTCTTTCAAAACCAAGCATTAGGGCTGTTTGATCTCCCATTTCCCATTTTTCTGAATCAACTGGAGCTGCTCTTTTGTTGCGGCTTTGGTGGTATTGGTATCGTTGTCAAAGAGACCATCGCATTCAAGCTCAAAGCGAATGGTGAGATCATCCACCCACACGGTATTTTGGGTGACACATTGGTCAGGGTATCGGTGGGAAAAAACTTTGAGGATACGCTCGTCACTAAAGGTATAGAGGCTGATGCGGTGTGACGCTTCGGCTTCCGTGACAAAAAAAGTGTGCGAAGGCGAAAGATAGGGCATACCACTGAGTGGTGTCTCTTTGCCATCCCTCAAATCAATCGCATAATACGACTCGATATCGGGCATAAAATCACTGTATATGAGGTACTTTTCTTGGACAAGACAGCCTTTTAAGGTATAGAGAAGGGATTTATAGTGGGGGTCGTTATTGACATAAGCATCTTGAAGCTCGAGTGTCTGCCCATTGAGAAGGAAAATGGTCGTAAGGTCGTTTTTTTGGGTGTAAAAGGATTGACACTGCTGCAGCTGTGTGGCGTTGATATCGCGCTCAAAATAGCTCATGTCGGCAAACAAAGACGTTGCAAAAAGCATGACTAAAATCCCAGAAATACGCATGGATTTTCCTTACATGTAAAGATGTGAATACTCTTAGTGCTGTACACTGCAAAACGTATACCTCAAAAGATCAATGATGGTATTTTAAGGCTCACGTTTTATTGCAAAGCTAAGCAATTTCTAATCCACAATTATGCGTATTTTTTGCCTGTATGGGTGATCAGTGCAAAGGCAATGAGCGTACACAGTGCCGCGACAAGGTAGGGGAGTTTCATTCCAAAATGTTCCCCAATCAATCCCGAAGCAATAGGGGCAATCGCCGCACCACTCCAACGAAGAAAATTGTACCCACCTGAGACGATGTTACGTTCAAAATGGCTTTGCATGACATAGGTCGTAAAGAGTGAGTTAGTGATACCTGAGAGCAATCCGCTTAGAACGATCAGAACCACCATCATCCAAACAGCGTTGACACTCATCAGGGCTACCAATACGACACTAAATGTAAGCAGTACCATAGGAATGATTTTCTGCGCACGCCAATGATATTCCAAACGTGTACTGAGAACAATAGAACCCAATGCAAGTGCTAATCCCCAGCCAAAAAAGAGCAGACCAATCTCAATAGGATTCATGTGAATTACGAGTGGAGAATAGGCTAAGACAACAAAAAAGGCGTAGTAGTAAAACATCGCACCAATCGCAATTTTTAAAAATTTAGCATCGCAAAAAAGGGCTTTGAGTGCGCCTATTCCTGCAGGTTTATGTGCTCTTTTCTCCGCAGGTTCTTTAACAAAGAGCAGTACCAATATAAAAGCAAAAATGCTTAAAAATCCTGTGATTAAAAAAGGATAACGCCATGAAAATTGACCAACAAACCCTCCCAAAAGAGGCCCCGAAGCGATACCAAAACCAATAGCGCCTTCAAACAGACCAATGGCTTTGTGATAATCAGGTGAGAGAGCAATAAGCAAAATAAGGGCAGTTGCAAAGAAATGCGCATTTCCGTATCCCCATGCGGCACGAAAGAGTGCAAGGGAGGTAATGGTTTCGGATGTTGAACATAAAATAGCCGAGGTAGCGACAACGCATAGTCCAAAAGCCATAACGTTTTTATCGCCGAAACGACTGGCAAAGATACCTGCTGGAATCATAATGACTGCCATCATCATAAGGTACGCGGTAAAAAGAAGTTCGACCTGCCAACTTGTAGCCCCGAGTTGTTTGGCAATGTCAGGCAAAATGGGGTCAACAACGCCCATACCCATAAAAGCGAGAAACGTTGCAAAAGCGGTTATTTTTTGCGCAAGCGCATTTTTGTGGTGTGATACCATGAAAGACCTTAGGATAATTTTTCTAAAAGTGTAAAGAGTGTCTGTTTCTCTTCGGGGGAAAAAACGTCAGATAAGTTTTGGCGAAATGCTTTAACAATGGCTTCGGTACGCTCTAGCATCGCTTTTCCCTCAGGTGTCACTTCGATGAGGTTGGCGCGTTTATCCCCTAAAACCTCTTTCTTGACAATCAAACCCTTTTTTTCAAGCGAATCCAGTGTTCGGCTAACCGTCGTTGGGCTTTTGTTGAGCATGGTGGCAAGTGTGGTTTGGGTTGCTTTTTCGCACGATGTTAAAATTTCAAGCAAAATGCGCTGCTCTGGGGCGATGCCTTCTTCAGCGAGGAGCGTTGTAATGGCTTGATTAATACGATTCGCAGTGCGAGCGATGTGAAAACCGATACTCTCATTAACCGATTCTTTCATAAGAACTCCAAGTGTTTGCATATGCAATTATTGCATATGCAAACTTATAGAGATTTAAAAAGATTTGCTTATTTTATGCGTATCAAGGTAAGAGAGGTTTCGTGTAAAAACAGACCTGATTACGCCCATTTTCTTTGGCTTGATACATGGCAAGATCGGCTTCTTTGATTAACAACATTCCATCAATCTCTTCCACATCGCCAAAAATAGTGCACCCAATGCTAGCCCCAAGGAGATAGTTGCCGTGAGCCAGTGCGTAAGGTTCGCATAAAAAAGCGAGAATTTTTTTGGCAATGCTTTGTGTGAGATGGTGTGCTATCTCTTTTTGATTGCCAAGATTTTTGAGTAAAACAATAAATTCATCACCGCCCAGTCGTGCGACAAGATCACTTTCGCGAATACTCTCTTTAAGCCTTGAAGCCGTTTGGATGAGTAACATATCACCGGCATCGTGTCCATAGGCATCATTGAGCTCTTTAAAGCGATCCAAATCGATAAAAAGTAATGCCCCAAAATGTTTTTCTTCACGACTGTGACGCAGCGTCTGCTCAAGGGCTTCATCCAACAATCTTCGGTTGGCAAGATGGGTGAGTGGATCGTAATACGCAAGCTCTTGAATCTGCTGTTGGGCTACTTTATGGGTTGTAATGTCGTTAAAATTGGCGATATAGTGCGTTATTTTCCCCACCGTATCGCGAATCGTTGTAATTGTTAAAGATTCGGCATAAATTTCACCATTTTTACGTTTGTTCCAAATATCCCCCTGCCAAAAGCCCTGTTTTAAAAGCGTTTTCCACATGGCGGTGTAAAATGCTTTATCGTGGTAGCCTGATTTTAACATCCGTGGGGTTTTGCCAATGATCTCATAATCATCGTAACCGGTAATCCTTGTAAAGGCTTCATTGACCTTGACAACACACTCTTTGTCATCGGTAATTAAGATCGCCTCTTGTGTCTCAAAGGCAACCGCTGAGAGATGAAGTTGCTCAGCTTTTTTTTGGGCGTCGATGTTGATATAAACTCCTGTGAGCAGGATGGGTTCATTCTCATTGGAAAATTCGATGACTTTACCGCGCACTTGTACCCATATCCATATCTTATTGACGTTTAGCATCCGTCGTTCGATGAGAAAAGTTGAATGGGCTGCAATTTGTTCTTGAATAGACAATCGCATATTAGAGGCATCTTGTGGATGACTTAAGGCTACTATTTTATCCCATGAAGGCTCAAAGCTATGAGGCTCAAAGCCCAAAAGTAAATAGCATTGAGAATCCCACGTAACCTGATTGGTTCTTAAATTCCATGTCCAAAGTCCTGTTTGGGTTGCTTCCATTGCGACGCGAAACTGTTTTTCATACGAGAGTTGCGCTCTTTGGCGCTCATTCTCTTTGTAATAACGAATGATTAACATCAAGGCAAGTGCCCCTGAAAAAATAATAAGCAAAGCCGTAATGCTTAGCACTTTGGTGCGCTCTTTGTCCCAATACCCCAGCGCATTGGCTTCATTGGTCTGTATTTCAACCACAAATGGCAAAAATTTTGCTAAACGAAAGACATTTAAAGCAGAGTGTTCATCGTGCTTTAAATGGATAAAAAAATCTTCATAATCATGAGGATGGGTGATTGTATAATGAGAAGAGCCTAGATGTTTTCCCGTTTCGGTAGAAAAAAGTAAAATGCCATCAATTCGCCATAATGAGACACTGCCTTGTACTAATGGCAGCGTATTCGTGTAACGATTGTTGAGATAATCGGTATTGAGATTGGCAATAACATAAAAAGGTTTTTGGTTGAAAAAAACTTTTTTAAGTAAGGGAATAAAGCTAATGTGATTGTCTGGAATGGTACTTTGTGCTGTACTCATACGAGCATTTTCAAAATCTCGACCGTCCCAAGGTGAACCAATACGTAGAAGCGGTGTCACACTAAAGGGAAGAGGCAAAAAATTTTCAAGTGTTATTTTGATGCCACTATTTAACGCATTTGAACTTGCGATAATGGTACCGTGCTCGTCTAAAAGCGATAGCGATCGAAGGTGTGGCGCGTTGTCTAAAAGCTCATTGAAAATGGGCAATAGCTCTTTGTTTGAAGGCACTTCATTACTAAGTGTGGGAATACGATCGATGGTAAGACTAACGTGCTGGAGAATTTGTGAAAAGTGCTCTTCCACGGCATAGGCATGAAGATTGGCAATATGACGATGCGTTTGGATCGCCTCTTGACGTAAGCTTGAGAGTGCTAAAAAAATGAGACCAATCAGAAAAGTAACCATGATAAAGCCAGCTATAAAATACCGAATGACCTTTTTTTCTGTTTTAAGAAATGTTTTCATTGGGCTATTCGCTGAGAATAATAGGCTCTAAATGGTAACGTTTTGCCGCTTCCAAAAGCCGTCCATCATGCTTAATCGCTACAATAAAGGCTTCAACTCTTTTTTGCAACGCGAACTCATTTGGCGCTAGTGCCCAACCATAAGGGGTCATATGAAAGGCTTTCGTAGGCGAAATCAGTTTTGCCCATTCGCGCTCTTCAATCATCCGAATCCCAAAAGGATAATCGGTCATAAAAACATCAGCGCGTCCTGATTCAACCTCTTGCTCTCTTGCATGTAACGAATCCACGATAAGCAATTTGGCTTTTTGAAGGCTTTGTTGCATCAAGGCGACATGGTAGGTTCCTTTGGCAACAGCAACCACAACCCCAACTTGGTCGATGTCGTCCCATGTTTGAATGCGTTGATTGCTTTTGGAGGTAATGGCATACACATCACTTGCAAGATGCGGTGATGTTAGGTAAAGATGCTCTTTTCGCTCCTTGGTATGCCCGATAGCAAACATCGCTATATCGCATTTTTGAGTGGTAACGTCTTGAATCAGTGAGGCAAAAGAGCTCTCTTTAAAGAGAAGATTGACGCCCAGTTCCTTTGCAAATGCTTTGGCAAGATCACTATCAATACCAAGAAGTTCTTGTGTTCTGGGATTGACATAGGAAATGCCATAATATTCTGGCCAGATACAAACACGCAGCTGTTTTGTTTCTAAAATAGAAGAGAGAAGATCGGCATGCAGTGAAGAGATCAAGGCGGTAAGCATCACAAAAATGGGAAGTAAATGTGCCATGATCGTCACCCTTTCATAACCATGAATATTAGGATTCATAGTATAACACAAAACCATTTTCTAAATTCGTAATTTACTCAAAACGTGCTAGAATAGAGTCCATTAAAGATAAAGGAAAAACCATGTTTGTTAAGTTAAATGATAGAGTTTACCTCAATGCAGATCGCATTACACGTATCAAAATCGACGAAGTTCAAGATGGTATTCGCGTGCGTTTTTACGAAGGTCAAAATCAAGTGGCCAAAAGTCATAAATTTGAAAATGTTGAAAAAGCAAGCGCATGGATTGAAAAAACCATGAACCAAAAATAAAAGAGGCGCAAGCCTCTTCCTCTTTTTTAGGTCTACGGAGTAGACATAACACATTATGATACGGAGAAAAAATTATGAAATTAGATTGCACTGGTTTGGCATGTCCAGAGCCTGTTTTACAAACCAAAAAAGCGTTGGAAACACTCCCCAATGACTCTGTCCTTGAGGTCATTGTGAGCTCAGTTGCTTCCAAAGAGAATGTGATTCGTTTTGCACAAAATGGCGGATTTGACGTACGCGCTCAAGATGTGGATGAGGGCAAAAGCCTTATTACCATCGTCAAAGGGTTTACATGTAAAACGGTTGTTGATGCAAACGATGAGAAATTTTTAGACAAAACGTTGTTTCTTAAAAGCGATAAAGTAGGCGAGGGTGAATTGGGTGCAAAACTGATTGTTGGTTTTTTAAAATCAACGCTAGAGCTTCCAAAACTGCCTCGTCGCATTGTCTGTGTGAACCAAGCGGTTTTACTCACCACAGCAGAGGAGAGTGCGCCTATTATGGGAGTGCTCAAAGCCCTTGAAGCTAAAGGCGTAGAGATTTACTCGTGCGGTGTTTGCTTAGAGTTTTTTGGCGTGACAGACAAGCTCAAAGTGGGAAAAATCGGTAATGCGTTTGGAACGATAGAGATGCTTTTTGGTGGAGAAGGTACAATAAGTTTATAGGAACACAATGAACAACGAAGCAAAATTGACCAAATACGTCAAAGCTGCGGGTTGCGCTGCCAAGCTGGGTCCGGGAGACCTCACAGAAGCATTGGGAGGGCTTTCCTGTGCGCATGAGAACGTTTTAGTCGGCATGGATACCAGTGACGATGCGAGTGTTTATTATTTGGATGAAGAACGCGCACTCGTACAAACGGTCGATATCATCACACCTGTGGTGGATGACCCGTATGTGTATGGACAGATTGCTGCTGCAAACTCTTTAAGCGATGTCTTTGCCATGGGTGGCGAAGTGGCTACGGCGATGAACATTGTAGGATTTGATGGGTGTCATCAACCGCGTTCGGTGCTTAAAGAGATCCTTGCGGGTGGACAAAATAAAGTTCAAGAGTGCGGTGGCATTATCATTGGTGGGCATACGATCGAAGCACCTGAAATGACCTATGGCATGAGTGTGACAGGTTTTGTGCATCCCCAAAAGATTTATCGAAACAATACACCGCGTATTGGCGATGTGCTGATTCTCACGAAACCCCTTGGTATGGGCATCTTAACCACCGCCATTAAAGCAGACCTGCTAGAGAGCAGTGTGGTTGAAAAGGTAGCCTCTATCCTCGCAACACTCAACCATAAAGCGTCACGCATTATGCGCCAATACGACGTGAGTGCCTGTACCGATGTAACAGGATTTGGACTCTTTGGGCATGCTTCAGAGATGAGCTTTAATCGCGTGAGTATCGCTTTTGAGATCAAAAATATTCCGATTTTAGACGAAGCCAGAGCACTGGCAGACATGGGTATCATTCCGGCAGGGGCGTATAATAATAAAAGTTATGTAAGCCCTAAAGTATATGCCAAAGTACCGCACAAAGATGAGATTATCTTGTACGATGCTCAAACTTCAGGAGGACTTTTGATTGCGGTGTCACAAAGTGATGCTCCCAAACTTTTAAAACACCTGCTTGATGAAGGGCTTACGTACAGTGCCATCATCGCGGACATTCTGCCATTGGGTGAAAAACCACTGCTTTACATGTAAAGTATGTGAGATCGCACTCTATCTCACATACTGTGATTTAACACTAATTTAACACATGCCTTATAAACTCACTCCTTAGAAAAATAGGGGTGAGGAGGGTATGTGGAGTATCTCAAATTTGCGATTGATTATGGTGTGATGGGGCTGCTTTTTGCGATGAGCATTATCTCCTGTGGACTCTTTATCGAGCGCGTTTTTTTCTATAAAGCGCTGGATTTAACACGCTATAAAACCAAAAAATCACTCGAAATTGCACTCAGTGATCATCTGACGACCATTGCAACCATTACGTCAAATGCCCCTTATATTGGGCTTCTGGGAACCGTTCTTGCCATTATGCTTACCTTTATGAATATGTCAGAACAGAGCATTGAAACGTCCAAAATTATGAGCTCCCTAGCCTTAGCGCTTAAAACGACAGCGGTTGGACTGGTTGTGGCCATTCTTTCCATGGTGTTTAACAACATTTTAGTGCGTTATTCAGAGCGATTTATAGCAGTGTTTGATGAAGAAATTTGATAGCATTAATGTCATTCCTTTTGTCGATATTCTGCTCGTTTTATTAACCATTGTCCTGATGACATCGACGTTTATTGCTAAAGGTATTTTGCCAATGGATGTGCCTAAATCTGTTTCCACTGAAAAGATGGACTCCTCCAATGTCATCATCAGTATCGATGAAAGCGGTGCACTCTTTTTAGAAAAAGAACCCATCACTCATGAATCACTCAAAAACTATCTTGAAACCACGTCGCGTGAGACACATTTCTCTATCAACTGTGCTAAAAATGCTCCGTTTGAGTTTTTTGTAGCTCTCTTAGATATGCTAAGTACGTATCATTTTAAACAGATTGATATTGTGATTGAAAAATGAGACGTCTGAGCTTTGCGTTACTGCTCTCTTTGGCATTGCATCTTTGTGTGTTTGCATTTTTTATTTTAGGGGTACCTGATAAACCGATATCTTTGGCTCAACGTACTCCTGTGAGCGTTCACATTCGTACCGTTATGACTCAGCATGAAGTAGCCCCAACGAGTGCTTCTGTCTCCCCCAATCACGAAGAACCAGTAGTGCAAGCGCACCAAGATAAAGCCTTACCTCAAAAAATTCCTCTCAAAAAGATCCCTTCTAAGCCTAGTGCACTTCCTCCTACGCATGCTGTGGAAAACAATGTCTCTGCCCCTTTAGACGATACATCCCCTTCTCAAACAACGGTAGCCGAAGTGAGCCCTCCTAAAACTGAAACACCCTCTTATGTAGCGTTGCACAAAGATGAAATAGCCCAAGCCCTGCAACGTGCCAAATCTTACCCCGAACTTGCTCGAAAACGCTCCATTGAGGGTGTGGTTGAAGTCAGTTTTACCATTAAACCAACAGGTGAAGTTGAGAGTGTGGAAGCCACTTCTTCAAGTCAACTCTTAAGCAATGCTGCCATAGAGAGTGTGCACAAGGCAAAAAGTTATTTTCCGCTTCCTTTGGAAAATGTGACGATTAAAGTGCCTATGATTTATCACCTAAAATAGGTTTACACAAATTTAACAGTGATTTAACAAAGACTTTTTATACTCCAAGATTCTTAAAAGAAGAAGGGATCGCATGAAAAGAGCTTTGGGGATTTCGTTGATTGTATCGACGTTTTTAATGGCGGAAACGGGCGTTTTAGAAGCCATTACGGTAGAAGGTGAAACTATAAGTGGCGATACGGTACAGACAACCGCTGGCGTTACACGAGGGTATGAATCTCTCACTGCGGAGAGTGCAACAAAAACAAGAACACCCTTAAAGCAAATACCAAAATCTGTTCAGGTCATCAATAGTGAGATAATGGATGACCAAAAAGTTCAATCGGTAAGCGAAGCACTGCATAATTCAAGCGGTGTTGTGAGCAATAATCCTCTCGTTACATCAGGCTGGGAATCGACATTGGTTCGTGGATTTGCTGCTGAACAACTTCAAGACGGAACCAGTTTAGTCTATAACACTGGCGATAGGGAAAGTACCATTAATATTGAAAGAATTGAAGTTTTAAAAGGGCCCAATGCTATTTTATACGGAGGCAATCAAGGAACGCCCTCAGGCGGTTCTGTGAATCTCATATCCAAAATGCCTGAAAGTGTGCCGTTTGCACACTTGGGAACAACAATGGGAAGCAATAATGTAATAAAACCATCCTTCGATATCAATGAACCTCTTAATGAAGCACTATGGTTTAGAGTAACAGGAGAATATACAAAATCTGAAAGTGAGATTGATCTCTTAGAGCGTACAAGTTATAACTTTAATCCAACGGTTAAAGTCAAAATAGAAGAGGATACGACGCTTAGTGTGCAGGGAAAAATCTCTAAATGGGAAGGTCAAGATTATCAAGGATTACCCGCAGTTGGTACCATTGCCGGTGATTTTAAAATTGATAAAAATTTATTTATCGGTGATAAAACGGTACCCGATTCAACCTCTTCGCTTAAGAGTGTCGCCGTCAATTTAGAACATAGATTGAATGATATTTGGTCGATCAATGCAAAAGCATATACCGCAAATAGTGAATTTGATGAAAGAATACAATTGAATTTAGGCAATGAACCTATGATGGGCTCAACGTTTATGCTAATGAATACCAGAATGTATCAAGAACAACAAAATAGAAGCTTCAGTGTCGATACAAAAGCTGAATTTCCAACCGATACAAAGTTGATTTTTGGCGTTGAAACAAGCTCTTTAGATGATAAAGGGTTTATGGATAATATGGGAATGGCTTCTGGCATAGATTATGTTGACCTTACAAATCCAGTCTATACTACTCCCTACATTGATGAAAATAGGGATATTTGGTCAGGTGAAGTGAAGAATAGAACATCAAGCGCTTATGCCCAAATACAACAAACGATAGAGGATAGGGTGCATCTATTGGTGGGCACAAAATTATCAAAAGTGGTTGTAGATTTTGAAGATAGTTATGGTGGTGATGCAACAACCGATAAAACAAAATTACTCATGCAAGGTGGCGTGGTCTTTGATGTGAATGAGTATATCTCCCTCTTTACAAGCTACAGCGAAGGGATAAAAGGGGTTGGGTGGGCTAATTATACGGAGGCTCCCAAACCGATTGAATCAAAACAATATGAAGCAGGGGTTAAATTTGAAGTCAACACCCAATTATCGGGCTCAGTGGCTCTCTTTAAGATAGAAAGAAAAAATACAATTGTTGCTGACCCCGCTTCTGGCGGTTTGATATCTATTCCTAATGGGGAAGAAGAGAGTAGGGGTGCTGAGGTAGATGTCATCTGGCAACCAACGACGAATTTTAGACTATTATCCAACTATACAAACACCGATGCGAAATACACAAAAGACGTTTCAAGCACGATACTCTCTGGCAATAAGCTTGCTGGAGTGCCTGAGCATTCAGGTAGGATTTGGGCAAATTATAAATTCTTGGATCCCAATTTGAAAGGCTTTAGCCTAGGCGCTGGCGTTTACGCCCAATCGGATACTATGCTAAACGGTGAAGATAAGTACAAAGTACCAGGATACAGTACGTATGATGCAAAAATAGGCTATGTTTATAAATCGTATGAGACATCCTTTGTGATTAAAAATCTAACCGATAAAGATTACTATGAAAGATACGATTATTATGGGGGAAGAGTTGCTCCTGGCTTAGGAAGAACGTATCTCATTACGTTTAATGTTACGTTTTAGGGATAAGAGCGTTACCTCTTCACATAAGGTTTAACACAAATTTGAAACGTATTTAACACGTATTTAACAAAGCCTTTTTATACTCCAAGATTCGTAAAATCATGGGAGGTACTATGAAAAGAGCTTTGGGCATTTCGTTGGTCGTATCGACGTTTTTAATGGCAGAAACGGGCGTTTTGGAAACCATTACCGTTGAAGGAGAGACATTCTCCAAAGAGGTGAAAGACATTAGCGGAGAAGATTTAAGATCAGCCGATCTTGCAGAAGCACTTGCGCGTAACAATTCATCGATTATTCTGATGCGTCGTAGTGGAGTTGCCAATGATATTCTCTTGCGTGGGCAAAAAAGAGATAATATCAATGTCTTAATGGATGACGCTAAAATTTATGGTGCTTGCTCTAATCGTATGGACCCTGCTATTTCACACATTCACAGCGATAATGTCGAAAATGTCAAAATTGTCGAAGGGCCTTACGATGTCGAGCATTTTGGAACACTCAGTGGCTTAGTCATTGCTGAGACTAAAAAGCCAACCAAAGAGCCAAGCGGAGACGTGAATCTTGGCATGGGAAGTTATGGCTATAAAAAAGCATCGGCAAGTGCGAGTGGTGGAAACGATACGCTTAGGGTTTTGGTGAGTGCTTCTACTGAAGAGAGTGATCAGTACAAAGATGGCAATGGCAATACGCTCTCCGAGCAACTCAACCTTGCATCACCGTCTAATGCGACTTCTCGCTACATCAACAACGATCTTAAAGCGTATGAAAAAAAGACCTTTATGGGTAAAATATTTATCAATCCTGTTGAAAATCAAGAGATTCGCTTAGGATACACGCTGAACCGAAGCGATAATATTCTTTATGCTTCGGGCTCTATGGATGCGGATTATGATGATAGCGATATTTTTACATTGGGTTACAGCATTTATGATCTCTCTTCGTACTCCAAAGAGATCAATCTTGAAACCTACACATCCAAAGTCGAGCATCCTATGTCCACTAAAAACAGAGTCTCTGGGGCAACAAATTATATGACAGCAAAGCTGAATACCGATATTATGGGAGCAAAGCTTAAAAATGTAATGAATGTTGGCAATGGTGAATTGACCTATGGTGTGGATGTGAGCCAGCGTAATTGGGATGGGGAGAGTTACATGACCAATGTCGCAACGGGTACGCAAAGCATGTTCTCAAACATTATGCCCGATGTGGATACTACCAATAAAGCACTCTTTACGCATTATACGACCAATCTCGACAACGTTAATCTTCAAATGGGTATGCGCTTTGATGATACCACCATTAAAGCACACAACAAAGTTGCGGCGGGCGTGAATGCACAAAGTGATTATAACGATCTCTCGCTCAACGCGATTGCTACACTCAAAGCCAATGATAATGTTGATTATTTCATAGGATTGGGTAAAGCTTCCCGCGTGCCCGATGCGAGAGAACTTTACAAAGGTACGGGTTCAACGGGCGAGCTAGAGCAGACGACCAATTATGAAGCGGATCTTGGATTTAAAACGCATTACGATCGCTTTGGTGTCAAAGGAAAAGTGTTTTACAGCATCTTGGATGACTATATTTATTACAATGCTACGAGTAAACGACACGTCAACGTTGATGCGACCATTTATGGCGCAGAGCTTGATGCGTACTATGATATCAGTGATACCCTAACTCTTAATTATGGGATGACCTATCTAAAAGGTCGCAAAGATGAACCACTGGCAACCCAAAGTGATAAAGATTTGGCGGACATTGTGCCACTTCGCGCCATTACATCATTGACCTACCATGTTGCAGACCACACGCTCAAAGGTGAAATGGTTGCAGCTAAACGTTGGAGTAATTATGACTCGGATAATGGAGAGCAGGAAATTGGAGGGTATGCCACATTTAATGCCAAATACAATTATAAAGTGACAAAGCATTTTGATGTTACGCTAGGAATTGATAATATCTTCGATAAAACCTATGCCGCATCCAATACGTATAAAGATATTGGGCTGAATCAGTTTGTTATTATTGACAGTGATGTTATGCTGATGAATGATCCGGGGCGTTATCTTTACGCGAACCTTCGCTACACGTTTTAAGCTTTACATGTAAAAAGATGAGGTACCCCGTTTGGGCTACCTCTCTTGGAGCTTACGCCTTGAGATCAAGGTTTGAGCCAATTCCTTCAGATGCGAGCCCAGAGACTTGTGTTGAAGCCGTTTCATCCGGTGTGGGAAGAGATTCCAAAAGCTTTGAAACCATCTGTTCTTGAACCTTTGTCGCTTGCTTCATCGCAAAAATTTCTGTGCTTGAAGGGATACTTCCGTTTAGTGCGTCCATAGCCTACTCCTTATAAAGAGCTAACTCTATATCGGCTAATTTGATATTTTTTTAGAATTTAAAATGATTTAATATTTTTGTGCTAAACTTCTTACTAGAAGCAGGGATGGCTTATAAAGGATACTTTATGGGAGCAAAATATTATCTCTTATGCCCGCTTTGTAGTTACGAAACCGAGCATATTTCACTCACACGAACCTACCGTACACTACGGTTAGAAAGAAAGTGGATGGTTTGTCTTGAGTGCCTTCAACTGCAAAAGCAGTCCAATTCCAAACGACTTTTCCTTCAAACACTGAAAGTGTTGTGGTTACATGTAAAATATTTTCTTTTAAAAGGGCGCAAGCACGACTCTTCTCTTTATCTGTCAAAAGTACTTCAAAAACCTTACTGTATCAAGTGTCATGGAAGTCAGTTACTCGAATGGGATGGAAATTGTCCACGCTGTGGAAGCGCATTTTTAAAAAAAGTGGTTTAGTGTGACGAGCGCATGAAGAGCCATCCGATGACCCATGCGCCATCTTTGGCAAAATAGATTTTTTGATTGAAAAAATGAAGTCTCTCAATACTCTCTTTTGCCAGTGTTGCTCCCGCGATGAGGTTTTTAGCCCCATAAAAGTGCAGTAAAAAGCACGGTGCCGTTGCATCATCGCTGCATTGTGTTTGTTCCTGCGAAAAGGTCTGGATAACACGTTCAAAATCTTCTTTGTTGAGACTTTCAAACGATGCCAACTTCCCATTTGTTTTCAAATACGCCGTTGCCCAAAAGATGCCACCGCTCGCATACAGAGTCTCTTTGGTTGCCGCCGTTGGGAAAGGTGTGAGGGTACTGTGGATAACACTTTCACATTTTGCCACAAAAGAGCTATCTCCTTCAAGCCCATCTGCGCGTTGGGTGGTGGAGACTGTTCCTAAGGGAATTTCAAAAAAATCGAGACCGTATTTATCGTTAATCCACGCTACTTTGGTGTTGCCTCCACCAATGTCAATCATCGTTGAGGTATTCCACGCTGTTTTAGGAACCGAGCCATAAAATGCGTACATACTCTCTTCTCTTTCGTCAATAAAAGAGAGTTTCACGTGTGTTTTAGACTCAATACTGGCTTTCAATGCGGACTTGTTTTGAATTTTATTGAGCGCACTACTGGCGATGATCACAATACCTTTTTCCGGTATATTTTGATCTTTCACCAGTGTCCTTTGAAGGAGTGCAACATCTTCGCTGATGTGGTTTATCATCTCTTGGCTTAGGATGAAATTGCTATCAATGCCACTTTGCGGAGCAGTATTGTAACTATCACGGTAGCGAATGGTTGCTAGGTTTTGGTCTAACTCAACCACATACCCTTTCACCCCTTTTCCTCCAATCTCGATTGCCCCATAGCGCTCAATTCCAAAAAGTGTGCTCTGACAAACGAAAAGAGAAAGGAGAAGGAGTGCGCGAAAAGCGTTCTTTGATAGAGGCTTAAAGAACAAGGCAGTAACCTGCAATGATCGCACCAATGGCACTGAGAACAAGGGAGCCTATCCAAAACTTTTTATTGCGTGTGAGTGCTGAGATAGAGGCGAGTGCAATGGAAATTTGCAAAAAGGTGATCGCAAAACTCAAAATGTGATGGATGTGATAGAAGTGGTCACTCTCTTCATTGCGTTTATCTTTGAGGGCTTCAATGCGCTCGGCTTCTACTTTAATCTCATCTTGTTCTTTTTTATAGACAACGACTTTTTTCTTAAACTCTTCAGCTTTTTCAGGAAAAAGTTCTGCATTTACAGCATAAATATGTGATTTGACACTTTTAGCTTGGTAAAAATTCCATTGATCGGATGCTTGACTTTGGTACAGAACCGCTTCGTTTTTGGTTAAAATCGTTTTAGAAGTGATTTGTGATTCGTATAAACCGACAAGGGCTGTTACGATTGCGATGATAGCCGTACTCAGTGATATGTACGAAAGCCAGCCATCGGTCTCTTCTTCTTTGTGTTTGACCTCTTCAAGTGCCTCTTCGACCTGTTTTAAATGCTCTTCTATGGCGTTACTTTCCATCTTTAATCCTCTTGTGTAAAATCTAAAAATGCGCGCGTATTTTATCCAAAAAATGCTAAGGGAGTTGTGTTTTTGGGACTATTTTTGTTTTAAGTGTTTTCCCTGAGATGGTATGAAAATAGTAGTAGAAACTTCCCACTACAATAACGACAAAAGGCAGGGCAAAATACCAGTGCTCTTTTGCCCAGGTGATGACACCTAAAATGACATCACCAAAAAACCATACAGGGAGAATAATAACACTGCTCCAACACCATGCCGCGATGAGATTAATGAGGGCATATTTTTGAGCGCTATAGCCAGTAAGACCGATGGCAATAGGAATGATGGTGCGAAGTCCGTAGAGATAACGTTGCAAAAAGATGATGGGCCAGCCATGTTTTTTAAGTAAAAGATGTGCGAGTGCAAATTTACGTCGTTGCTTTTTGAGGGTCCGATGCACGTAATTTTTGTTAAATCGTCCGATGTAAAAATAGAGCTGGTCGCCTGCAAAACCACCCAAACCCGCAATAAAAATGGCTAAAAAGAGATTCATATCGCCGGTATGGCTGAGAAGTCCAGCCATCACCAAACCGCTTTCGCCTTCTAAAATACTCCAGAAAAAAAGAATGATATACCCATACTCGCGCATACTTGATAGTAAAAATTCTTCCATGATGTGCCTATTTCACGAATTGCGTCGCATGGATGCGGCGGTTTGTTCTGCATTGTAGTTTCGAGCTGCTGCTGCAACCTCTTTATCGACAACGGTTTGACCAATGGGGAAGAGTGAGATCGCAGCGAGTTTGAGATGTTGAATGCCAAAAGGAATGCCAATAATAGAGACAAAACAGGCAATCGCGGAGAAGACATGCCCCAAAGCGAGCCAAATGCCTGCAAACACAAACCAAAGAATGTTTCCAATCGTTCCAAGACCACTGGTTCCAACATCGTCTTTGTGGTAAAGCTCTTTGCGACTGATCGCCTCTTTACCAAAAGGGAAGAAGGTAAACTGTCCGATAACAAAACACGCTTTTGCCCACGGAATACCAATGATCGTTACAAAAGCACACAGACCCACAAACCACCAGCAGAGTCCCATAAAAACGCCACCTAAAATAAACCATAAAAAATTACCAATTGAACGCATCTTTTTTCCTTACTGTTCTCGTGTCGTATTCTACTTAAAAGTAAGGTTCATTTTGATTACAAAGTGTGAAGTGTTGGAAAAAAAGGAGGAGGGCAAAGAGTAGCACTCAGACCGGGCAATCTGAGTGCATCTTTTAAAGTGATTGAGTGATACACAAAAAGGAGGTAATTGTCTTGGTAGGGAAAGTATAGGTGAATAGATTAAACGCGGTGTTAATCTAAAGTAAATAAAAAAACAATGGCAAAAAATTTCATACTGTAATACTTTGAGCCCTATTTTTGAAATGGCGCTATACTCTTTTTATCTTTACATGTAAAAAGGTTTTGCGTGATTATTCATCTGGATTTGGACTGTTTTTTTGTCTCTGCTGAGCGTACACGAACGCCAGAATTAAAAAACAAACCCGTCGTGGTGTGTAAAAGTGGCGATAGTAAAATTTTCAGCACGCAAGACAGTGAAAGTGTTATGACCGAATCGGTGGGTGGTTTTAACGGACTGATGCAGCATAAAAAAACGTTCAACGGATTTGATAAAAATGCATGGAAGAGCGAGTTTTTGGATGAGCGGGGCAGGGTGCATGGCATCGTGATTGCCAAAAGTTACGAAGCTAAAAAGTACGGCATTAAAACAGGCACATCCCTTCATGACGCCCTTGCAATGTGCCCGAAGCTTCTCATTATTCCCAGCGACCATCTGTTTTACCAGCTACTCTCTACCAAGCTCAAAGCCTTTTTGCAGACGAAAATTCCCATCTTAGAGCAGTACAGCATTGATGAGTTTTGGGGTGATCTTAAAGGGTGGGTTAAAGAGGAAGAGACGTATGCGTTTATGGCTTCCATTCAAAAAGAGATTTTAGAGATGTTTGATCTGCCCATTTCCATTGGTGCGTCCAGTTCTAAGTGGATTGCCAAATTAGCAACCGATTTTCGAAAACCCTATGGCCTGACCTTGGTTCCTAAAGATGAGATCGCTTCATTTGTCTCTTTAATGCCCATCGCCACGTTTCCAGGCATTGGTCGTGTGCTTCAAAAGAAGTTTGAGAGTTACGGCATTGCCACCTTGGGCGAAGTGTTGGAGCATCAGAAGCTCGTCTTGGCGTGGGGAACCATTGGTAAAGATCTCATCGCGCGCATCAGTGGCGTCGATAACGAACCTGTTGTCACGAAGCGAGATCGCCGTTCCATCGGTATTTCACGCAATTTTCATGTGATTCACAACCGAGAGGAGGTGTTACGCCGTGCCATCATTCTCTCACGTCACCTCTCCTATACGATTGCCAAGCTTGATCTACATCCAAGCACCTATTATCTGTACATGCGTTATGAAAATGGGATCTCCTCTAAAATCTCTCAAACGCTTGATCGCTCTTTCAGCGAGGGCGTTTACCGTGAGTGGGTGATAGAGACGGTTGCATCGCTTGATACCCATCCGCATTATGGGATTTTGCATCTTGGCTTGGCGCTTTCAAATTTCATTACACCCACCCAAACCAAGACCTTTTCGCTCTTATATGCCAAGGAAGATGAAAAATCAAAACGCCTGTCCGAAAAGCTAACCAAACTACGCGATAAGTACGGTGCTGACATCATCCGAAGTGGGGCTGAGAAACAAGAAAATAGCCCAGATTAAGGGTGTGATGATTTTACATGTAAACGAAAAAGGTAGGTCGCTTTTGCGCTTGGCTAGAGCGATTTCCCTGTCAAGGCATTGTGCATTTGTGCCCAATAGAGTGCAATGATTTGATGCGTTTTGGCAGCAACAAGGTTGAGTTTAAAGAGTCCATTTTCACACTGTTCACATTTTCCAAGCTGCAAGGCTAAAGCTTCATGGGAGAGGCGATCAAGATTGTATCGTTTATGGTGACATGCTGATTGCGAACAGCTTAGGGTGCCTGAGATCATCTTGTAACTCCTTTGGATTTCTATAGAAGCATTATAAAGAGTGATTGTTATATTTGTGTTGCATTTGGATTTAGGTTGAATTGTGTGCGTTTTACATGTAAGACGTGTGAATAATTGATATATTTAGTAGGGTATAAACCTTATGTATTACTTAGAAAATTATTTTATAAGCTTCGATGCGTTATTCTATTTGCGTGGGCATTAAATACTAAAATAGGGTTACAGCAATATGAGTGAATGCAATCTTTTAGATGTTCTTTCCAATAAAAAAGTACTCTGCGTGGAAGATGAAGCCTGTATCTTGAACAATATTATGGAGTCTTTGGAGCTCTTTTTTGGCAAAGTGGTCGGTGTGCGAGATGGTATCGAAGCACTGGATGAAGCCCAAAGCAATCTGTACGATGTCATCATGCTTGATATCTCCATTCCGCACCTTGATGGGCTGGATGTTGTAAAAAAAATCCGCGAATTTGATAAAAAAATTCCTATTATTATCCTCTCTGCACACACAGAACAAGAGTATCTTTGGCGGGCAGTGGAGCTTAAAATCACACGCTATTTGATAAAACCTTACGACAAAAATGCCCTTATTAAGGCGTTGGAAGATGTTGCGTTGGAGTTGATTGGGCATACGCCCATGCTTCAAATAACCTCTGAATGCAAGTATGATTTTTGTAAAAAGACCATATGTTGCCATAATGAATTGGTGCATCTTTCCAAAAGTGAAAGCAGGCTTTTAGAGTACTTCTTAAAACGTCCCAACCAAACCATTACGTATGAACAACTGTTTGATTACATGTGGGAGTTTGAGCAACCGAGTAAAGAAGCCCTCAAATCGATTGTCAAAGAGCTTCGGAAAAAAGTTGATAACACATTTATTAAAAACCTTTATGGCGTAGGGTACGTGTGTGAAATATAGTTTTAAAATGATCGTTGCGCTTTTTGTCGTGCTGTATGCCGTCATTACGCTACTGTTTTTCAATTTTTACCGTGAACTCGCACTCAAAGATGCCAGACAAGAGGCCTTTTTTGTCTTAGATACCATGAACGCTATTCGCGATTATGTCTCTTTGGTACAGCGACCTTTGATAGAAGAACTCAAAGCGAAAAAACTTTTAGTCGCTGACTTTTTCGATCCCAGACTTCTCTCCTCTTCTTACATTACACGCGCCATTTACAACATTCAAAAAGAGAAAAAAAATATCAATTATGACTATAAACTGGTTGCAACCGATCCTCTCAACCCCGACCACGAGGGCAATGCATTTGAAAATGAGATTTTGGAGAATTTTAAAGAGGGAAAAACAAAAGAGTACTCAAGCATCATTAAAGAGGAGGGTACCCGCTATTTTTATGTGAGCCTTCCCATTCATAACTCGCAAGAGTCCTGTTTGCAGTGCCACACGACGCAAAGTGCTCCAAAAGCGATGATAGCGCAGTACCATCATATTCCAACATTTGAGAGTAAAGTGGGCGATGTCATAGCAATGCTCTCGTTAAAAATTCCTGTCTATAGCATTTTGACCTACCATGTCAAAGAGTTTATTGTGGGTGGGACGGTGATGCTCATTGTCTTCATTGTCTTTATTTTATTTATCTATAAAATTTACCGAAATGAACAACGCCTCAACGAGAAAACAAGCATGCTAATGATGAGTCAAAACCGCCTCGCTTCGATGGGTGAGATGATCGGTAATATCTCGCATCAATGGCGGCAACCTCTCGCTCAAGTAGGGTCGATTTTGATCAATCTTGAACTGCACAGCGACAAAGATAAACTCACCAAAGAGAAGGTTACCCAAAAGATTAAAGAGGCCAATGAACAGCTTGTTTTTATGTCAAGCACCATTGATGATTTTAAAAACTTTTTTGTGCCTAATACCTCTCAAAAAGAGTTTAGTGTGCAAGAGGTCATTTACAGAGCCCAAAAACTGCTCAGTGCCTCTTTGGAAAAATATGCGATTCACGTTTGTGTTGAAATTCAAACGAACTTTACGCGGTTTGGGCATGCAAATGAGATTGTGCAAGTGCTCATTAATATTATGAATAATGCCAAAGAGGCATTTTTAGCCCATGAGATTAAAGAGCGAAAGATAGAGATTACCGCTTTTTTACAAAATGGCATATCGGTGATTACGGTGCAAAACAATGCAGGGCGCATTGATGATGCGGTGATTGACAAAATTTTTGATCCCTACTTTACCACCAAAGAGTCCAGCAGTGGATTAGGGCTTTATATGAGTCAGATGATCATTGAAAAAAATGGTGCTACCTTGCGTGTTGAAAATGTTGATAACGGCGTAATTTTTACAATAATCTTTTAATTTAGAGAGTTCTTTTAGAACTCTTGACACGCGTTTAAAGCAAAGCTTTAAACACTACGTTAACACTAGGTTTTCTTCGGCAGAAAGCCCACATACCGCTGTTATTTTACATTTAACACAAATTTAATACTTCCCCCCTTTTCTCCCCTTTTTTCCTGATAGTATTTCCAATGAGGCATTCGTGCTGGTTGATCTTTAAATCATCGATATTTTTTCATGCCCACTGAAAAAGTGTAGAAGATTTGGAATTCAATTTTTCAAAGGAGGAAACATGAAAAATTGGGACAAAGTGTTACTTGGTTTATTCATGTGCATCAATCTCTTTTCCGTAGGCTTAAACGCTGAAGGGATGGAGGGTATGCAAATGACTAAGGAAGCGAGAGGGGTAATTGCTAATCCGAAGGGGACTAAGGAGAGTAGAGGCGTTACTTCTTTACAAGACTACATCGTAGAAGAGCAAGCCATGTATGACTGGCTCTTTAAAAACCATCCTATTTTTACAAAATACGGTGGAAAAACAGTTGGAAAGCTTGATGTTGCAGATCGTGGCCATGAGTGGTTGGCAGAAGGTCGCGGTAAAGACTTTTCAAAAGCGAGTAAACGTGGTGCGGACAGTGAGAGTTCAATGATGTACAGAGTTGCTCGAACATCCACACTAAGCTATCCCAATAAATTTATTGGGCCAGAAAAATGCGGTGAGTGTCACCCTGCACAATATGAGACATGGAGCAGGTCACGACACTCAACGACGATACGCTTTCCAGGCGAGCATCCAGAGGTTAACAACAAATTAACCGATCCCGTCTTTGAGAGCGATACAGCACCTATTTTACCACAAGGTATTACCCCCGATGTCATTTACTGTACCGTTGGGCATATCCGAACCAAATTTGGTTACTTTGATGCATGGCTACTTCGTGGCACGTACCATGTTGAGGGTGGTCTTCTTAAAAATGGTACCGGTCAAATTGTCGCGGGTGCAAACCAATGGCAAAGAACATGGGCGCTCAACCTAACCCCTGAGGTTGCAAAGAAAATCAAAAAATTTGTCCCTGATTTTCCTGTAACATTAGCAGAGTATGGTGACAATGGTGGTTATGTAAGAGGTTTAGCATCGTATGCGGCTAAATACAAAAAATCAATGGCGTTCCAAGCATCTACTTCTTACTGTGAAGTGTGCCATCCATGGAAGTTTGATTTTAAAAACCAAAACGAGTTCTATTCTGCACTCGGTAATGCCAAAGAGCTTCAAAAACACACCATCTCTAAAGGTGTCTCTTGTGAAGAGTGTCATGGTGCGGGCGGTCACTTAGAAGGTGGGTCAGGTCTTTTGATCTCAAACTGTGAGCGTTGTCACCAACGATTCGGTTACAGTCCAGATTTGGCTAAAAGTAATCCAGCCAATGCGGGTAAACCTGATCTCTCTTTGAGCTCTAAGTTTAAATCAGCCGGTCCTGGTTGTGGAACGGAAGGTTCTCAAACCTACTTTACGGCTCACTATGAAAAAGGTATGCGTTGTGCGACCTGTCATGATCCTCATGATGTTACGGGTAACGTCACGGGCGAGAAAGACCTTAAAGGGGTGAGTTACAATGCAAATCAAGGCTATTTGAGTTCTCTTTATACCAAACCAAAACTCAAAAAAGATTGTGTGGATTGTCATAAAGAGCAAGGATACATTGCTTCCAAATCCGATACACACAGCAAAAACAGTTGTGCAACCTGCCATATGCCATTTATGATGAGTTGTGAAAACTTCTATGCAATCCAATTCCAAGATCAAGCAGGATTTGATACCCAAAGAAGGTCTCATATCTGGAAAATTGATGTCGATCCAAAACGTAAATCTTTGGTTGCAGGCTCTACCGCAACGGGTCCAAAAGATTTTAAAGATTGGCATTTTGAACGAAACGATGAAGGTCGTAACTTTGTAGATCTTATGTGGTCATGTGCACGTACAACATGGGCAGATAAAGAGCAAGTCGAGGCAAAAGGGTGTCACAGTCCTGTTGTGTCAGAACTCAAAGAGACACTTCACTTCAAAGATCAAAAACAAGCGTACGATGAAGTTATGGGTTGGCAAACACCGGTGAAAGAGAAATTTACACAGGTTAAAGTGGGCATCCAAGGACTTTACGCCATGCTTGAAGTTAAAAAACTCGCTCCATCGGATAAAACCAGAGTATACGAGTTGATTGAAAAAGCGCAAGAGACGGTAGACCTTCTTGAAAAAGATGGTTCATGGGGAATGCACGGTTTCAAATACACGAAACAAAGACTTGATGCTTCGATTGAGTATATCAATGAAGCACAAAGAATTGTGAACAAAAACCTAAAATAGGTGTTGCACGCGTTGTGCGACTTTAAAGAGAGCTATGGATTTCATAGCTCTCTTCATTTTACATGTAAAGGTATTAAGATGATGCGTAAACAACCACTCTCAACAGGATTATTTGTATTTATTTGTTTGGTTTCTGGGGCGCTTGCTGGTGAGCTAAAAACACAAGTACAAAAAGAGTCATACAGCATTGGTGTCTCTACGGGCAGCTATATTTCCAATCAACTTTTTGAACAATCAGAGCTTGGCGCAAAATCTGACGTTGAGGCGTTAATTGATGGTTTTATTGATGCCCTCAAAAAACAACAAAAACTAAGCGATGAAGAGATTGTGAACCAACTCAATAACCGCGCAGAACTCCTTAACAAGGTCTCTCAAGAGCGTTTCAAACAAGCGTTAGATCAAAACATTGCCGAGGGCAAAAAATATTTAGCCCAAAATGCAAAAAATAAAAAAGTAACGACGACTAAATCAGGATTGCAATACGAAGTGCTTACGTTAGGCGCGGGTGCAAAGCCTCAAAAAGAGAGCATTGTGCTGATGAATTATAAAGCGTATTTGGTGAATGGCAAAGTGTTTGATGACACCTATGCGCGCAAAGAGCCATCGCATCTCTCGATGATTAATATTGTGGATGGATTGCAAGAGGGTTTGATGCTGATGAATGAGGGTTCTAAATATAAATTGGTCATCCCCAGCGAGCTTGCGTATGGCAATGCAGATATGCAAGAGATTCCAGGCGGTTCGACCGTTATTTTTGAAGTAGAGTTGATGAAAGTGCTTAAACCAGGTGAGCTTGCCAACAGTGCAAAACCACTTAGCGAAGAGGAAATGAAGCAAGCTCACGGTATCGAGAAAAAGAAACTGTAAGCCTTGCGTATTCATCTACATGAATTGGAGGAGAAGATGGAAAATGACGGGAAAAGAAGAGCTTTTCTAAAAGTTTTAGGTCTTGGTTCTGTGACATTGGGCACTGCGGGTTACAGTGTTGTCAGTGAAGCAGGGAAAGCAGAGAAAAAACCGCATTACGGGATGATTTTTGATCAAAACAAGTGTGTGGGATGTACCGATTGTGAAGTAGCGTGTCGAAAGGTGAATGACGTTCCGCAGGGACAAGTGCGTCTGTATGTTGAAAATAAAACCGATCCTGCCACACCGATGGATAAAAAGTATGTGCGTGTTTCGTGTCAGCAGTGTGAAGATGCTCCGTGTGTTGCAGTGTGCCCCAGTAAAGCGTGTCACAGAGATGCTAAAACGGGGATTGTTACGATGAATCCTGATGATTGTATCGCCTGTAAATACTGCATTGTGGCCTGTCCGTACGATGTTCGTTTTATCAATAAAAAGACCAAAGCGGCTGAAAACTGTAACTTTTGTCTGGGTACCAATTTGTCTAAAGGCAAAGAGCCTGCATGTGTGGAGTCGTGTAAATACAAAGCGCTCGTATTTGGTGATTTGAACGATGAAAATGCGTATATCAATCAGATCTTACATGTAAAAGATTCCGTGCGCATAAAACCAACGTATGGAACGAAACCGAGTTTGCGCTACATACCTGTTGTCAAGGTGGGGGTGTAATATGAATGGTGCAATGAATTTTACCTACGGATTTTCACATGGCGTGGAGTGGGGCTGGCCGATCGCGGTGTATCTTCTGTTAGCGGGTATATCAGGGGGTGCTTTGATTGTTGCTTTGTTGGTACGTTTTTACAAAAAACAACAGGTTGATACACCTCTTTTAAAAGCCGCCTCTTTGGTTTCGTTTGCCACGATTGCTTTGGGTATGGTCTTTTTGGTGGGCGATTTGGAAAAACCACTCTATTTTTGGAAGATTTTGATTCACTATAATTTCGCTTCGGTGATGTCGATTGGTGTTATGGCCATTTCGATTTATATTCCGCTGACGTTGGTGATGTGTCTGTATCTGTTTGAGAAAGAGATTTCGATAGTACTGGCAAAAAAGAGCAAACGTGTGGGTTATTTTGAGATGGTTATGCGTATTTTGACACGCTTTCGTCCTTTGGTTGAAGTGTTGAGCGTCATTTTTGCTGTGATTATTTGTGCCTATACAGGCTTTTTAATTTCGGTTCTGGTACGCTTTCCTATTCTCAATACAGCAATTCTTCCAGCACTCTTTGTCGTTTCGGGGCTTTCCGCAGGTACCGCGTCTGCTGGCATGGTCGCTTCGTGGTTGTTTAAAGAAGAGATACACTCCAGTGACCTTAAGACGCTTCATACCATTGAGTGGCCGATTATGGCGGTTGAAATCATGCTGATTGGGATGTTGTTTGTCTCGCTACTTGTGGGCAATGAGTTTCAACAAATCACCACGGTTGCGTTTAAAAGTGGCCTCTATGCGACGCTTTTTTGGGTAGGCGTGATGGGTGTTGGCTTTGGGCTTCCTCTGGTGCTCAATTTTGCACTGGGCAAACAGATCGCCCATTCACAGATGGCATTTTACCTCTGTGGTATGGCGAGTGTTTTAGGCGTTTTATGCCTTCGCATGTTCATTATTTACGCAGGACAAACGTTTGGAATCTGATTTTGAATACGCTTTTAAAGCAAAGCTCTAAAAGCTACGCTAACACTGGGTTTTCCTCAGCGGAAGGCTCGCGCACCTTTGGTGCTTTTGGTTTATTTTGATAGTAAAGGTTTAGCATGAAGTTTATAGCCATTTTAGGAAAACTCTTTCTTTCGTATCCGTTTATCCTCTTCATGTTGTTTGTTTTGGGTTTGGGTGCTGGTGTTGCAACATTTATTGAGAGTGTTTACGACACCCAAAGCGCTAAAGTGTTGATTTACGATGCTTCGTGGTATGAAGGGGTGATGCTTTTGCTCACCCTCTGTTTAATGGGCATTATCTATCAGAATAAAATGTGGAAAAAACTGGGTGCTTTTACACTGCATTTAGCCTTTGTCGCCATTTTAATTGGCGCAGCACTCACCCGCTATATGGGGTATGAAGGCGTTGTGCACATCAGAGAAGGGCTCAGCGAAAATGAGATGCTCAGCGTGAAGTCCTATTTTCAAATTAGAACCGAAAAAGAGGTGTTTGAGCACCCTCTTGCCCTTGCGCAAATGGGCAATAACACCTTTGCGTATCGTGAAATGATTGAAGGCAAAGTCTTACATGTAAACTACAAAAGCTTCCATGCTGGCTCCAAAGGGGAGCTTGGAACGTTACTGGTGGATGTCACCTACAATAACACAACACGAACCGCTAAAATAGAAGGTGGAGCAGGGTGGATTGAGCCTCCAACCGTGCTTCATTTTGAGGATGTCCAAATCGCTCTCTCCTGGGGTTCAAAAGTCGAGGAACTCCCTTTTGCTCTCAAATTGGTTGATTTTCAGCTTGAGCGTTATGCCGGATCTCAAAGTCCCTCATCGTATGCCAGCGAAATTGAAGTGCAAGACAAGGCGGCGTCTATCACCTTGCCGTACCGCATTTTTATGAACCATCCCCTGACCTATAAAGGGTACACATTTTTCCAATCTTCGTACGACAAAGATGAGAAAGGAACAATCTTGGAGGTTAACAAAGATCCTGGCAAATGGCCAACGTATGCGGGTTATTTTCTGCTTTGTGTCGGATTTGTGGGTAACTTCTTTACCAAAGGAAGTCGTTTTGTCAAACTTCGAGCGTTTCTTCAAAAAAGCGCTTTAGTCTCTCTTTTACCCCTGATCCTTAGCGCAACAACACTTTTAAAAGCTGACACCACCGATGCTCTTGAGTTGTTTCGTAAAAATTCATTAGAGCATGCCAATGGTGCGTTTAGCGCTCTGTTGGTGCAAGATTATGCTGGGCGAATCAAGCCTATTAGCACCGAAGCGGTTGAAATTATCCATAAAATAACAGGAACGGGCTCACTTTTTGGGCTCTCTCCTGAGCAGATGATCTTGGGAATGAGCTCCAATGCCGCCCTTTGGCAAGAGCAACCCATCGTCAAACTCTCTAATGCGAGCATTAAAAAAGTACTGGGGTTAACCCCTGAAACGGAGTATGTGAGCTTCGCCTCTATGTTTGATGAAGAGGGCTACTACAAACTGGCAAAGCAGGTGAGCGCTGCCAATCAAAAAGCTGGGTCCAAACGCGATACGTTTGATAATGATGTGATTAAATTCGATGAAAAACTCAATATCGCCTATCTCACGCTCAAAGGGGATTTCTTTAAATTTATCCCCATTCCCAACGATCCTGCGCATACGTGGGTAGCGCCCAATGATGCTTTTAACCATCCGTTAGTAAGCCACGATGTTAAAAGCATGCTCAATGACTACTTTGTAGCGCTTCAAGAGGGCATTTCAACCAACCAATGGGAGAATGCCAACAGAATACTTGCACAGCTCAAAGAGAACCAACGTACGCTCAGTGGTGACATTGTTCCAAGCAAGACACGCGTGCAGGCTGAGGTACTTTACAATCATATGGGGCTGTTTCAAAAACTGGTTGGTGTTTACTTCCTTCTCGGCTTTGGTGCATTTGCGCTGGCGGTCTTTTCCATCTTTACATGTAAACGCTATCTTCGTCTTGAGAAAGGTGTTTTATCTCTTTTTATCGTAGCCTTTATGATGCATACCTGTGGGTTGGCGCTTCGCTGGTACATCTCAGGGCATGCGCCGTGGAGTGATTCGTACGAGTCGATGGTTTACATCGGTTGGTCGGCAGCTTTTGCGGGTGTGATGGTTTTTCGCAAATCCATTCTCTCCTTAGCCGCAGCCGCGATACTTGCGGCGATCGTAATGCTGGTGGCGCACATGAGCTTTGTCAATCCGCAAATCACCAATCTCGTTCCGGTTTTAAAATCGTACTGGTTGACCATTCACGTCTCGGTTATTACGGCAAGCTACGGCTTTTTAGGGATGGGCGCACTGCTTGGCTTTATCACATTGGTGCTGATGACACTTAAAAATACAAAGAATGAATCCGTTATGAATGACCAAATCAGGCATTTGGTTGCGATCAATGAAATTAGCTTGATTATCGGGCTTTGCATGCTGACCATTGGCAACTTTTTTGGAGGCATCTGGGCGAATGAGTCGTGGGGACGCTACTGGGGATGGGACCCAAAAGAGACATGGTCGTTTGTCTCTATCATCGTTTACGCGCTCATCTTGCATCTTCGATTTATCCCTAAAGTAAACAGTGTTTATATCTTTTCGATTGTCTCACTTTTAGGGTACAGCTCCATTATGATGACCTATTTTGGGGTCAATTTTTACCTCACAGGCATGCACTCTTACGCAGCATCGGGGGAAAATCCAGCCATTCCTAGTTTTGTGTATGAGACATTTATGGTAATTTTCTTAGTTTGTGCGCTAGCATATCGTGGACGAAATGTTAAGAGTGTTTAATTTACATGTAAAGGATACGGTATGAATTATATGTACGTGTTAGGGTTTCACATCATGGCAATGATGTCATGGATGGCGGTGATGTTTTACCTCCCAAGACTTTATGTTTATCACAAAGAGAATATGCACAATGAGGGTTTTGTTGCGGTGGTCAAAGTGCAAGAGTACAAACTCTATAAATACATCGGTCTTCCCTCATTTTGGGCGACTATTTTTAGCGGCGCTTTGTTGATTTACCTCAATCCCCCACTTCTTGAACAACCATGGATGTTAGCGAAACTTTTTGTACTCGTTCTTTTAAGCTTTTATAGTTTTAGTATGGAGCATTACAGGCTCACATTGGAACGCAATGAGTGTGCGCATGGTGGGCAATTTTTTAGAGCCTACAATGAAGTCCCCACCTTGCTTTCGATCCTGATCGTAGGTTACGTGATTGCGAAAGATGTTCTCCCTTATTTTAGTGTCGCTATCGTCCTCTTTTTTGGTCTAATTATCTACAAAATTGCGACATTAGAAGAGAATCCAGCCGTTGTTATAAAGGAAGAAAAATGAAAAAAGAGCTCCTCATCTTAATGGTCTGTGCGGTGATGGCACAGGCAGGTTTTATCAAAGAGGGCATGGAAGCCAAAGAGAGCGGTGACCATCAAAAATTGGTTGAGATTTATGACAAAGCGTGCAATGAAGGCAAAGCTTCGGGGTGTTATAACTTAGGGGTGCTGTATGCCGAGGGAACGGGCAATGTCACGAAAGATTTTACGAAAGCCATCGCGCTGTATGAAAAAGCGTGCAGTGCTGATTTTGCTTCTGCGTGTTATAACTTAGGTGTTGTGTATGCAGGAGGCGTCAATGTCAAACAAGATTTTGCCAAAGCCAAAGCCTTTTATGAAAAATCGTGCGCGCAAGATGAAGGCTGTACCAACTTGGGTCTTTTGTATGCCAACGGTGCGGGAGTAAGTCAAGATTATGCCAAAGCGGCGGAGTTTTATAAAAAAGCGTGTAAAAATGAAGATTTGATGGGCTGTAATAACCTAGGCTTCCTTTTAGCAGGTGGACGTGGGGCACCCCAAGATTATAAAAAAGCGAGTGAATACTACCAAAAAGCGTGTGATGGTGATATCGCTGTGGGGTGTGATAATCTAGGGCTGTTGTATGCTGAGGGTAAAGGCGTTGCGCAAGATTATAAAAAATCAAGCCAATTTTACGAAAAAGCGTGCAAGAGTGGGTATGAGAAAGGGTGTAATAACCTTGGCATTTTATACGCCGAGGGAAAAGGTGTCAGTGCCGATAACACCAAAGCCAAAGAGCTCTTCAAAGGAAGTTGTGATAAAGGTTTAAAAGAAGGATGCGAGAACATCAAACTTTTAGAGGCGATTACGAAATAACAAGTTTACATGTAAAGGAAAAATGATGGTATTACGGGCAGTTTTCATACTATTTATTCTGCTAAATTCTGCGTATGCGCAGATGTTCCAAAGCGTTCCAGAAGCCAATGCAACGCTCATACAAACGGGTAAAGAGAAGTACGCGTGCCCCAACTGTGGGATGCATCTGGTGAAGTTTTACAAAACCAGTCATACGCATGAAAATCACCAGTACTGCTCCATTCACTGTCTTTACGAAGCAACGCAGGGTGTGATTCCAAAAGATGCCAAAGTGGTGGACACGATCACGTTAGAGCTGATTGATGTGAAAAAAGCGTTTTACGTTGTGGGAAGTCAAGTGCGCGGAACGATGTCTCGTACCAGCAGTTATGCCTTTGGCAGTGAAAAAGACGCACTCACTTTTGTTTCAGACAATGGCGGAAAAGTGATGAATTTTGAAGCGGCGTATGCGGTTGCTGCGGAGGATTTTCCCAAAGATTTTGCTAAACCCTCACTCGTGACACCCACCTCCAAAATCGAAGTGCCCAAAGATGCCAAATGCCCTGTATGCGGTATGTTTGTCGCCAAGTACCCGCAATGGGTTGCGATGATAGAGGGGGAGAAGAGATTTTATTTTGATGGTGTGAAAGATATGATGAAGTACTTTTTTTCACAAAAAATCAGCGCGGAAAAACTCTTCGTGAGCGATTATTATAAGCTCTCCAAACTGCCAGCGCAAAAAGCTTTTTATGTTCTGGGTGCCAATGTGTATGGACCGATGGGAGCTGAGCTGATTCCATTTGCAACGCACGAAGATGCCCTTAATTTTGCACGTGATCACACAGGTCAAAAGGTCATCTCTTTTGATGAAATCACCGAAGCGATCGTGAAAAGTCTATGAAATTTTTAGCCATGCTTGCCACCGCATTTTCGCTTCTGTATCTTGTGGTGGTGGTGCATGCGCTCAGCTTTTCCAGCGAGAAAAAAGTCGAAGAGATCGACGCTCTTGCTTTACATGTAAAAGATACCAAGATCGCTTTGAGTTTCCCTACCAACGCCTACCAAAGGTTTGTGTATGCTCCGTAAAAACTTTGTCGAATATGCGATTTTACTGCTCTTTAAAGATCGAAACGACCATCTTTTTAGCTTTCTCATCTTCTCGTTTATCGTCTTCATTTTAAGTTCGGTGCTGTTTATCTCCGATTCGTTGCAGTACGATCTGATTCAAAGCATCAAAGCTCAGCCTTCTATTGTCGTTGAGAACACAAGGGCGGGTAGGGCGTATCCGATGCATGAGGGGTATGTGTATGACATCGCTCAAATGGCGGGTGTGAGCAGTGTCGAAGGGGTGGTGGATGGGTATCACTATTTCGCGCAAAAACGTTTGTGGTTTCATGTCATCGGCGATGCCCATCTGGCTAAAGATGAGATGCTCATCGGTCAGGGTGTTCAAAAAGCGATGGCGGAGCTTTACTACGAAGATGAATTTCACTTTCTCACCGAAGAGCGACTGATTAACGTCAAAATTGACAAAATCGCTCCCAAGGGGACGAACATTATCTCCAACGATGCGATTTATCTGAATCCCAATACCGCACGCGCCGTTTTAGGGATGGAGATGGATGAGTACGCAAAGCTTTATGTCACCGTGCCAAACCCCAACGAAGTGGGGCAAGTTGCTCTCAAAATTGTCGAGATTTACCCAAGTGCCAAAGCGACCACACAAGCCGATGCCATAGGAGCAGTGCGCCATGTGTACTACTACAAAGGTGGCATATTTATGATTTTGTACGTGATTGCGTTGGTCTCATTTTTCATTTTGCTTAAAAATCAGGTCGGGCTCGTGTATGGCGAAAAGAAAAAAGAGATTGCGATTTTGCGAAGCCTTGGCTTTTGTATCAAAGACATCATCGCCCTTAAATTGATTCAAAACAGCGTGGTGTCCGTGAGTGCGTACCTTTTAGGTGTGGCGCTCGCTTACGTTTATGTGTTTGTCTTCAATGCTCCCTACCTTCGCAACATTTTCTTAGGAAGTGAGCTTGAAAATAGCATCTCCCTCACCTCCGTGGTCGATTTCAATCTGCTCTTTTTGATCTTTCTCTTTGGCGTGATTCCCTTCTTAGCCTTTGTCATTTTACCCGCGTGGAAAATTGCGATCAGCGACATGAGTGAGGCGGTGAAATCATGAGTAAAATCGTTATTCAAAACCTGAACAAGCTTTACAACCCCAACAAACCCAACGCTTTTTACGCACTCAAAAATATCAATCTTAGCATCGAAGATGGGCAAATTGTGATCTTAAAAGGGGTGAGTGGCAGTGGTAAAAGTACACTCCTTTCGCTTATCGGAGGGCTGAGTAAACCAAGCTCTGGCGAGATTTTGGTGAACAATCAAAACATCGCCAAACTGCCCGACATCATGAGCTCTGCCTTTCGTCACCAAAAGATAGGTTTCATCTTTCAGTCGTTCAATCTTTTAGAGGGTTTGAGCGTTTATCAAAATATCTTAGCCCCCTTGGCTTTGACAAAACTAGGCAAAGAGGCGATGCACGAAAAAGTAAACCAAGCGATGCAACTTGCCAACATCGAGCATAAAAAAGATCAAAACGTGGGCAGTTTAAGCGGTGGCGAGAGACAACGCTGTGCGATTGCACGAGCGGTGGTGATGGAGCCAGAGATTATCTTAGCCGATGAACCAACCGCCAATTTGGACAAAGAGAATTCGTTCATCTTCATCGAAATTTTGAAAAAATTTAAGCTCCTTCATAAAACCGTCATCATTGCCACCCACGATACACTGTTTGATGATCTAGCGTGCATCGACAGGTGTGTACAGATGCGCGATGGTGAGCTTTTGGAATGAGTATCTTTCTCTCCAATGAGATCATCGTTTTTTTACTGATTGAGCTGATTCTCATTGTGTTGATGGCGATTTCGCAGGTGAATATCGTGAGTATTTTGCGCCATTGGGATTTTGATGCGACCACACCCTTGCAGTATGCGCTGGAGAAAAAGAACTATCTGGTCAATACGATTCTCTATTTTACCGTTACATGTAAAGTGATTTTGTTTCTCTTTTTTATCCAATCGCTCAACTCCTTAGCGGGCATTGTGCCTGGTGCCATGTGCTCCGCAGGCGTTGTCGGGGCAAATCATTATGGCAACGCGCTGTTGCTGTTGAAATTACTGCTCATTTTTGGTTTTGGACTCTGGCTGATTGTCAATAAACTCGATCTTGCTTCCATTACCTTTCCCTACCTAAAGCGCAAATACCTTCTGTTTACCCTGCTATTCATCGGTGTTTTAGGCGAATTTATACTTGAGATTCTTTACTTTTCCAACATTCCACTCACCGTTCCCGTCTTTTGCTGTACGGTCGTGTTTCAAGCGCCAAGGCTTCCTTTTGGTTACACCCAAACGCTTTTAGTGCTCTTTTTTTACATTCTCTTTGGCGCGATTTTGCTTCTAAATTACCTCAAACAGACGATGGCAAGTTTTACATGTAATCTGCTTTTTTTGTTCATCGCCTACTATGCCATCACCTATTTTTTCGGACTTTATATCTACGAAATGCCCAACCACAAGTGCCCGTACTGCATGCTTCAAAAGGAATATTATTACATCGGGTATCTCATCTGGGGCTCGCTTTTTTTAGGCATTTTCTTTGGCATCATGCCCTTTTTGATCGAGCAAATTACCCAAAAATCGTACGTCTATTTGCTCAAATACGCTTCCCTTTGCCTTATCATCACCGCACTCGTGTGTAGCGTCTACGTGGTGCGCTATTACCTGATGACGGGGGTCTTTCTATGATGAAGTCCTCGTTTGCCACGGTAGTGCTTTTAGGGGTGATTGCTTTGCTGATTTTTACAATGGACATCAGTGAAAGCCGTGTCTTCGTACGTCATGGCAATACCCAAAAAGAGCCTTTAGAGATTGTTTTGGAAAAATACATCTGCACCGAAAGTCGCGTACCCATCGTCGATCTGTTCAACTCTGCTCAAGCGATTCTCCCCAATGGCGATACCTACTTTTTTAATGATGTTGGCAATGTACTTCTTTGGCTAGCACGGCAAAAAAACCAAGATAAGATTGTCGTTTGGGTCTATGCCCAAGATACCAATCGCTACGTTTTGGCACACAATGCGTGGTATTCACGCGTAGAAATTACACCCATGGGGTATGGTTTTGGCGCGTATGAATACCATGCGTATGGAAGAGCGGATTACTACTTTAGCGAAGTCCAACGTTTTGCTCTGCGCGGTGAAACTCTGCTTCACCCGATGGTCAACGCCCTTTTAACACGCAATAAACTCTAAGAAGACTTTTTACATGTAAAAGGTCTCAAAGCGTTATAGGCTTCTTTAGACTTTATAAATGAGCACATCACTTTGCGATTTTTCCAAAAGGTCAAAGGCAAAAAAGCTAATGTTTCCGGTGGTGTGAATCGCGACAAGGTCGGCTTTGAGATCTTTATGATTCTCTTCAAAACGTTCAGAATTTAAAAGGTCTTTGCGTACGATGGGTATGACCTGTTTGGCAGAAACATCGAGCGTTTGAATAAAGATGTTGAGTTCCGTCTCGGCAGCTTTTCGGCTTTGGTCGTGAAAGTTGATGATTTCCTTCTCATTAAAACCGTACATCCCGAGTCTAAACTCAAAGGGCACGCTGTAAAGATGCAGTAAAATCAATAAAGACTCAGGAAAGAGGTGCGCAAGATGGGAGATCATATGCATCGAGTCTTTGGACAAATCCGTAGGAATCAGAATCGTGTTATAGGCGCGATTGTCATGATTTTTAGCCACCAAAACAGGAATGCGTGACTCTCTAATAATCGCTTTGGTATCGGAGCCAATAAAAATAGCTTCGATAGGGTGTTTGTCTCGATTATCGCCAATCAGAACAATCTGAGCGCCAATCGTTTGCGCCACAATGGCGACGACGTTCTCAACACTGCCTTCCAAACAGTGAAAATGCTCTTTGCGTAACGTTGGGTAGTGCGAGAGTAGGGTATCCCAACAGTGCTCTTTGATAAAATCACTGTTTTTATTTTTCTGAAAAAACATGGTTTCAACGACATGCACAATATGAATAACCGCGTGCGTTTTTTCCGCAAAATCAATCGCTTTTTTGAGGACGGCAGTGCTACTTTCTGAAAAATCAGTTGCCACTAATAGTGTAAATTTTTGCATTATTTTCTCCTAGGTAGTGTTGATTTTAGTCCTAAAATAGACCATTTTTGGGGTATAACCTATTATAACTTCTTTCATTAAACGTGTCAATTTTAAGCAATGCAAGAGCCATCAAGAGGCGATTTATTGCCGTTTTTCTCTTTGTTCTGAGTGAAAATCTAAGCGGGTTTTGACTTATACTTGAGTGTTAATCTTGAGAATGAAGCATTTAAAGTAGTCTGTTTGAGGTTATGAAAGCGTGGCCAAATTTGCTATTTTAAGCGTTGGCGAGAGGGTGTAGGAATCGAACCTACCAGCAGACGGTCAACCGCCCACCCAATCGGCTTTGAAGGCCGTGGTGCACACCAGAGTCACATACCCCCCACAAAAGGAGAAATATTTTAACCAAGTCAACGTAAAAAAGAGCTTTATGGAGGGTCTATGGGTGCAGCTTCTCTTAGTATCGAACCGCAAGCGTGTCTGAAAAGCACGGAGGGAGATGGTTTTAGTTTACATGTAAAGCGTGAGATGCGAGCAAAAAAGAGAATGACCCAGCTAATCTTTCATCCTCTCTTCAAGCTTTTTTGCCCCAAAAGAGATAGGGTAGGTGAGCATGAGATACCCAATGCCTAGTGGTATGTAACTCTCTAAGGTTGAGTACGTGTAAGCATTGACCTCTTGGGCGTTCATGGTAAACTCACTGATCGAGATGATGGAAAGCAAGGATGAGTCTTTGATGATGGACGCAAACTGACCCGTCAGAGGAGGGATAATTCTTTTATAGGCTTGGGGAAAGATGATATAACGATAGGTTTGAAACGGGGTAAACCCCAGTGATTGTGCGGATTCGTACTGACTTTTGTGGATGCTTCGTAAGCCTGCTCTGATAATCTCACTCACATATGCCCCTGAAAACAGAGCAAGAATCACCGTTCCCACGATGTAGCGATTATTAAAGCCAAGGTTGTTGGCAAAGACATAAAAAAATATCAAGATTTGCACCAAAAGAGGCGTTCCCCTGATAAGCTCGATATAAAACCGTGAAAAAAACCGCAAAAGAATCACCTTGGAATTTTGCCCATACGCAAAAAAAACCCCGATAATAAGGCTTAAGATCAAGGCAAAAAAGGAGATAACAATCGTCATGAAAAAGCCATCGATAAACTTCTGTTTGTATGCGTAGATCGTATCCCAGTGAAACTCATACGAGATAGCCATAAACATGCTGTAAACGATGGTGGTGATGATGCACGTAAGAAGTAAAAAGTTAAAAATATAAACGCTTTTTTTCGTTTTGACACTCTCTTTTTGGTCAATGACTTGTATGAAAAAATCGTTTACATGTAAAATGGTTTTGCCTTAAAAGAAAAATGGAATACCAAGCGTATCAAACGTAGCTCTGGCTTCTGCAAGGTATTTTTGAGACAATGCGTCAAACGTGCCGTCGCTTTTAGCCTGTTTGATAAACGCATTGACGTGCTCTCGTAGCTCTTCATTGCCTTTTTTGATAGCTACACCCCAGTATTCAGGTTTTTCTTGAAATGGTTTCAACAGTGCCACGGTTGTGTTTTTATGATTTGTCCAGTTTTTATAGATGGTGAGTTGGTCATACAAAAAGCCATCGGCCTTGCCCTGTATCACTTCTAGCACGGCGGCATTTTCTTTATCGAAGACTAAAAGCTCAGCATTTTTAAGGTATTGGTTTGCATAAAGATGCCCCGTTGTCCCTTTTTTCACCGCAATCTTTTTGCCTTTTTGATTTAACGCTTCTATGTCTTGAATGTTACTGGTTTTATTCGCCAAAATTGCCAAGTTTGATTGTGCGTAGGGAATCGAAAAATCGACCGTTTTTTGGCGCTCCTCTGTCATCGTCATCGACGAGATAATGAGGTCGATTTTCCCCGTTTTCAAAGAGGGAATCAGCCCATCCCACGCAATATTTTCGATTTGTACTTCACGCCCTAGGTATTTTCCAAGCGCCATTGCAAAGTCCACACTTACACCCGTGGGTGTTCCATTTTTATCACTCATTTCAAAAGGAGGGTATTGTAACTCCATGCCAACGATGAGTGGTTTTTCGGCTGAATTTGCAAGCGTTATAAAAAGAGTAAGCCCAATGAAAACGTTGATAAGTTGCTTGAACATCCACTTTCCTTTTTGAAGAGATTTCTCTATTGTATTCAGAGTTTTCTTAGGGATTGGTTAGGAAATTAAAGAGAAAAAATGTCAGGGGTACGCGTTTGACTTTTTACATGTAAAGATCTTAGGGTACGCATCGTTCCAATTCTCAGATTTGTAATTTATTTGGATCAAGAAAAATGCAAAAAAAGAGCTTTATAGAGAATAAAGTTTGCTTCACTTATAATGAATGAAACTTTAGAAGAGGGGGGAAAGTCAAATATGTTTCGTATACTTATGCTCACTTTTTTCCCTCTTTTTGTCTGGGCAGCGCAAGCCAATACCGGTGAAAATATTTGGGTCAAAGTAGGGCAGATTTACGGCATTGAGCCACGCCTTTTGTACTCCATCGCCAAAGTAGAAAGTGACCTTGATCGCTATGTGGTTGCGTTTAGTGCCAACAAAATGACCCCGAAGCAAGCGCAAGATCTCAGTACGTTTTTACGGCAAAAAGGGATTGAGAGTAAGCAGTATTCTCAAGTCATTGCGATTAAGAGCAAAAACAAGTACGAAGCGAGCCATGTGGTGCATTTTCTCTACACCAACAACTACCCTCGTTTTGACATGGGCATCATGCAGATCAACTCCATTCATAAGCCGCTTCTTGATAAAGCCAACATCTCGTTGTACGATCTTTTTGAACCCAAGATCAACATTCAGGTGGGAGCTTATATCTTAGCGACCTGCTTTGCGAGACACAAAAACAACAAAGACGCCATCAACGCCTACAATGGCAAAATTGATGACAATCCTTACTCTGCCAAAGTCTTTAAAGAGTTTCAAAAACTTTACAGCTCATACCAAAAAGATAAAACAAAACTCTACTACCGCAATCCATCATAATTCGCCTAAACGGTATCCTACCTCTTTAATCATCTCTATGGCACCTTCAGGGAGTTTTTTCCTTAAACGCTTAATGAGAGCTCGCATGTTAAGGACACTCGTTTCATCGCCTTCCCAGACATACTCCTCAAGCTCACTAAAGGTGACAACGCGGTGTCGGTCTTTGATGAAAAGGTCTAAAAACATCCCCTCTTTTTTAGCCAGCTTGATCTCTTCCATGCTTGGATCAAACAGACGGTGATTGGCGTAGTCATAACTGTACCCGATCCAAAGGTTGATGGTAGAAGAGGGCTTATGGCAGAGCTTTTTCACTTTTTGGACGAGTTCATAAATGAAGAAAGGTTTTTTGAGGTAGTCATCGCAACCGATCTCATACGAGGCTTGAATTTTCTCCAACTCATGGTTAGAACTCATGATAATGGCAGGAATCTCTTTGTGGTAGATACGCACCGTCTCTAAGATGGAGAGCCCATCGATGGAAGGGACATTGATATCTAAAATAAAGCAGTGGTAGCCTCGGTTGAGTGCGTCCAGTGCTTTTTCACCGTCCATAAAAAGATCGACCGTGTAGCCCTCTTTGGTGAGGACACTTTTGATGACATTGGCAAGGCGTTCGTTATCTTCTAAAACCAATATTTTCATGATATGTTTCCTAGTATGATGGTAAAGCAAGCCCCCTCAGAGGTATTGCTTGCCCTTATTTTTCCGCCCATTTTATCTTCGATAATGAGCTTGGTCATGTAAAGTCCAATGCCATGCCCATGCTCTTTGGTGGTGAAATAGGCTTGAAAGATGTTGGGCAGTTGTTCAGGTGCAATGCCACCGCCATTATCGCAAATATCAATAATGACCTTTTTGGAATTGTTGTAAATTTTGATGGCAATGCTTCCTCGTTTAATCATTTTGGCCTCACGCGCATCTTTGATCTGCTCTTTGGCATTGTTGACGATGTTGAGTAGGGTTTGCATAAACTCATTTTTATACCCGCTGACCATCAAATTGCGAGCCCCTTGTTTATCAATCGTGACATCAATGTAGTTATATTTGATCGTATGGTTAATAATCTTAAGCATCGTCTCTACCGCTTCACTGACATCAAAAACGGTTTTTTGCGTGGAAGGCATAATGAACTTTTGAAAGTCGTTAATTGTGTCGGTCATGTAGCGCACCTGCACCATAATGGCGTTGACGTACTCATTGCTCTGTTCATCGCCTTGCTCCGCTGAGCTGTAAACATGCTCCTGCGCAATCGTGGCGATCTCAACCAAAGGATTTTTCCATTGGTGTGCGATGGAAGAGAAAATTTCCCCGATTTCAGCCAGTTTGGACTGCTGGATGATGAACTGCTGATGCTTGTTTTTTTGAAGCTCAATGATTCTAAGCTCTTTTTCACTGCGCACGCGCCTGAGAATATTGTGAACAAGCCCCATAATTAAAATGAGTAAAAAAGGTGAAATCAAAAAGACCGCGTCGATGAATTTACGGTGTTTTTCAAAAAACGTGGGAGGCGTATTCACCAGTTCAAACTCTTTAGATGCCGCGTGAGGCGAGAGCTCAAATTGGTTGATTTTTCGGGAGTCAAACTGGTATTGGTACTCTATCATGGTTTTTACATGTAAAGGTTGAAGTTTGTTTTTTAAAACATCGATTGCCATCTCGCCCGTGGTAACGCCGACGTTTTTGATGGGAACCAGTTTGCCACCAAGTGCCCCTTTGCCGATAAAAAGTGTATCGGTGATAAAAACAGGCAAAGCGCTTTTGTTAATCATGGAGGCGATTTGACTGTTTTTATAAAGATTGCCGTATTTGTCGTTGTAAAAACGGATAAAAAAGACCGCTTCATCATCATTGGGCTTGGAAAAGCGCTCTTCAAGCTCTTCGAGTGTGGACTGACGGATGTATTCGATCTCAAATTGTCCTTTGTGTTCATTCATCGCTTGGCGAATGAAGGGTTCGCTGTCATCGCCATTGGCACTGGCGTCGTTGACGATGTAAAGTTTTTTAAGATTGGGCATCATGTGAGCGATCATGGGAATTGTCTCGGGGATAGAGCGTCTCTCTAAGATGCCGTAAACGCGGTCATCTAGCCCTTTTTTTTGGACATCTTCCACTTCAAATTGCTCAATGCCCGTAAAGAGAATCGGCTCGTCGGTAAAGAGCTCATGGTAGTACTCTACCAGAAAATCATAAGCAAATTTATCAACCGCAATGATGAGATCGTAGTCGTGATTTTTGAGTTGCAATTTGTAGAGTTCAAGCAGTTTGTCATAGTACTCTTTTGAGCTAATGCGCTTGGAGTCCATGTATAAAATATTGGTGGTAATGTCAGGATTATTGTAAAAAACCTCTTCCATGCCAGAAAGAATATCATCGCTCCATTGAAAGCCTTTGTGGTAGGAGTTGATGATAAGGATTTTTTTTTCATCGGCAAAAAGAGCCGTCTGGAAAAAGAGTGTAAAAACCATTAAGAATAGGGCAAATGTTTTCATGTCAATGGTCTCTTTTTAATAACTATTATAGCATACATGTAAAGTGCTCCATCTCCCCAAAGAGAGATGGAGAATCCTTTTAGTACTCTAAGAACATCTTTTGAAGTGCTTTCTTATCGTTGGTTTTGGTGAGACCCAACATGAGAAGCACACGTGCTTTTTGAGGATTGAGCGTGGTGGTTGCAATGAAGCCGTATTTGGCATCGTCCACTTCGCCTTCAAGCGTGGTACTTCCACTGCCGACACGACTACTACGAGCGACAACAACACCTTTTTTTACCGCGTCCGCAAGAGCGTCTTGGGTAAGTGGGAAAGGATTGCCATTGCCCATACCCGCATGCACGATTGCTTTAGCACCTGCGCTTACGGCTGCTTTAACCATGACATCGGTGTCATTTGGGTGGGCGTAAACGATGTCAACGCGTGGTAAATCTTCGAGTTTGCTCACATCAAATTCAGATGCAACGGTGTGTTTACGGGTTGGTTGCATATAGTACTCAACATTGCCATAATACACGGTACCGATTTTACCGCTGTTAGGTGACGCAAATGCGTTAACAGAACTTGTATTGACTTTCGTGACTTCACGCGCACTGTGGATCTCATCGTTCATGACAACGACAACACCTTTGCCTGCTGTCTCTTTGTTGATCGCAACATTGACCGCATTGAAAAGGTTCATCGGACCATCGGCACTCATTGAAGTTGAAGAGCGCATTGCGGCTACAAAAACGACCGGTTTTTTACTTTTAACGGTTAAATCTAGGAAGTAAGATGTCTCTTCAACGGTGTCTGTTCCATGGGTGATAACAACACCATCAATATCAGGTTGTGCCAAAAGTTCATTGACACGTTTGGCCAGTTTGAGCCACACTTGATTGTTCATCTCTTGAGAGCCAATGCTAGAGATTTGCTCGCCTTTGATGGTTGCCATATCATTGATGGCAGGAACCGCAGCCAGCAATTTATCAACCGTAACAGCGCCCGCTGAGTAAGAGCTTTTGAGTTCTGATGTACCAGAACCTGCGATGGTTCCGCCCGTTGCTAAAATAGCAATGGTTGGTTTTTGCCATGAGTGAAGAGACACCAATCAGTGCCACCATAAGTGAAGTGCGTAAAAAATTCATTCTTATACTCCTTTAAAAAGTTGGTTTACATGTAAAAAGGATCGGCTTCTCTAAAGAGCCGATAAGAAGGCAAAAATTAATTAAAAAACGCTGTCTCAAAGAGGCAAGTTTTTGCGCCAAGTGGCTAATGTAGGCTTTGGAGCTGGACCCCAAAGCCGTTAATAATTTCTCAAGAACTCTCTTATAAGATCATGCCACCGATAACAAAGGCAAAAAGAACAGAGAGAGAGATAGCAATCACACCTGGTATTACAAAAGGGTGATTGAAGACATATTTACCAATACGAGTTGAACCTGTATCATCCATCTCAACGGCTGCAATGAGTGTTGGGTAGGTTGGAAGGACAAACAGTGCACTGACCGCTGCGAAAGAAGCAATCACGGTAAGGGGTGAAACACCGAGTAAAATCGCACTTGGAATAAGCGCTTTAGCCGTAGATGCTTGAGAATAAAGAAGGGTACTCGCACAAAAAAGAACGACTGCCAATAACCATGGATAGACGTTGAGTAAATCGCCCGCAAATTCTTTAATTTCTTTAATATGATTGACAACAAACGTATCACCTAACCACGCAACACCGAGAACACAAATACATGCACTCATACCGGATTTAAACGTTGCAGAATTAAGCACTTGCGCCGCATCAATTTTCGTAAAGAAAGAGATGAAGGTTGCTGCTGCAAACATGAAAAGCATAATCGCTTCATTACGAGGAAGGACAGGGTTTTTAATAATACCAATTTTATCGCTAATCAATGTTGCATACGTGACAACCGCAAGAATAGAGATAAGGAAAATGGCAACAGAGAGTTTAGCCCCTTTTTTGATCTCAACTTTGGTGGTACCTCTTGTTTTGACCAAGCCTTTAGCCAATCTATCAAGATAGATCGGATCGTCTTTAAGATCTTTACCCAAGAAGTTAGCAACAAACGCTGCACACATACATGCAAGGAATGAAGAAGGAATTAAAATTGCGAGTAACTCTAAATAACCAACACCTTGTTTTTCCATCACACCGCTTAAAAAGACAACGGCTGCTGAAATAGGAGACGCGGTAATCGCAACTTGAGAAGCAACAACCGCGATGCTGAGAGGACGAGAAGGACGAATGCCTTGCTCTTTCGCGACTTCTGCAATAACAGGAAGGGTTGAAAACGCTGTATGCCCAGTGCCCGCAAAGAAGGTCATAACATAGGTTACGATAGGCGCTAGAAGCGTAATTTGTTTAGGGTTCTTACGCAAGATTTTCTCTGCGATACTGACCATATAATCAAGTCCGCCTGCTACTTGCATTGCACCAATGGCTGCAATAACAGACATAATAATCAAAATAACATCGATAGGAATCGATCCTAATTTAAGACCAAGACCTAAGGTAAGGACTAAAACACCCAAACCTCCCGCATAACCGATACCAATACTCCCCAGTCTTGCTCCAAAATAGATGGCGCCAAGAACGACGATAATTTCCAACCACAACATGGTAACTCCTTTTAATGTATCTCTTAATAAACTTCTCTCATCGCTTCGTTAAGCGATCAAAAAAATCAGGTGCCACAAGGAGGTGAGTCATGTGGGAAAGGAAGTTATTGGCTTCCTTGTGGCACGGTGAAAACTATTTTTTATCGTAATTACGAGGTTTAATCATGTTCTCTGGTTTGATGATGTCATCAAGTTCTGCTTTTTCTAAAAGACCACGAGCAAGAACGATGTCATACACAGATCCTCCTGTCTCTAGGGCTTCTTTCGCTACAGACGTTGAGTTTTCATAACCGATAAATGGATTAAGCGCTGTAACAAGTCCAATACTTTTAAGTACAAGTTCTTTACATCTCTCAGGATTAGCCGTAATGCCATCAACGCATGTATAAGCAAGTGTCTCAAACGCATTTTTCATCATGTTAACAGAGGTGAAAAGGTTGTAAGCAATCACAGGCTCAAAAACATTGAGTTGGAGTTGTCCTGCTTCGCATGCCATCGTAACCGCAACGTCTGTACCAATCACTTGGAAACATACTTGGTTAACGACTTCTGGGATAACAGGGTTGACTTTACCTGGCATAATAGAGCTACCTGGTTGCATTGCTGGGAGGTTGATTTCGCCAAAGCCTGTTCTTGGACCTGAGCTTAGAAGGCGGAGGTCATTACAAATTTTTGACATTTTGGTGGCTACACGTTTAAGAACACCCGAAATTTGTACATAAGCACCTGTATCTTGCGTTGCTTCAACAAGATCACCTGCTGTTACAAACGGACGACCTGTTACCTCTTGAAGTTTTGCTTCAACGGTTTTTGCATAGTCTGGATGTGCATTGATACCTGTACCAATCGCTGTGGCACCAAGGTTCATCTCACGCATCAATTGTTGCGCTTCGATAACACGTTGAATGTCTTCACCGATCATAACGGCATAGGTTCTGAACTCTTGCTCAAGTGTCATTGGAACGGCATCTTGAAGTTGGGTACGACCCATTTTGATAATATCTTTAAACTCAAGCGCTTTTTTAGCAAAAGAGTTTTTGATGATGCTCATAGAAACGGTAAGTTCGCCTAGTTTTTCAAAAAGTGCAACACGAAGTGCTGTTGGGTAAGCGTCGTTGGTGGATTGAGAAAGGTTAACGTCATTGTTTGGGTGAAGGTATTTGTATTCACCTTTTTTGTGACCCATTTTTTCAAGTCCGATGTTTGCGATCACTTCGTTCGCATTCATATTGGTTGACGTACCCGCTCCACCTTGGAACATATCGACTACAAATTGGTTATGGTATTGACCACCAATAATCTCATCACATGCTTCACAAATCACATTTTTTTTGTTTTCTGCTAAAAGTCCAAGTTCAAAGTTGGCAAGTGCTGCTGCTTTTTTGACTTTAGCAAGAGACGTAATAAACGTTGGGAATTTCTCAAGTGTAATTCCAGTAATGTGAAAGTTCTCAGCTGCACGAGCAGTTTGAACGCCATAATAACACTCATTGGATATTTCTTTATCACCGATTAGATCGTGTTCTGTTCTAGTTGACATTTTGTCTCCTTAAGATTTAAAGGTAGTGGAAGTTTAAACCTCTAAAGAGATTTGAAAATGACTTTTAAGAAAATAATTTAAAAAAATATTGAAAGAATAGAATTAATAATGAGATATAAAAATGCAGAGGCAAAAGGCTTTACATGTAAAATGAAGCATAGGGGGAAACTCCCCCTGTAGAATTAGGCTTTTTCGAACTTACTTTTTTCGGAAAGACCGAAATTGTGAGGTTGGATCATATTTTCGGGTTTGATGATCTCATCGAGTTGCTCTTTAGCTAAAAAGCCTTTGGCTAAAACAATGTCATACACCGATCCACCCGTCTCTAACGCTTCTTTGGCAACAATCGTGGAGTTTTCATAGCCCAAGTAAGGATTAAGAGCGGTAACTAAGCCGATGCTATTGAGTACGAGATTGAGGCAGCGCTCTTTATTGGCGGTGATGCCATCAACGCAGGTGTACGCGAGTGCTTCAAAGGCGTTTTTCATCATATTGACGGAGTTAAAAAGGTTGTAAGCAATCAGTGGTTCAAAGACATTGAGTTGCAGTTGTCCCGCTTCACACGCCATGGTTACCGCAATATCGGTACCAATGACTTGGAAGCAGACTTGGTTGACCACTTCCGGAATGACAGGATTGACTTTACCGGGCATGATGGAACTTCCAGGTTGCATCGCAGGTAAATTGATCTCGCCAAAACCCGTGCGTGGGCCTGAGCTTAAGAGGCGAAGATCGTTGCAGATTTTAGACATTTTGGTCGCGACGCGTTTCAAAACTCCTGAGATTTGCACATAAGCACCCGTATCTTGGGTTGCTTCGATGAGATCACCCGCTGTTACAAACGGACGTCCCGTTACCTCTTGCAGTTTGGCTTCCACCGTTTTGGCATACAGTGGATGGGCGTTAATGCCTGTTCCAATCGCTGTAGCGCCCATATTGATCTCGCGCACCAGTTGCCTTGCTTCATGCACCCGCTGAATGTCCTCGCCGATCATGACCGCATAGGTTCGAAACTCTTGCTCCAAGGTCATAGGAACTGCGTCTTGCAGTTGGGTTCGACCCATTTTGATGACATCTTTAAATTCACTCGCTTTTTTCGCAAACGAGTTTTTGATGATGCCCATGGATTCACCCAGCTCGCCAAGTTTTTCATAAAGTGCCACGCGAAGTGCGGTGGGGTACGCGTCATTGGTAGATTGCGAAAGGTTGACGTCGTTGTTGGGATGCAGGTATGTGTATTCGCCTTTGTGGTGCCCCAAAATCTCCAAACCGATGTTGGCGATCACTTCGTTCGCGTTCATATTGGTCGAGGTTCCAGCTCCGCCTTGGATCATATCGACCACAAACTGGTCATGGAATTTACCTGCAATGATCGCATCGCACGCCTCAACGATCGCATTTTTCTTATTTTCTGCGAGGAGTTCTAACTCAAAATTGGCTAAAGCGGCCGCTTTTTTGACTTTGGCAATGGACTCAAGAAAGGTCGGAAAACTACCAAGAGTGACCCCTGTAATGTGAAAGTTCTCAGCAGCACGCGCTGTTTGAACACCATAATAACACTCATTGGAAATCTCTTTATCGCCGATTAGATCATGTTCGATTCTGGTTGACACGCTTTAGCTCCTTAGGGTGATTTTTCTCATTCTGGATATATTATAACATTCATGGATTGGACTATCTTTACATGTAAAGATTACTTTTATAATAGGTCTTTTTGAAAAATAATTGATTAAATTTTATTCATTTTTGTGATTTTTTTATAGACATTTAATATTTCTTTAACACACTCTTAAGAAGCTTTAGAGTTAAATAACCGTTATATTTTTTTAAAATAACGAAAAATGGTGATATTTAGTAAGTAATTTGGCTTTAATTATCGTCTATATGGTGTATATATTTATATATGAAGTGCATGCATACGTTATATATAAATTTATATAGATATAAAATGGCACAGAGGAGATTAGGGTGAAAAATGACTGTTTGAAGGGGTTGAGCGTTGCACTTGTAACTGCTTTATGCACTACAAGTGCTTTTTGTGAGGATACAGGAGATAAAACAAGTGTAACACTCGAAAGTGTCGTTGTTTCAACGCAACGTTTTCAGGAGTTAGAAGGTGGCATTGCGGATGGGTTTCTAACCAAAGATGTGAACATGGGACCTCTTGGCGATAAAAGAGCGTTTGATGTTCCGTATCAGGTCAATACGATTCCCAAAGAAATTATCAAAAACCAGCGTTCACAAGGCTTGGAAGATGTTATCAAGTATATTCCTTCTGCCCAAATTGAGTGGCGTGGCGGTGCCGATGTAGGTCGTCCTCAAACCAGAGGAATGCGAGGTGATGTGGTTGCCAATAGTTATTGGGATGGTTTGCATGTTGTCTCTACAACGGCAACACCAATGGCGATGTTTGATAGCCTTCAAATTCAAAATGGACTTGCGGGTTCACTTTACGGTGCGGCTAATCCTTCGGGCATTTATAATTTTGAACGAAAACGTCCGACCAAAGAGTATGAAAACTCTTTGCTTTTCACCTATGGTGAAAGTGGGCATGGCGAAGCTGAAGCCGATGTGGGTGGTCGCATCAACGATAAAATAGGCTACAGAGGTGTATTTGTTGGAGGTGATGGTGAAGGGTATGTTGAAGGAAGTAATCTCAGGCGACAGCTCATCTCTACAGGGCTTGATTTTTACCTGAGCGATCGACTGACATTGGAGACGAATTTTAGTTACTATAAGTACATTAAAGAAGGCTATACAGGGCAGTTTAATATGCCTTATACGGCACTGGGTGTTGCTAGGTACACGCTTCCTGATGCGTATGATGGTTCAGATGAGACGTATGCGCAAAAAAGTGCTGGAAGAGAGCTTACCACAACAACCTACAGCGGAAAACTCAAATACGATATAGCCGATAATTGGTATGCCGAAGGTGGGTACCTGACACAAAGAGCCGATAGGGCACTGTATGGATTAACCAATACGTTTAATTCCAATAGTGGAACATACACGTCTTCCGTAACCCCTCAAACTTCTGCTGGACGATTTGAGCTTGATAGTTACATGGGGTATGTTAAAACCAAACAAGAATTACTAGGCTTTGAAAATGATATTGCGATGGGTGGAAACGGCTATATTTGGGATATTTACAGTACAAATAATGGTAAACGCTATGTCTCCTCTACAACCGATGTCAAAAATTTAACCCTAGGTGATACGATTAAACTCAATGACCAATGGCAAACACTTTTATCGGTCAATAAAAGTTGGATTGGTACTGAAGCGTACAATCCAGCTGGAACAACGACTTCAGATGTCTCAAAAGGTGGATACAGCTATGCGGCTAGTGTGATTTATCAACCGATTGAAAATTTAAGTTTATACATTACCTATGCGGATAGTATTCAACCGGGTGATTCTGGAACAGACTCTTCTGGCGTGATTCGAACCCTTGATCCGTATCGAAGTAAGCAATATGAAGTGGGCGCTAAGCTTGCTCTTGAGTACGTTGATCTTTCCACCGCCCTTTTCCAAATTGAGCGACCAACCGCGTACACAGGCTCCAATGGTGTGTTTGAAGAACAAGGTGAACAAACAAACAAGGGTGTTGAATTTATGGCTTCAGGAAAGCTGAGCAATGCTATTGCTCTTTTTGGAGGCATTACCTTTATGGACACCGAAATCAGCGGTGCAAAAATAGCGAATATCAATAATAAACAAGCGCTGGGGATGCCTGAATGGCAAGCCAATCTTTTGGTGGAGTACACGGTTCCAAGCTTTGAAGAGCTCGTGCTAAGCAGTAATTTTCACTACACCGGTGAGCGAGCGATTGATCCTGCCAATACGCAGTGGGCAGATGAGTATTTCACGATTGACCTAGGAGCACGCTATGCCACGAAAAAACTTTTTGGCGATCGAACGATTTTTAGATTTTCTGTGAATAACATTACCAATGAAAAATATTGGGGTGGCATTTTTGCCAATACTGGCTTAGATGGGAATAATGCTGCAGGCTCAACCAGTCTTTTCCTCGGTGAACCACGCAATATTACCGCTTCAGTCGAAGTTAGATTTTAAGGATACGCATGAATGGCTTAGTCAA